>Ga0114129_10000428_pt1 | contig 49983 bp, 49 predicted proteins | sample RhiMetdeltSRZDD1_FD_80071 | JGI IMG/M metagenome (GOLD analysis project Ga0114129, IMG submission 80071) | Populus rhizosphere microbial communities from Tennessee, USA - Rhizosphere MetaG P. deltoides SRZDD1 (version 2) (version 2) | ecosystem: Host-associated > Plants > Roots > Rhizosphere >...
ACACCTTCGCTCGCCGCACGCGCGGCCGAGATCGCGCGGCATCTTCTGGAGGAACTGGAGTATGTCGGCGTGCTGTGTGTCGAGTTTTTTGTCGACACCGACGGCGAATTGCTGGTCAACGAGCTTGCGCCGCGGCCACACAACTCCGGCCACCTCACCTTCGATGCGGCGATCACCAGCCAGTTCGAACAGCAGGTGCGCGCCGTCTGCGCGCTGCCGCTGGGATCGACACGGCTGCTAGCCCCCGCGGCAGCGATGGCAAATCTGCTTGGCGAGCTGTGGGAAGACGGCGAACCAAATTGGGCCGCGGCATCCCGCTTCAGCGACGTCAAAATCCATCTATATGGAAAGTCCGAGGCGCGGCGCGGACGAAAGATGGGACATATGACGGCGATGGGGCGAACGACTGACGAAGCGCTCGATCTTGTGATTTCCGCACGGGATGCGTTGCTGATTTAGAACGGGATCGTAATCGCTCGACCTCGACTGTAATGCGGCGCCCGGTTTGCACACGCACCGTGCGCCATGCGCCGTTTGGCAGTTCTCTTCGGTGCGCTTACGATGGCGACAGTCTTCGTGATGGCTGAGCCGGCCCCGATGCCGAGCGCTCTCGAGCCCGTATTGCATCGATTTTTGGCGCGCGGAGACGAACCGCTCGTCACCTACCGCGGAACCCGCCACCTCGAGGGGCGCAACGAGCGATACAACATGTCGGGATGGATGGACATTGCCGCAGAACTCACGGCAGATGGATTCCACTACACCGTTGTCAATGAGGGCGGCAGCGACCTCATTCGAAAGCGCGTGTTCCGGTCGATGCTCGAAAACGAGGAAGAGATCTTCGCCAACGGCGATAAGACGCGTTCTAGCATTACGTCAACCAATTACGACTTGTCTCCCGCTCAGGCGTCCGAGCCCGGCCTCGTCAAATTATTCGCCCGGCCGAAGCGAAAGGACGTCACGCTGATCGACGGCGCCATCTATATCACCGATACCGATGCGGATCTGGTTCGTGTCGAAGGACGCCTTGCCAAGAATCCCTCGTTCTGGACGCGGCGGGTCGACGTCGTCAAACAGTACGCGCGCGTCGGCGGCCTGCGCGTTCCGATCCGCGCCGAGTCGACGGCGCAGATTCGCTTTGCCGGCACCTCTACGATGACGATGACGTACGACTACGAGATGATCAACGGAGTCAACGTCGGCGCATCACGAGACGTCGTCGCCCTGGCACGGTAGCGGCGATAATCTGCGCATCCAGGTGCGCAGCAGCCCAGCCGACATCTATCGCTTCGGTCCATTCCAGCTCGACTCCGGCCGCCGGCGGCTGCTCCGCGGCGGCGACCCGGTCCTGCTGCCGGATCGCCATCTCGAAATCCTGTTACAGCTCGCCGCCAATGCAGGTCAAACGATTTCAAAGGACGACCTGATTGCGGCCGCGTGGCAGGACGTCGCGGTCGCAGACAACAGCATCGAGCAGGCCATTTCCAGTCTTCGGAAAACGCTCGGCACCCGGGCTGACGGCGGTCCGTACATCGAGACACTGACGCGTCGCGGTTACCGGTTCAGCGCCGCGGTTGAACGGGGCAAGCCTCGGGAGTCAGACGCGTCGCTCGACGCATTGCTCGCTCCCTACCGCGCGTTTGTCGAGGGGCGCGCCGCGCTCGAAACGCTCGACCGCGATGCGGTGGCGCACGCACGTGCCGCGTTTGCGGAGGCGTTGCGTGCGGAGCCGGACTATTCGTCGGCTCATATCGGCATGGCGAACGCCTGCGCCCTTACGTTTGAGTCGACACGCACGCATGCGGCGCCGGATCTCGAGGCGCTTCGCCACGCCGTGCACCATGCCCGCGAAGGATGCCGGCTCGATCCGTCCTCTGGCGAAGCGTGGAGCACGCTTGCGTTCGTCCTGCACCGAAGCGGCAGCGCTCCCGAAGCGATCGCTGCCGCACGCAAGGCCGTCACGCTCGATCCGGGCAACTGGCATCACCATTTGCGACTCGCGTTCGTCAGCTGGGGCGAAGAGCGCCTGCGTGCGGCGCATCGCGTCCTGACGCTGTGTCCCGGCCTCGCGCTCGCGTACTGGTTTGCTGCGACGGTATTCATAGCTCGTCAGGCATTTGATGCGGCGTTGGAAGAGTTGCGCGCGGGATGCGTGTCGCAGGACGGACAGCGTACGGAAGGCGGAAGGTTCAAGGCGGTAGGTCTGCACCTGCTTCACGGCCTCGTACTGGCGGCAGGTGGAAACGAGGAGAGCGCGCTTAAAGAGTTCGTGCGTGAACTCGAGTTCGAGGGGGACGGTCAGTTGTATGCGCGTGAGTGTTCGGCGAATACCTGGTACGCCATTGGCGCGATTCATCTCCGCAACGGTCGTCGTGCGGAGGCCGACGCCGCCTTTCGCGAAGCATTGAACCGCGTACCGGGTCACCCACTGGCGGCCGCGATGTGCGGCGCGGACATGTCTGGCGCGAAGTCCCGCCTGGCAGGCATGAACAACGTGGATCTCGCCATGGCGAACGCCGCGGCGCTCGTCCTCACCAGCAGGCATGACGCCGCTGCGAGAATGTGCGGCGAAGCGCTCGCGCATGCCGAACCCGGCCCCGCCGGGTGGATCCTCCCAGTGGACCCCGTGCTTAATCCATTGCGCCACGCCGATGCGTGGGCCCGGACCCTCGCCATGCTTCGCGATCGGGCCGCCTAGCGCCTTTCAGCGTTTTTCAGCGCAATCATCAGGACTCCGGCCACGACCGCCGCTACGTTACCCGCATGGAGGTTCACTATGCGGAACGTAGTTGCTGCATTGGCATGTGTCGCGTTTGCTTCCCCGTTGTACGCGCAGTCAGGAACCCAGGCGCCTCCCCCAGCTCGTACGCTGAGCCTCGCGGGACCGCGCGTCGGCATGACATTTCTCAGCGACGGGGTCGTGAACAAGCTGCACGAACGCAATCTGGACGTAGGGCAAAACATCTCGCAGTTTGGATGGCAGTTCGAACGGCAGTTCTATTCAAAGCAGAGCGGTGTCACGGCGCTGAACGAGTGGGTGTTTCTGCTGGGCGGGCTCGATCAGAACGTCGCGATTCCGAGTCTCAGCTGGATGGTGGGACTGCGGACAAGAGAAGGTGCGGAATTCGGCGTCGGTCCGAACGTTACGCCTGCGGGCGTCGCGCTCGCGCTCGCAGCGGGTGTGACGATGCGTGCCGGAGTGCTCAACGTGCCGATGAATTTTGCGGTGGTGCCCACAAAAGCCGGGACGAGGGTAACGATGCTCACCGGCTTCACACTTCGCCGGTGAGCCAGGTCCGGCTGAAGCCGGACCCCACCGGTTCAGCCGCCGCAGTTGCGGCCCACCGGTCAAACAGTTGCGGACCTCACCGGTTCAAACAGTTGCGGACCCCACCGGCTCAAACAGTTGCGGTGGGGTCCACCTTCAGGTGGACCTACGGTGTAAGCGTCAATGAATATTCGGCGGGGCCAGGGAGAAACGGTGTCGGATCGCCGTTCACCCAGGCCTCGTGAGAGTTTGCGTAGAACGGCGAGAGCGGGTGGCCGCTCTGTCCGGTCGGCATATGCATGATGCCTTGATCCTCGTGCCCCGGCGAGACCACCATCCGCTCCGACGCGCCGAGCGATCCCGAGTGCACCTGAATCGTGTACAGGTCACCTGCGAGGGGTCGCGCAGGCATATCCAGCCATCGGCCGGCGAACGGGATTGCCGGCGACAACGGATGCCGGAACATCGTCACGTTGTACTCGGACCATTTGTGTTCGTCGAGTGCCGATGATCCTCGCTGAATCGTCTCTGCGATCACCGCATCGAGCGTCGCCAGGATCAGGTCGTCCCACGACGCATACTGCGGATCGAGGAGGTGCATCGGCTTCTCGTTCACGAGCTTCCAGATCGGCCCCTCACGGCGCCGCACCGTCGCGTAATCAAACGTACGGTCGGCTTCGTAGCATTCCGAAAGCACGAAGGCGATGATTCGCTCGGAGAGAAGATCACGATAGCGATGGACGAACGCGTAGGCCGCCGAATCGGGTGCTGCGCGCCACCTCCAGCCGGTATCCAGAAGCCGACGAAGCTCGGCACGATTCGCGTGGCCTTCGAGCGCCGCGGGTGTGAGCGCGTTCAGCAGCAGCGTCCGCCAGCGATCGAGGAACCGGGAACTTGCGTCCATCTGGATGTCGAGCATGTCGCGTACCGTGAATCGATCGCGCGCCATCAAGCGATCGCGAATCTGGCGTGCGCGTGTGCCGACTTCGTAACCGCCGTCGCCGAGTTTCTCGAGCATCTCCCCGTCGACCACGCGCGCGTTCGCGGTCCAGATACGGCCTCCCGGCGGATTGAGGATGCGGGGATACTCGTCGCGGTCGAGCCATCCCTTCCAGCCGCGCGATCCGTCGGCCCACGACGAGGGCAGCACGCCATCGACGCCAACGCGCCGGGGAATCGCCCCGTAGACGGACCAACCAATGCGCCCGCTGCGATCAACCACGATCAGATTCTGCCCAGGGGTTCCGAGACCGTTTGCCTCGTCAAACGCCTCCTCGATCGTCTGCGCCGACTCGAGCGGCGTGATGGTTGTCGCGAGCTCATCGACGGCATGCGCCACCCAGGCGTAGGCGCGCAGTCGTCCGCGATGGTCGGGTCCCAACATCGGACCCCAGATCGTCCACGTCACCTGCTCGTGCTGAGGCGGGGCGCCCGCGACGGCAATCGTTTCATCGAACCGCTTGAAGTCACGCCATCCGTCAGGTGTCCGGTACCGATTCGGATTTGACGTATCCACCTCGAGTTCGACGAGGTCGCCCCAGTCGGCCCACGTGTTGGTGAACCCCCAGGCGATATGCGTATTGCTGCCGGTGACGAGCGCAGGCACGCCGGGGAGCGTCACGCCGACAAGACGATGCGGCTCTTTTCCCGCGGGGTCGGGCCATTCCATCGATGCGCGATACCACGTGTTCGGCACGCGTATGGACAGGTGCATGTCGTTCGCGACGATTGCGCTGCCGTCAGGCGTGAGGGCGCCAGAGACTGCCCAGTTGTTGCTGCCGATGGCTTCGCGTTGAGCAAATCCCAAATCCCAAATCCCAAATCCCAAATCCGAAGTGCCGGTTGGAAGGCTGACGCGCGGCGGACGTTCAGGCAGCGGCAGCGTCGTGCGCCCGGCACGCCGCGAGCGCAGGTTGTAAACATCGGGGCCTGGAATTGGCGGCGTGCTGAAACGTTCGCCGACAACCGGCGTATCCCATTCGGTGCCTTTGGGTGCGAGGAAGTCGAACATCGGCTGTGGCAGCACGTCGTGCATGGTCCCTAGCGTCGATTCGTACGAGCCGTCGGTATCCTGCAACGTGATGAACATCGACAGGACGACGAGGAAGGAGTCCTCGACGAGCCATCGCTGCGGTTGCTGCCGAAGGACGAGGTACTCGAACGGCGGGCCAGCAAGCGACGCAAGGCCACTGTTGACGCCGGCGGTGTAGGCCTCAACGATGCGGCGGTTTGCAGGCGTCAGCAGTTTCACGGCGCGCTCCGCTTCGGCCCTGAAACGGTGCACGCGAATCTCGTGGTCGAGCGCGATCGCGCGACCGCCGACGAGCGCGGCGAGCTCGCCCGCGGCCCGACGTCGCGCAAGATCCATCTGAAAGAACCGATCCTCGGCGTGCAGGAAACCGAGGGCTCGGGCGACGTCTTCACGCGTGGCGCCCCGAATAGACGGAATGCCGAGGTGGTCTCGTTGAATCGATACCGGTGCGCTCAATCCAGCGACCCGTCTCGAGCCGTCGAGTTGTGGCAGGCTGGCGCGAATCTGCCCACGCGCCCAGAGAGCGCCGGCAATCCCGGCGACCAGGATTACGACGAGCGCAATGAGCAACACCTCGAGGAAACGGCGCACCTGTTCGGCATGTTATAACGACCGCAAGGAGCGGATAGATTGCATCCGTCGCGGCGCATATCTTTGTGCCATGACCAATGAACTTTTCGCTGTTGAAACCGCACTCCCGATCATGAATCTCAACGGAACCAGGCCAGTCACTGACGACTCACGGTGGCGCGCCGTTCTCGCGCGCGACGCTCGTAGCGACGGCCGGTTCGTTTACGCCGTGCGATCGACGGGTGTCTACTGCCGGCCGAGCTGTCCAAGCCGGCGGCCGAAGCGTCAATCGGTCGTCTTCTTCGACAACGCAGACTCAGCTGAGGTCGCGGGATTCCGTGAATGCCGTCGCTGTCATCCGCGTCTAGGTGCGCCGCGTCCGCCGGCGATCGATCACGTCCGCAAAGCGGCGGAGTTCATCGCGTCGCACGCTGACGAATCGCTCACGCTCGGCGCGATTGCCTCCCACGTGGGCACGAGCCCCTTTCACCTGCAGCGGACCTTCTCGCAGCTGCTCGGCATCTCACCGCGTGCCTACCAGGACGCGCTCCGCGCGCGCCGATTCCGCGGAGACCTGCGTAATGGCAAGCCGCTCAGCGCCGCAATCTACGATGCGGGTTACGGATCGAGCAGCCGCGTCTACGAGCAGCATCCAACGGGCCGCGGCATGACACCTGCCCACTATCGCCGCGGTGCAGCCGGCGCTGCGATTTCGTTCACGGTCGTCGATTCGCCGCTTGGCCGGTTGCTCGTCGCGGGCACTGACAACGGGCTGTGTTCCGTGAAGCTTGGCGATCGAGACGATGCGCTCGAGCAGGATCTGCGCGCCGAGTATCCGTCGGCAACCATTCAGCGTGAGCGTGGTGCGTTTGCAGAATGGGTGCGCGCACTTGTCGCGCATCTGGACGGCCGGGCAACTAACCTCGATCTGCCGCTCGACGTGAAGGCGACCGCGTTTCAGTGGAAAGTCTGGCGGTACCTTCAGTCGATTCCCTACGGCGAAACGCGCGCCTACGCCGACGTCGCAAAAGCGATCGGCGCGCCCAGGGCCGTTCGCGCGGTCGCACGCGCCTGTGCGACCAATCACGTCTGCCTCGTCATCCCGTGCCATCGCGTGGTGCAGAAGGACGGCGGACTCGGCGGTTACCGCTGGGGCACCGAGCGAAAACGTAAACTGCTGCAGAAGGAAAAGCAATAATTTACAATCGCTCGTCGCGTGCCGATTGCGTTTCGAGCCGATCTTCAGCCATTCCTCGTTGATTTCATCGAACACCACCGCGGCCTTCGACGAGGTCGCATGTTCGGTCTTCCGGCCGGTTACGCCGGCCGGAAGATGTTCGTCTGTCTCATCGAAGACGGATTGATCGTGAAACTTCCCGAGCGGCTCGCCAGGGAAGAGCTCCGGCGCGGCAATGCCACGCCGTTCACGCGGCGCGGCAGGCCGAGCAAAGCGTGGATCAAGTACGTTCCGCGAACCGCGCGTGAGGCTTACCGCCTTGCGCCGGTGCTCGAGCTCGCCGCACGACACGTCGCGGAGACCACGTAGTTGCGCATTCGCTACGGCACCTCACCCTGGATTGACCGGTTTCCCGCGTCGCGCGTTCCTGATTACGCACGTCTGCGTGGCGACCACACGTTCGACGTCGCCATCATCGGTGCCGGGCTCACCGGGAGTGCGACCGCGTACGTCTGCGCCGCCGCCGGCCTCAAGACGATTGTTCTCGAAGCCGAGCGCGTCGGACGAGGACGTTCAGGCCGCAGCGCTGGACTGCTGTTGCCGGAGCCTGGTCCGGCCTTTCGCGACATCGAGCAGATGCACGGCCTTCGCACCGCACGAATCGCCTTCGAGAGCTGGCGGCGCGCCTCTCTCGACGGGGCCGCGCTGCTGCGTCGTCTGAACATCAAATGCGGGTTGGAGCCCGTGATCCCGCTCATCGTCGCGGATCGAGATGACGAGAAGCTGCTGCGACGCGAGTTCGACGCGCGATCGAAGGCGGGCGTCGAGGCGACGTGGCTGACACGGACGCTGCTCGGGAAGCTGACGGCACCCGAAGCGCCAGCGGCGATACGGATGCGTGACGCGTTCACGTTCGATCCGTATCGGGCATGCCTCGGCCTTGCGGCCGCCGCGGCAGCCAGGCGAGCGGTTATTTGTGAGAAGTCGCGGGTGAAGAAGGTCACCTTTACCCGGAAGGACGTCGACGTGATTGCCGAAGGCGGGACGATTCGCGCAGCGACGGCCATCGTGACCACGGGGACGGCAACTCTCGAATTCCGACAGCTTCGCCGTCACTTCAAGCGCCGCGAAAGCTATCTCGTGCTGACCGAGCCTCTGCCGTCGGCGATCCGGAAACAGTTTGGCGCGCGCGATACGACGTATCGTGACACGCGCAATCCACACCGGCGGGTGCGCTGGACCGATGACGATCGCGTTCTCGTCACGGGAGCCACGCAGGACGAGACTCCGGAGCGAAACCGGCCCGCGGTTCTCGTGCAGCGCACGGGTCAGTTGATGTACGAGCTGCTGACGATGTTTCCGGTGATCTCCGGACTGATGCCGGAGTACGGCTGGGAGTTGATCACGGGCGAGACGGCCGACGGGCTGATGTACATCGGTCCTCATCGCAACTACCCGCATCATCTGTTTGCGCTCGGCGGCGGCGGCGATTCCGTAACGGGCGCGTTCCTCGCCGCGCGAATCCTCGCACGTGCGGCTCAGGACGCTCCAGAAAAAGAGGACGCCGTGTGGGGGTTCAACCGGTAGGCGGACCTGAAGGTCCGCCTCTACGCATGCATGGAACCTCCACAAGTGCTCGAACCGGTTGATCTGCTCGTCTTCGGCCCGCATCCCGATGATCTCGAGATCGGCGCAGGCGGCACCGTCGCGAAGCACACGGCTATGGGACTCCGCGTCGGGTTGTGTGATCTCACCGCCGGTGAAATGGGCAGCAACGGCACGGTCGAGGAGCGACTCACCGAGGCCGAAGACGCGCGCAAGGTGCTCGGTGCCGTGTGGAGGCTGAACCTGCGCTGGCCCGATCGCGCGATTGGCACCGAGACGCAACACAGTCTGGCGGCCACGGAGTTAATCCGTAAGGCCCGTCCGAATGCGATCGCGCTGCCGTACTGGTCCGATCGCCATCCGGACCATGTTGCCGCCAGCCGCGTCCTGACCGACGCGATCTTCAATGCCGGCCTTCGACGGTACAGAGCGGAAGGCGAACCGTGGAAACCGGAGATGACGTCCTACTACTTCATCAACGAATCGACGCAGCCATCGTTTGTGGTCGATGTGAGCGAACACTACGAGACCAAGCGGCGGGCGCTCGCATGCCACGCGAGTCAGTTTCGTCCCCCGAGCGCGGGAGGCGTGCAGACGCGGCTGACGTCTCCCCGCTTCATGACGCTCATCGAGAGCCGCGATGCGCAGTTCGGTGTGCTGGCGGGTGTCGACTTCGCCGAGGGATTTGTTATTCGTGAGCCGGTGCTTCGCCCGCATCTGCTGCGGGAATGGCGGGTCGAAAAGGGCCCGCCCTCCACACAGAAGAGTCGGTCGTGAACATCGGAATCATCTGTTACGCCTCGGTGGGCGGAAGCGGGATCGTCGCCACCGAGCTGGGGAAGGCACTTGCGCGCCGCGGCCACCAGGTGCATTTCATCAGCACGGAAACGCCGTTCCGGCTCGGCGAGTTTCAGGCCGGCCTGTCGTTTCACCAGGTGCTGACGCCAACGTATCCGCTCTTCCGCGAGCCGCAGTATCTGCTTTCGCTCTCGAACAAGATCGTGCAGGTGGCGCGTGAATTCAGCCTCGACGTCATTCACGCGCACTATGCCATCCCGCACGCGACAGCTGGGTTTCTGTCGCGACAGGTCCTCGGCGCACACGGCGGCAAAGCGCCGCGCGTGGTGACGACACTGCATGGGACGGACATCACGCTCGTCGGCAGCGATCCGTCGTACTCAGAAATCGTCGCGTTCTCAATCGAACAATCCGACCTGGTGACCGCGGTCTCGCAGAGCCTCCGTGCGTCCACGTACGAGGAGCTCGGCGTCAAGCGCGAGATCTTGGTAATCCCGAACTTTCTGGATTGCGGTATTCACCGGCGACAGCGCGTTGGTGACCTCCGGAGGCGGTTCGTTGGGAAAGACGAACACGCGAAGATCGTCATCCACGTCTCGAATTTCAGGCCGGTAAAGCGGATCGACGCCGTGATGGCCATCTTCGATCGCATCCGCCGTGAGGTGCCCGCCCATCTGCTCCTGGTCGGCGACGGGCCCGAGCTTGCGACGGCGTACCGCCTCGCACGTGAGTTCGGCATCGCGACACTGGTGCATTCGCTTGGTGCACAGGAAGAGGTGGTGCCGCTGCTGTCGATTGCCGATTTGTTTCTATTACCGTCGGCACAGGAAAGCTTCGGTCTCGCGGCGCTCGAAGCGATGGCGTGCGAGGTGCCGGTCGTCGCCTCCCGAGTCGGAGGACTGCCGGAGGTGATCGAGCATGGCGTGAGCGGATTTCTGTATCCCCTTGACGCCCTGGATGAGATGGCCGCCAGCGGCGTCATGTTGCTGCGCGATTGCGAGAAACATCGCGCCATCGCGCAAGCCGCCTACGCGCGCGTGCGCGAGGAGTTCTGCGCGGAGAAGATCGTTCCGATGTATGAGGCCTGCTATCAGTTCGTGGTTGGTGGTTAGCCAAACGGAACGAGCTTCTTGAACGTCGCGAGCACCCATCGGTAGCCGTCAGGATCCGTGACCGTCGCGGTTCGATCGCCCCACGGACGGTCCTCCGCTTCCGAAACACCGGCGCCGGCAGCCCGGGCTTTCGTCAGCGCTTTGTCCACGTCGCCGACGTAGGTGTAGAGCGCGGGCGCCCCACCGGTGGCGCTTGTCGAGTCGCCTTTGGGTATCAATATCACGACCGAGTCGCCATGGCGCATCTCCGCATAGCGCGGCTGGCCATCGGTGCCGGCGACGACGACACCCCGGGTGAAGCCGAACGCCTGCTCGAGAAACTCCATGGAGGCGTTGACGTTAGCGACGGCGAGATAGGCATTGAGCGCCTGCATCTCCGGCGAGAGTCCGCTTTCCATCCGCAAGCGCTTCGAAGCCGACGCCGTTTGTTTGTTCGCGGCGCGCGCGCCACTGGCTGGCCGTCTGCTCGGTCGAGACGGCGGGGTCCTCCGCGATGCGGGTCTCCGTCTGGCAGGCATGGCCCGCAAATATAAATCCCAAATCCCAAATCCCAAGCTCCAAATCCCAAGCTCCAATCCCAAGCCTCAAAATCCCAGGCTCCCCAAGCAGGTTGGGGTTTGGGATTTGGGATTTGGGGTTTGGGATTTGCTACCTAGGCAACGCGGCGGGCGGTTTTTCAGTCAGAACGTTTGTGCGCGAACGGAGCCGAGGCGTGTCGCTCGGTGCAAAACCGTAATCGCGGCGACGAAAACAGCCCCCCAGTATACGGCCGATCGGGTAAGCTTTCGAACGCTCCAGGAGATCAGGTCATGCAATCAGGTGACGCCCTTCTCGACCACCTGTTTCGGCGCGCCGGCTTCGGCGCCAGTGCAGCGGACCTTCAGGCGGTTGCCGGAATGTCCTACGCGGGGGCGGTCGATTATTTCGTCGACTACGACAAGCAGCCTGACGACATCGATTCGAAGATCGGGTTGCCCGACTACGTGAGCATCACGACCCGCGGCCAGTTCGCGCCGAGCACGAACATCGAGGATGCCCGGCAACGGTGGCTGTTCCGCATGGTGCACACCCGGCGGCCACTCCAGGAGAAGATGGCGCTCTTCTGGCACAACCACTTCGGCGTCGGCTACAGCAAGGTCGCCGGCGCAGTCGGCGCCGTCCTCGGCACCAAGATGATGGCGAACAAGGGCGGCGAGACCGCTGGCCCGCAAGGGCACTACGAGCTGGTTCGCCAGATGGCCGTCGGCAAGTTCCGCGACCTCCTGATTGCCGTCGCGCAGGACCCGGCCATGCTCGTCTTCCTCGACGGACGCACCAATACCAGGGCACGCCCGCAGGAAAACTTTGGCCGTGAGGTGATGGAACTTTTCACCTGGGGCATCGGCCACTATACGGAAGCTGATGTCTACGCGGCGGCCCGCGTGTTCACGGGATGGAACCTTCGTAACGTGCCAGGCATGATCGCCAACGATCCAGCCGCGTATCAGGAATTCCTCTACCAGGCCGCTCAGCACGAGACGACGGCGAAGACATTCACATTCCCGATCAACGGCGGATCGAACACCATTCCGGCGCGCGCGGCTGCCGCAGGCATGCAGGACGGGATTGATTTCCTGACCTCGCTTGCGAATCACCCTGAGACGGCCCGCCGCCTGGCGCAGAAGCTGTGGAACTTCTTTATTTCCGATCTGGACGCTCCCGATCCTGCGTTTGTGGATGCGGTTGCGGACGTCTATCTGCGCTCTGACACGGAAATGCGCCCCGTGCTGCGCTTGATCCTCAATTCACGCTGGTTCATGCAACCCGGCAACTTCAACGCGCGGTATTCGTGGCCGGCTGAATTCGTCGTTCGCAGCATCAAGGAGATGGGGTGGACGGGGTTCTCGGTGGATTCGGCGCGCGTGCCGCTCACCAACATGGGACAGACGCTGTTCGAGCCGCCGAACGTCGCCGGTTGGCAGCTCGGACGCGCGTGGTTCGGCACTGGACAGATGCTCGCACGGATGAACTTTGCAGCCACGCTCGCTGCGAATCAGAAATTCAACCTTGCGCGATCGTTCAGCACGGCGGACCGCGCGCAGGCGCAGCGTGTGCTGAACACGATGCTGCAGCGGCTGACGTCCGCGCCTTACCAAACGCCGGAAATGAACGAGCTGCTCAACTATCTGAACACCGGCGGGCCGTGGACAGGCTCGGACACGCAGATGAACGCCAAAGCCGCAGGCCTGGCGCGTCTGATCGCCGGGTCCGGCGAGTATCAGTTCGTCTGACGGAGGGATCTACCGGCATGTATCAACTGATGTACTGCCTTCCGCCACAGCCCTTCGACGCCAACTTTGCTGGGCGCGACAACGGCGCGCCCAGTCGTAATTTGGGAAGGACACACCACTAATATGGCGACCAAAGTCACGCGGCGGGAGTTCATTCGCGGCGGCGTCGCAGCGTTCACCGTCAGCTTTGCCGCGCCGGCGTTTCTGGTTGACATCGCGCGGGCGCAGGGCGCGGTCTCCAGGAACCTGGTGGTCATCTATCTGGCTGGCGGCAACGACGCACTGAGCACGGTCATCCCGTACACCGATCCGTTCTATTTCAGCCGTCGCCCCGCGATTGCCGTTCCCGCGGGCCAGGTCTTGCAGATAGGCAGCGATTCATCGGGGAAGGCGCTCGGTCTACACCCACGCCTCACGGGGCTGCAAACGATTTTCAATGAAGGGCGCCTTGCGATCGTGCAGCGCGCCGGTTATGCCAACTCCAGTCGCTCGCATTTCCAGGGAACTGACATCTGGGGCACCGCGGATCCGAATAACTCTGGCGGCACGGGATGGCTGGGCCGCTACCTCGACGCGCTGCCATCACCAATCGATCCGCTTGCTGGATGGAATACGTCGGGCGCCACCTATCGTGCGCTGACGGGCACCACCATCGCCGTCCCGTCGATTACCAATCCTGCGGGTTACAGCTTCGCAAGCCCGAATGCCGGTGCCGAGGCCATTAACGAGCGCAACAGTGCCATTCGCCTTGCATCCGCCGCAGGTGCCGATCGTCCGAATCTCGCCTTCGTCAACACCAGTGCCATGGAGGCGTTTGCCACCCTCGACCGCGTCGGCTCCGTCGTCAGCTACCAGTCATCGGTGACGTATCCGAACAACGGCTTCGCTCAGGCGCTCAAGACAGTTGCTGGGTCGATTGCGAAGGGCATCGGGACGCGCGTGTACTGGGTGCAGACCGGCGGCTTCGACACGCATTCAGGCCAGGGCAACGCGGGCGGCGGTGGTTATGCGACGCTGATGTCGACGGTTGGCGACGGCATCCTCGCGTTTTATCAGGACCTGCAGAATCAGGGGCTGCTCAACAGCACGTTGATGATTGAGTTCTCGGAATTCGGCCGCCGCATCTCTGAAAACGGCAGCCAGGGAACGGATCACGGCGCGGGGGGGTTGATGATGGCGATTGGCGGTCCCGTCCGCGGCGGCATCTACGGGACCGCGGCGGACCTCAATCCGCGTCCCGACAACACCACGCTGGAGAACGCCGGTGGGGACGTCACCTACGAAACGGACTTCCGGTCGGTCTATGCGCGGGTGCTGGACGGCTGGATGGGAGCCGACTCAGCCGCCATTCTCGGCGGGAACTTCCGAGCAAACGCGCCGGCGTTTATTTGATTACCCGTAGCGCGAACCTTTATGGTTCGCGCAAAAGATGGCGAGCCGTAAAGGCTCGCCCTACGGGTGAATGTATGATCCCCCGCATGAAAAAACTCTGGACGGCTGCCGCGGCCGCCGTCTGCCTCATGACTTTCCTTCATGCGCAGCCGCGGGCGCAGAAGGACGGCGAGGAGGCCAAGCGTCTCCACGACGCGACGACGATCTTCGACGAGATCATGGACGCTCAGGACAAGGCGATCCCCACGGCGATTCTGAGCAAGGCCACGGGGATTGCGATCTTCCCCAGCACGATCAAAGCGGGGCTCGTGTTCGGCGGCGTGCGCGGCCGCGGCGTGCTGAGCGGGCGCACCGCCGACGGATGGTCTTCGCCGGCGTTCCTGACACTGACCGGCGGCAGCTTCGGCCTGCAGATTGGTGGAGAGTCTGCGGACATCATCCTCGTCATCAACGGCGAGCGCGGGTTGCAGAATCTCGTCAGCAACCAGTTCAAGATCGGCACTGACGTTGCGCTTGCCGCTGGCCCGGTCGGGCGCGATGCGCAGGCCTCGACCGACATTCAGCTGCGAGCACAGATTCTCAGCTACTCGCGCGCGCGCGGTCTCTTTGCCGGCGTGACGATCAACGGCAGCACAATTCGCCAGGACCAGGATGCAAACCAGCGCTTCTACGGAAAGCGTCTGACGACCAAGCAGGTCGTGATCGATGGGCAGGCGGGCGCACCGGAAGCGGTCGGCGAATGGCGCGCGGCGCTGGCGAAATACGCGAAATAATGACGCCGCGTAAGGCGGCACCCCACACCGGAGATAGGCGACGCGGGGCGGGGCTTCACGCCCCGCCATCCGATCCGGACGCGCCTTCGTAGTACTAAGGGATACATGTGGCTTTTGGCGGCTCTCGCGCGACTGCAGCCTGCGGCCGAGGCGCAGGCCGAAGACGAATCGAGCCTGCGGCGCCTCGCGTTCGGTGATCAGGCGGCGGCCGCCAGCTTGTACGACCGCCACGCGCGGCCACTCTACTCGCTCATTCTCCGTATCCTCGGCAACGAAACCGAGGCGGAGGACGTGCTGCAGGACGTGTTCGCGCAGGCGTTTCGTGACGCTTCGCGCTATGACGCACGCCGTGGCGCCGTCGCCGCCTGGTTGCTCACCATCGCACGGTCGCGCGCCCTCGATCGTCTTCGCGCCCGCCGCACGCGCGTCGAGGCCCGCACCGGCGAGATGCAGATGCTCGATGAGATGCCGGATGCACAGCCCGACGCCGCGTCAACCATGCTTGACGAGGAGCGGTCGCGCCTGGTCCGCCAGGCGCTCGGCGAGCTGCCGATGCTGCAGCGCATCGCTATCGAGCTCGCCTATTACGAAGGGCTCAGCCACAGCGAAATCGCGGAACGTCTCGAGCAGCCACTCGGCACGGTCAAGACACGAATTCGACTTGGCCTTCTCAAGTTGCGGGACGCCCTGACAGAGGGGCTGGCATGAGCACGCACGAGGAGCTGAAGGCGAACGCCGCCGGCTACGTGCTCGGCAGCCTCGACCCGGAAGAGCGCCGTGCATTTGAGTCGCACCTTGCTGGATGCGCGGAGTGTGCGCAGGAGGTCGCGTCGCTGCGGCCTGTCGTCGGTGCGCTGGCGACCGCGGTGCCGCAGGTCACGCCGCGTGCGGAGTTGCGTCACCGCATTCTCTCGAACGCGGCGGCGGGCAGGCGGACGGATTCGCATATCCATGACCGAAAATCTCCGGCCGCGTTGACGTGGCTAGCGCTGGCGGCCGCAATCATCATCGCGGTTGGCGCGAGCGTGTACGCTGTGCGGCTGCAGCGCCAGATGGGCGAGTTGCAGGCACGGTTCGATCAGGCACAAGCGACAACCGCCGTTCTTGCCGCGCCCGATCTTGCCCGCATCGATCTGCAGGGGCAGCCGGTCGCACCCGACGCCCGTGCGCGGGCGTTGTGGAGCCGCTCGCGCGGCCTCGTGTTCACCGCGGCAAATCTGCCCCCCGCGCCCGCGGGCAAGGCGTATCAGGTGTGGGTCGTCACGGCGCAGGCACCGATCAGCGCCGGGCTGTTGACTCCTGATTCGAGCGGCGTCGGCACGCAGTACTACATGACGCCGGTCGATATCGCGCCGCCTGTTGCCGTCGCGGTGACGCTTGAACCATCTGGCGGCGTTTCTGCGCCGACGGGCGAGCGATACCTCGTTGGTATGCCCTAACCCCTTCCCCCTTTCGTTACACATCCACGAGCCACTTCCCTCCGTAAGACCAAGCAGGAGGTGCTACGTGAGGAAGCTTGCTTGCATTGTGCTGGCGGTCGTCGCGGCCGGCACGTGTCTGAATCCATTGCGCGCGTCGAGCCATCGCGAGGCGCCGCTCATCAGCCAGGATCCGCTGGCGGATAACACGGATGTCTATGCGTTTGTCAGTCCGGAGCGGCCAGATCGCGTGGTGTTGATCGCGAACTTCATCCCGTTGGAGTTCCCGAGCTCCGGGCCGAACTTCTGGAAGTTCGACGACAACGTGCTCTACGAAATCATGATTGACAACACAGGAGATGCCGTCGAAGACATCACGTATCAGTTCCGATTCACGACGCAAATCGCAAACCCGAACACCTTCCTCTACAACACCGGCCAGGTCACATCGATCGACGACCCGGACCTCAACGTGCGGCAGTTCTTTACGTTGACGGAAGTGCGCGGCCCGCGCCGGACGGGTGCACGCATCGTCATTGGCCAGGACCTGCACGTGATGCCGGTGCACGTGGGGCTCATCTCGATGCCGAACTACACGGGCGACCTCGGCTCCGGGGTCCATCAACTCTCGACGGATGGGATTCGAGCGTTTGCCGGTCCGCGCGACGATCCGTTCTTCGTCGACCTCGGTGCGACGTTCGACCTGCTGCAGTTGCGCACGCTGAACGGCAAGACCGGCAGTGCGGTTGACGGCCTTGGCAACTACAACGTTCATACGATTGCGGTCGAAGTGCCCATCTCACGGCTGACACGCACGGGCACGGCACCGGCCGGTGCGTCGGATCCGAACGCGAGCGTCGGCGTGTGGTCGACTGCGAGCCGTCCGGCGATTACCACACGAACTCCAGGCAACGCCGTGGCAAGCGGCGATTTCATTCAGGTTTCGCGCCTCGGCATGCCTCTGGTGAATGAAGCCGTCATACCGCTCGGTGTGAAGGACACGTTCAACGGACTGGAGCCGACGGGCGACGGGGCTGCGCTCAGCTTCGTGACGAATCCGACCGTGCCACCGTTGCTCCAGGCACTCTTCGGCTTGAGAACACCTCCAACGCCTCGCAACGATCTCGTCACGATTTTTCTGACGGGCATTCCCGGACTCAATCAGATTGGGACGAGTTCGAGGCCGGCGGAGATGATTCGACTGAATATGGCCGTTCCTCCGTCGCGGAATCCGAGCCGTCTCGGCCTGCTCGGTGGCGACACCGCCGGATTCCCGAACGGCCGTCGTCCTGCGGATGATGTGGTTGACATCGAGCTTCGCGCACTGGCGGGCGGGACGCCATTCACGCCTGCGTTCAACATCGCGCCGAACAACGCGCTCACCGATGGCGTCGACGCGAATGACACGCCTTTCTTCTCGTCGTTCCCGTTCCTGGCGACGCCGCATCCGGGCAACGAAACCGGCGGTCCACGGGTGAATTCCAATCCCGGTTCGACCAACTTGAATCCGTCCGGGCTGCTGCCATGAAGAGGCGCGCTCGTCTGGCGTCTCGTCATCGGAGCGGTCGCTGCGGTCGTCTACTCGACACGCACGCGGCCGCTATCGATAAATCTGTTGCAGCGCTGAGTCGAGATCGGAAAACCGGAACTGGAATCCATCTCGCGTCGCTTTCGCCGGCAGGACGCGCTGACCACCCAGAATCAGCGCGTCCGCCATCTCGCCTAACAGGAGACGGAGTGCGAATGCCGGAGCCGGCGCGAATGCAGGCCGGTGCAACGCGCGCCCGAGTGCGCCGGCGAGCTCGCGGTTGGTGGCCGGGGCCGGGGCCGTCACGTTCAGCGGACCGTTGATATCCGGTTTGTCGATTGCCCATCGGACCATGCGGATCCAGTCGTGAATGTGAATCCACGACCAGTACTGCTCGCCGGATCCGAGACGTCCACCTGCGAAGAACCGGAAGGGAAGCGCGAGCCTGGGCAGCGCTCCGCCCGATGAATCGAGCGGAAGTCCCGTTCGGAGCACGACGACCCGTGTCATCGATGCGGCTTTTTTTGCAGCCGCTTCCCATGCGACGCACACTGATGCCAGGAAATCGGAGCCAGGGGCCGATTCTTCGGTGAGCGCTTCAGATCCGTGCGCGCCGTAGAAGCCGACCGCGGACTGATTCAGAAGCACCGATGGACGCCGTGAAGCCTCCGATATCGCCTTCACGAGCGTCTCGGTCGCGTGGACACGGCTTTGGAGGATTTCCGCCTTGCGCGAGTCATTCCAGCGTCCGGAATCCAGTGGCGTCCCGGCGAGGTTGACGACGGCGTCGGCGCCGTCGAGGGCGGAACGATCGGTCCAACTCACCTGGTCGGGACCACGGGGGCGGCGACTGACGATCGTAACGGGGTGACCGTCTCCGCGAAGCGAGGTGGCGAGAGCGGTTCCGAGAAATCCGGTGCCGCCCGCGATAACGACCTTCACGCGGCGGACTCTTCGCGCGCGTGGGCTTCACCCTCCGCGACATTGACTTGCGTCAGGACGAGGGCGCCACACACGAAGAAGAAGATCACGGACAGCACTGCGGCACGGCTCGACCCGAAGATGCTGACGGATGCTGCAAACAGCGCGGGTCCGGCGATGCCCGCGAATTTTTCGAACACCGAGAAGAACCCGAAGTATTCAGATGACTTGTGCTTGGGGATCATGCGGGCGAAAAGCGATCGGCTGAGCGCCTGGCTGCCGCCCTGAACCGTTCCCACGAGAAACGCCAGCGCGAAGAACTGCGACGCCGTCGTCATGAAATAGCCCAGCACGCTGATGGCGATGTAGACGCCAAGCGCCAGAAAGATAGCCGTCTTTGCGCCGATGCGCGACGCGAGCGCGCCAAAAAGAAACGAAAACGGGATGCCGACGAACTGCACGACGACAAACGCCTCGATCTGCGCGTTCTGATCGATGCCGATCTCGGCTCCATAGATCGCAGCCATCCGGATGATGGTCTGGATACCGTCGTTGTACAGAAGAAAGGCGACGAGCATCAGAAACGCTTGCCGATATCCGCGCAGCTCGTGGAAGGTCTCCCACACGCGCACGAACGCAGCGAGAATGGGATTCTCGTTCGCAGCCTCATCGGTCTCGAGGACACGCGGTGGCTCCGGCACGCGGCGAAAGAGCGGCAATGAGAAGACCAGCCACCACACGCCGACGCTGATGAACGACAGCTTGATGCCGGTGATCGTGTCCGGAATGCCAAACGTCATCGGCGTCAGGATCCACAGCAGGTTGATGACGAGCAGGATGCCGCCGCCGAAATAGCCGATGGCATAACCGGCGGTCGAGACGCGATCCATTTCATGCGGCGCGGCGATGTGGGGCAGTAGGGAGTCGTAGAAGACGAAGCTCGACGCGATGGCGATGTTCGAAATCATGAACAGCAGCGCCGCATACCTCCACTCACCTCGACCAATCGTCCCCATCAAAATGGTGGTCACGACGCCGATGCCAATGAACACTGCGAGCATGCGTTTCTTGATGGCGCGATAGTCGGCGATTGCGCCGAGGATTGGGCCGAGAATCGCCGTGATCGCCACCGCAATCGTGGTCGCCCACGCAAACCGCGCCGTGGCGATCGCCGGCGGCAGTCCGGCCGCGGCAAACGAGCTGAAGAACGGCGGAAAGACAGCCGTGATGACGGTCGACTGAAACGCGGAGTTCGCCCAGTCGTACATCGCCCAGGCGCGCAGCTCGGGACGATTCAGGCCGAGGCGATCGAGGAGGCTCATGTCAGAACGTGCGTCGCGCGACCCACTCGCGAAGCAGGGAGTCCATGACGACATAACGCGGTCCTTCTTTCAGCAGCACATCCTGTTTGGTCAGCGCCGCCAGCGACTTTTGAATCGTCGACGGTCCGCCAAGCCGATGGCGTGACCGTGCGTCCGCGGAATGAATTTCACGCCCTCCCTGCAGCACGACCGCGCGCAGCGTCGCGCGCTGTTGCAGCGTCAACCGCTGCCAGAGCGCCTCGAAGATCGTCTCCTGCTCGGACAACAGCCGCGTCAGCGTTGAGTGGAGATCCTCGAGCGTCGCCTTCCTCGCCCCCTTCGCCCGCACATCGTCCCACGTTTCATGCGCGAGGCGCTGCACGTCGTACGGCAGGTTGCCCGCCAGCTCGACGATCGCCTCCGCGACGCCGGCTTCCGGCTTGATGCCCGTGTTCGCGAAGCGCTGGTCGATGAAATCGCCAAACAGCGTCGGTGAGATTTTCTGGAGCCGCATGACCGGACCGGCCTTGTAGAAGGGGCGCCTCGGACCAATCATCTTGTCCATCAGGCTCGGTTCGGAGCCGGCGAACACGTATCCGACCTGGCGCTGATGCTGTGCGGCAGCGCGAAGCGCATGCTCGACGCTGCCGCCGTTGAAGCTGTCGATCGCCTGGAACTCGTCGAGCGCGACGACGACCGTGCGCTTACGCTCGGCGGCGAGTTTGCCGGGCAGCGCGAAGACTTCGTTGGCGAGACGGTTGAGATCGCGTGTCGTCGTGACCAGCGGAAACGCGACCGCGAAACGCCCCATCCCTGACTCTTTTGGCTCGTATCGGATCTCAGGCCGCGTGGAGCCGATCGCGTCCATCAACCACGTGCGCGCGCGATCCCACTTCGACTCGACCGACGCGATGGCGCGCGCGTATCCCTCGAGAAACGCCAGATACGAGCTGTAGCTGCTGACCGTCACGTCGATCGTGAGCGCGCCGCGCCGACGCAGCGAGTCGAGCGTCTGGCGGATGAGCGACGACTTTCCGTAGCGCCGCGGCGAAATGAGAAAGACCTTTTGGCCGTTGCCGAGGTCGGCCACGAGCCGGTCGAGCTCGGCTTCGCGGTCGACGAACGCCGCGCCGGGAACGACCTCGCCGTAGACGAACGGGTTGTCCATGTCGTTACGCTGATTGGCGTAATGGTTACGCCACTTGGCGTAATGCCATTTCGCTACTTAGCGTAATGATTACGCTACTTGGCGTAACGGTCAAGCGGGAGCTGGCCGGTGTAAACGGCCATGCCGACGACGGCGTCCACCTGATGCGCGTCGAGCAGCGTGATTTCATCCCAGGTCGTAATGCCGCCGGCAGCGGTGACCCGGCGGCCGGTGGCACGGCGAACCGACAGGATGGCGTCGATATCCGTCCCCTGCATCAGGCCTTCCTTGTCCACATGGGTATACAGAAACTCGCTGCAGAACGGTTCGAGCGCGCGGACCGCGTCAACGGCACTGATTGGAAGGACCGTCCGCCAGCCGTGAATCGCCACGTGACCGCCCCGGCTGTCGACCGCGGCGATCACACGCTCGGCGCCGACCGCCGTAGAGAGCAAACGTGCGAACTCGACGTCGACGGTCCCGTTGCGGAAGAGCGCGGAACTCGCGATCACGGCGTGTGCGCCGTCGCCGAGGACCGCGGTGGCTCGCTCGATCGAACGGATACCGCCGCCGACGCGGCAGGGAAGCCGGCGGCAGATATCCGCGACCATCGCCCCGTTGTCCCCCTGTCCCTTCGCGGCGTCGAGATCGATCAATTGAACGCGGGGAAATCGGGAGAACTTGCTGATCCAGACTTCGGGATCCGTCGCTTCGATCGCGAGCGTCTCGCCCTGAACGAGCTGAACGATGCGGCCGCCCTGGAGGTCGATGGAAGGAATCAGCACATTCGGATTGGAATGCTTCGCGCGTTCAGATACTTCTTCAACTCGCTCACGCTCGTATCGTCGTAATGGAAGATTGACGCGGCCAGCGCGGCGTCGGCGCGGCCATGCGTGAAGACGTCGTAGAAGTGCTCGAGGTCTCCGGCACCGCCGGACGCGATAACCGGGATATTCACGGCGTTGGCGACTGCGGCGGTCATCTCGCAGTCAAACCCGGAGCGCGTGCCGTCGCGGTCCATCGACGTGAGGAGGATTTCACCGGCGCCGCGCGACTCGGCTTCGCGCGCCCATTCGACGGCGTCACGTGCCGCGTCGGACGTTCCGCTTCTGACGTAAACCGCGAACCCGTTTCCGCGCCGCTTGGCGTCGATCGCGACGATGACGGCCTGGCTGCCGTATCGACGGGCGAGCGTCGTGATGAGTGTGGGATTGCTCAACGCCGCGGTGTTGAGGCTCACCTTGTCCGCCCCGGCATCTATGGCCGCTGCCGCATCATCTTCTTTCCGGATACCGCCGCCGACGGTCAGCGGCAGAAAAATTCGATGCGCGACCGCGCTGATGGTCCTGGCGAGCGCCTGCCGGCTTTCCAGCGTCGCGGTGATATCGAGGACGACGACCTCGTCGATGCCTTCGACGTTGTAGCGCTCCGCCAGCGCCGCGGGATCGCCTGCATGGCGCAGTTGCTGAAACTGAACGCCTTTGACGACCTGACCATCGCGAACGTCCATGCACGCGATGATGCGTTTGGTCAGCACTCGGCCTCCGCGTGGCGCGCTGAGGTGGACAGGCTGCGCGTAAGGTCGAGAAAGTTGCGAATGATCTGCAGCCCCGCGTCGCTCGATTTCTCGGGATGGAACTGAACCCCGAAGACGTTGCCGCGCTCGACGACCGCCGCGAACGTCTCGCCGTGCGTGGTCGCGGCGACGCAGGCGTCTGTCACCGGCGCGGCATACGAGTGCGTGAAGTAGACATGGGGATACGGCCCGAGCCCTGCCAGGATTCGACCGGTTCCTCGGAAATCCAAAGCATTCCAACCGACATGCGGAATTTTCAAACCCGTTTCGGCGTCGCCACGCAGTCGTGTGACGCGGCCTTCCAAGACGCCGAGACCAGGCACTTCCGGCGCTTCGTCGCTGCCTTCGAAAAGCCACTGCATGCCGAGACAGATCCCGAGTAGCGGCGTCCCGCGGCGCACGGATTCTGCGATGGTGTCGCGCCACGGTCCGACGAGCGCGGAGGTCGCAGCGAAGTTGCCGACGCCGGGCACGATCACCGCCGAAAATCGCGCGCACTCCTCGGGCCGCGCTGGCGTCGCGAAGTCTGCTCCGAGCGCGGTCAACGCCTTTCGAACCGACGTGAGGTTGCCGGCGCCGTAGTCAATCAGCGCGATCACAGCAGGCCTTTCGTGCTCGGCAGCATCTTCGCGAGTCGGGTGTCGCGGGCACAGGCGACGCGCAGCGCCCGCGCGAACGCTTTGAAGACCGCTTCGATGTGATGGTGGCTCGAGCGCCCGTAGAGGACCTTGATGTGCACGTTTGCCCGTGCGCCCGACGCGAAGCCGTCGAAGAAATCGTGCACGAGCTCGGTCTGCAAATCGCCGACCTTTGGCGTTTTCACCTTCAGGTTCACCACCGCGTGCGGGCGTCCGCTCAAATCGATGGCGGCAACGGCGAGCGTCTCGTCCATGGGCATCACGAAGTAACCCGCGCGATTGATGCCTCTCCGATCGCCGAGCGCCTTGAGGAGCGTCTCGCCGAGCGTGATGCCGACGTCCTCCACGGTGTGGTGCTGGTCGACATCCAGATCGCCCTTTGCCTTCAACGTGAGATCGAAGCCGCCATGGCGTGTGAACAGCTCGAGCATGTGATCGAAGAACCGAATACCGGTGCTGACGTTGTAACGTCCCTCGCCGTCAACGGTCAGCCGCCCCTTGATCCGGGTCTCCGTCGTCCGCCGATCGAATGTTGCGCCCCGCTTCATTGCGCCTGCCTTGCTGCCATCACCGACTCGAGCGCTCCAATGGCGGCCCTGGTGTGCTCGAGGACGCCGGTCGTAATCCGCACGCACCCGGGCGTCGCCGGATCCTTCGACCGATCTCGAACATGGATCCTGCGCGCAGACAGCGCCTGGATGAACGGCGTCGTCTCGCCGACACGCACGAGGACATAGTTCGCCGCGCTCTCCCAGTACTCCAGCCCTAGGCGACGGCACGCGGTATAGAGCAACTCCCGCGACTCAGCGACCTCCGCCGCGTAACGCGGGAGGAACTCGGCATCTTCGAGGGCGGCGTGAACAGCAGTCAGCGCAATCACGTTGATGTTGAAGGGCAGCGTGACGTCGCGGACCGGCTGCAGTGCCGGCGGCTGACCCACGACGATACCGACGCGCATACCCGCGAGACCGTACGCCTTGGAAAATGTTCGACCCACGAGCACGTTCGGATGCTGCGCAACGTGCGGCAGAAAACTCTCACCGCCGAACTCGATATATGCCTCGTCAATCAGCACGATCGCATTTCCGGCCGCAGTGCTGATTCGTTTCAGGTCTTCGATCGAAATCAGCTGACCGGTCGGGTTGTTCGGCGTGTTCAGGAAGATCATTCGCGTCCGTGGGGTAATCGCGCGGATGACGGCATCGGTCGGAAAGCTCAGGTCCGGATTGGCGGGGACCCGGATCGCCGTCGCGCCCGCCGCCGCCGTCGAATTCGGATAGGGATCGAAGGCCGGAGTCGGCACGATCGTTTCGGCGTCGTGGATACGAGCTTTGGAGATGTGGCCAACCGCCGCCATGAGAATGCCTTCGTCGAGGCCGTTGGTCAGCAGCACCCACTCCGGATCGACGTCGAAGTACCGCGCGATCGTCATCACGAGGTCGGGGTACGACGGATACGTCGAGATGTCCGTCGGTTTCAAGCGACGGATCGCGTCGATCACGCGAGGCGAGCAGCCGCCCGTGTTCTCGTTGAGGTGCAGCCGCAGTCCCGCGCCAGGATCCGGATAGCCCTGAATCAGCATTCGTCAGTCCGTTTCATCACCTGCGGCGCGAACCCTTCGGGTCCGCGAATCGAATCTCGATCGACCGCGCGTGTCCCTCGAGGCCCTCCGCGCGCGCCAGCGCGACCACGCTCGGAGCGATGCTTCGCAGTCCCTTTGATGTGAGTCGTTGAACCGTGATCTGCCGGACGAAGTCGGCGGCCGACAGTCCTCCCCGTACGCGCGCCGTGCCGGCCGTCGGGAGTACATGATTCGATCCAATCGCATAGTCACCCGCGACCTGGGCCGACCACGTTCCGACGAACACGGATCCAGCGCTCTTCACCTGCCTTGCCAGCCGCTCGTCATCGATCACGAGATGCTCGGGCGCAGCGTTGTTGGCGAGCTCCATCGCCTCGCGCAGCGATGAGGTGACGATGATGCCGCCGTGCGTGGTTAACGACTCGCGTGCGGGACCGTCGCCGAGCATCTGCTCCTCGACCTTCTGTGCAACCCGACTCGCCAGCGCGCGGCTCGGCGTGACGAGCACAGCCCGGGCATCAGGATCGTGTTCGGCCTGCGCGATCAGATCGGCCGCGAGCCATCCGGCATCACCTTTCGAGGCAACAACAAGGATTTCAGTCGGTCCCGCGTAGAAATCGATTCCGCAATCGGCGGCGACAAGCGCCTTCGCGGCTGCGACGTACCGGTTGCCCGGACCAACGATCTTGTCGACGCGCGGGACCGACTCGGTGCCATAGGCGAGCGCCGCAATCGCATGCGCGCCGCCGAGCTGGAACAGTCGCGAGACGCCTGCTTCGAGCGCCGCCGCCATCACGACCGGCTCAGGACGCGGACAGACAGCGATCACCTCGTGCACGCCTGCGGCGACGGCCGGAATGGCCGTCATCAGCAGCGAAGAGGGAAGCGGATAACGGCCGCCGGGCACATAGCAGCCGATCCGATCCAGCGGCACAATCCGCTGCTCGACCGCGATGCCGCGACTGACGCGTGTCTTCCAGCCGCGTGGGACCTGCCGTTTCGCGACGGTTCGTATGTTGGTTGCGGCGCGCCGCAGCGCGCGGCGAACGGGCGCCGGCACGAGACGCGCAGCTGCTGCCATCTGCTTCCGCGAAATCTCCGCATCGCCGTCGAGACCATCGTACGTGCGTGCGTAGCGCAGCAGCGCCGCATCGCCATGCCGGCGGACGTCGGTGACGATCTGCGCCACACGACGGTCCGTCTCCGCGTCCCGTACGCGCTGCGGCGAGAGCAGCTCGCTCACCGCGTCCCGATCGGTCGATTCGATGATCCTCACAGGACGATCTTGTTCAACGGATATTCGACGATCCCCTGGCCGCCTGCCGCCTTCAGCTTCGGAATCAGGTCGCGCACCGTACGCTCTTCGATGATGGTGTTGACGGCAACCCATTCCTCGTCGCTCAACGAAGAAATCGTCGGACGTTGCAGCGCCGGAAGCTGCTGCAGCACCTTGTCCAGATCGCGGCGACGGACGTTCAACATCAGGCCGACGCGCCCCTGCGCCTCGATCGCCGCTCGAAGCAACAACGCGATGTTGTCAATTTTCGTTCGCTTCCACTCGTCGGCGAGCGCATCCTGATTCGCGATGAGTTGCGTGTTCGATTCGAGGACGGTATCGAGAATCCGCAGCCGGTTTGCCCGGAGCGTCGATCCGGTTTCAGTCGCCTCCACGATCGCATCGGCGAGTACCGGTGGCTTGACTTCGGTGGCGCCCCACGAAAACTCGACCCGTTTGACAGGCACCTTCAACTTTTCGAAGTAGCTCTTTGTGACCTGCACGAGTTCGGTCGCGATTGTCGCCCCGGCGAAATCGGCCGACGAGTGGAAGCGCGAATCTTCCGGGGCTGCGAGCACCCAACGCACCTTGCCGAAACTCTGCTTCGAGTAGACGAGATCAGCGAGACTCGTGACGCAGGTGTGCGGGTCTCGCCCCAGCCTGTGTTCGGCAACCCAATCGAGCCCCGTCAGTCCCGCATCGAGCACGCCTTCGCAGACGTAGCGCGTCATCTCCTGCGCGCGGATCAGCATGCATTCGATTTCCGGATCGTCGATCGCGGGGAAATACGAACGCGAGCTGACATAGATGTTGAACCCCGCGCGCGCGAACAGCTGCACGGTCGCATCCTGCAGCGAGCCCTTGGGGATGCCGAGCCGAAGCTTCATCGGAGGGTGACGCCCTCCGCGCGGCGGAAAAAGCAGCTGCGCTCGCCGGTGTGGCACACGTTGCCGTCGCCGAGCCGTTCCGCTTTCACCAGGACGGTGTCGTCATCGCAGTCGATCAGCACGTCGCGCACGGCGAGTCTGTTGCCGGACGTCTCCCCTTTGGTCCACAGCGTGTTGCGTGTCCGGCTGTAGAACGTCACGTAACCCGTCTGCCGTGTGACGTTCCACGCTTCCTGGTTCATGAATCCGACCATGAGCACTTCGCCGCTCACGTGGTCCTGCACGACCGCAGGTATCAAGCCATCAAGTTTTGAGAAGTCCATCGCTTCGTGCACCTCTTGCACGCTTTGCACCGACCGAGCGCCCGCTCGCACCGACCCGAAACCCGACTCGCACCGATCCGTGTACAACAAAAAACCCCGCCCTGATTCCGGCGGGGTCTGCATTGCGTCTTTGTAACTCGTGAAGGTTCTGGTTTCCCTACGCGCGCAGTCCTGCCGGACGACCCAGATGGCCGTGGTGATGATGGACGTGCGCGTGTGCCTGGAACCGAACCATTGACGGCAGAAGCCTATCAAATGGGATGGAGGGAGCGCAACCGGCCCTGCGACGAACTCCGTTCAGAGAAGGTAAGCGTCGGCTTCGATTTCGACGAGCATGTCGGGGTCAATCAGCTTGGCGACCTCCACCATGGATGTTGCCGGCCTGATGGTTCCGAAGAACTCACCGTGCACGCGACCGACTTCCTCCCATCGACTGATGTCGGTGACGTACATGCGCGTCCGCACGACATCCTCGAGGCGGGCGCCAGCCTGCTGCAGCGCCGATTCGATGTTGCGCAGCGTCTGCAGTGCTTGCGCGCGCATGTCGCCTTTGCCGACGACTCGCCCGTCCGCATCCGTCGCCGTCGTGCCGGAGACGTGAACATAACAGCCGACGCGTACCGCTCTGGAGTAACCGACCACCGGCTCCCACGGCCGGCCGCTGGAGATGTTTTGCCGCATGGAACGGATGTTATGCTCAATCCGTGCTACGACAGATTGCTTGCGCGTTGGTAGTGGTCCTCGCAATTTCGTTCGCCGGCTGTCGCCAGGCTGACGGTCCGATGCCGGAAGCAACCGAATCGGTCGCAAATGAGCTCGGCGACATCAGTCGGGACCTGCAGAACGTGGCGTATCAGAATCCGTCCGGCCGGCAGGACCTCAGCGACGACATCAGCCATTACGCCCAGGGCACCAACGGCGGTGAAGCCGCGGCCCAGGAACTCGCGCGCCAGTTGGCGCAAGCGCTTGCGGGGAAGATGTTCAAGGTCGCGCAGGCGATGCCCGTCGCGCACACGGCATGGGTCGCGGTCGCCGCGCGGCAGTTGAGCGAGCAGCAGATCGACAATCTCAAGAACGAGATGAAGTCGGAGTTGATGGCGCTTGGCGTCAACGAGCAGCAGGCGCAGAGCGTCGGCGACCAGGTGGCCGTGGTTCAGAAGGCGGTGACGGCTCGCCAACGCCGCTGGTACGAACGGCTATAAATCGCAATTCCAATTACCTCGCGACAGCGACCGGCTTTTCCACCACCTCCCAAGGCAGTCCCGGCCGGCCGAAGTGACCGTAGTTCGTGGTGCTTCGATAGATCGGCCGCAGCAGATTCAGCTTCTCGATGATCGCGCGCGGACGGAAATCAAACGCGCTCATCACGAAGTCAACCGCGGCGCGCTCGTCGCCGGTGCCGAATGTATCGACCTTGACTGACACCGGCTTGGCCATTCCGATCGCGTAGCCGACCTGCAGCTCAGCACGTTTGGCGAGGCCGGACGCCACGATCTGCTTTGCAACGTACCGGCAGAAATAGGCGCTGCTGCGGTCGACTTTCGACGGGTCCTTGCCGCTGAACGCGCCGCCGCCGTGTCGGCCCCAGCCGCCGTAGCTGTCGACGATGATCTTGCGGCCGGTGACGCCTGCGTCGGCGGAAGGGCCTCCGTGGCTGAAGTCACCGGTCGGGTTCACGTAGAGCGTGACGTCATTGCGCCACCATGAGCCCAGCACGCGCGGCCCGAGCTGCTCGCGAACGTATTCAGTGATCTGCTTCTGATTGGCGGAAGGCGTGTGCTGCGTCGAGATGACGACGGCCGTGACTTCTTTTGGTTCGTAGTTGTCGTACAGGACGGAAACCTGTGACTTGCTGTCCGGGCGCAGGAAGTCGACTCGGCTCTGCTTGCGATCGTCGGTGAGGCCCTTGGTCAGCTTGTGCGCGAGCAGAATCGGCAGCGGCATCATTTCGGGTGATTCGTCGGTGGCGTAGCCGAACATGATGCCCTGATCGCCGGCTCCCTGATCGCCGCTCTGGCTCGTCGCAGCGGTCACGCCCTGCGAGATCTGTGTGGACTGCTGCGTCATGATCGGGATCAGCTTCAGCGTCGTATCACAGAACGGCTCCGATTTATCGGTGTAGCCGATCTCCTTCACGGCCTGGCGGACAATCCGGTCGTAGTCGAGCTTCGCGTTTGTGGTGATCTCACCCGCAATCACGACCGTGTCGCTCTTGCACAACGTCTCACACGCAACGCGGCTCGTAGGGTCCTGTTCGAAGCAGGCGTCGAGGATGGAGTCGGAAATGTAATCACAGACCTTGTCGGGATGGCCTTCCGACACCGATTCGGATGTGAAGATGAAACGCGACATGTCGCTCCTTCGAGGAACAAAAAAGCCCGCGACTTTGTCGCGGGCAGTCTTCGCGACTTAGACGGTAGCGTCCAGGCGGAATGCCTGAACGACCATATATACGCCGCGCGGCCCATCAAGTCGGTGAAATCGCCGCGCGCCACGAAACGGGGCAGTATAGCACTGGCTCAAGGCTCAGGGCCAAGGCTCTGGGTACTCACCTTGAGCCGTGAGCCTTGAGCCATGAGCCTAGTGATACTCGTTCACCACGGTGACGCGGTCGGTCCGGACGTCGATCCAATGCGTCCATTGTCGTCGGCGGGCAGAGCCGCAACGGAGAGAGTTGCCAGCGCAGCCGCGGCGCGCGGCGTCAGGCCGGATGTGATCTGGCACAGCGGAAAGCTCCGTGCGCGCCAGACCGCGGAAATTTTCTGGAAGGCCTGCAATCCACTATCGCTCTTCACCGCCGAGCGGGGTCTGTTGCCGGACGATCCGCCACAGTGGATACGGGATCGCCTCACCGGCGAGGAGCGAACCATTCTGATTGTGGGACACATGCCGTATCTGCCGCGGCTGCTCGGGATGCTGACCGGCGCACGCGCTGAACCTGCCGTGTCGTTCCCGCTGCACGGATGTGTCGCCCTCCAACCGGATGGAGAGCAGTGGAAAGAGATCTGGAGGCTGGAGGGGTAACCGCCCGGACCGTTCAGAACGTCGAACGAGTCAACATTCCGAACGATCCGAACGGCGAACGATCCGAACGATCCGAACGGTGTCCGAACGATCTACCAACGGAACGTGAGACCGGCCGTCCCGCGCCAGAAATCGAACTTGCCGGTCGCGAGCGTGAAGCCTCCGTTCTGTTCCGTGTCCTCCAGATCGCGGAAGTAGCGCAGATCGCCGCGGAAGCCGACATGGTCGGTCATGAAGCCCATCGCGCCGAAGCCGACGTTCATGCCCCAGTCGTTGCTGTCAACCGTGAACAGCTGTGCGGCGTCTTCGACGTGCGTCTTCATCAGCCCCAGGCCGCCACTGACATACGGCCGGAACCCCGGGCCCTGCTGACCGCCGATCGGAATGCCCAGGACGATGTTCGCCATCAGGTTCTGGACGTTGTCGCTGTCCGCGAAGCTGATGTTGTCAGTGTTGTTCTCGAAGAACGTCGGTGTGTACGACCAGTCGGCTTCGAATCCAACGATGCCGGCACCCATCCAGCCAAGCGTTGCACCGTAGGTGAGCTTGTCATTCGATGGCGTGTCTCCACCGAAGCCGACACCGATGTTCGGCGTGAACAACCAGTCGGCGCGGGCGCTCGCGGGTCCTATGACCAGCAGCAGCGCCGCTATCAATGCGCACTTCTTTAACATCTGTCCTCCTCCGTCCGTGTCGTCGCTCTTCTTGCGACGGGGTTTTGTCCGTCGCTGCGGGGTGCAAGCAAGGTGCCCGCGGCCTGCCGCAGAGCTAAATAAATAATTGAAAGAACGGAGGTTGCAGGAGGTCAGCTGGCGATGGCGAGCGCGGCCGTGTGCTGCGAGAGCAGTTCCCACGCGCGACGCGTGTGCGCTCCCGTCGTCCGCAGATGGCCGATCGCGATACGGATGACGAACGCGCCATTGATGCGCGTGTGCGACAAAAATACCTCGCCCGTTTCGTTCACCGCATCGAGAAGACGCTGGTTGAAGAGGTCGAGTTCGGCAGCTCCCAGATGCAACGCGCGTGGATTTGCGCGAAAGCATACGACAGCAAACGGCACTGGCGCGAGCCGTTCGAAGTCAGGGTGCTCATCGACACGCGCCGCGAACTCATGAGCAAGACGGATGTGCTCCGCCAGGATGCTGCGGAGCCGCGCCGCGCCAAAATGCCGAAGAATCATCCAAAGCTTTAGAGATCGAAAGCGGCGGCCGAGCTGGATTCCCGTATCCATCAGGTTCCGCGCACCCGCACTGGCTTCAAGCGTCTTCAGATACTCGGGAACCAGGGAGAACGCCTCGCGCACGACCTCCATTCGGCGGCAGTAGAACGCACTCAAATCGAATGGCGTGAACAGCCACTTGTGCGGATTGATCACGATGGAGTCCGCGCGATCCCAGCCGGCGAAATATGACGCGCACTCCGGCAGCATCGCCGCCACCCCCGCGTAGGCGGCGTCCACGTGCAGCCAGATACGATGGTCGCGGCAGACATCCGCAATCGCGTTGACCGGATCGATCGCCGTGGTGGAGGTCGTTCCGATGGTCGCGACGACAGCAACCGGTCGGATGCCGGCTCGGCGATCCTCGTCGAGTGCAGCACGCAAGGCGTGCGACTGCAGGCTGTGCTCGGCGTCGACGGGAATGCGGCGCAACGACGACTGCCCCAGCCCGAGCGTCAGGACGGCTTTGTCGATCGACGAATGCGCGTGCTCCGAGCAATAAACGCGCAGCGGGGCGATATCGGATCGTGCCACGAGGCCCCGCTCCCGCACATCGGGCACCGCTGCTTGACGCGCGGCGGCGAGCGCATGAAGGCTGGAGATCGAGGCAGTGTCGTAGATCACGCCCTCAAATGCGCTGGGGAGGCCGAGGAGACCGCGCAGCCACGCCAGCGAGACCTCCTCGAGCTCGGTCGCCGCAGGCGAGGTGCGCCAGAGCATGGCCTGTTGATTGAGCGCTGCCGACAAAAACTCCGCGAGGACGCCGGAGGCGCTGGTCGTGGCGGGGAAGTACGCGAAGAATCCGGGATGGTTCCAATGCGTCAGCGCTGGAACGAGAATGCGTTCGAAGTCCGCAAAGATCTCGTCGAAGCGTTCGCCGGCTTCGGGGCCGTGCTCCGGCAGCGCGCGACGCACCTCGCCTGGCACGACGCGCGGCAGAACGGGGTACCGCTCCGATCCACTCAGATAGTCGGCGATCCACTCCACGAGCGCGTGCCCGTGGCGCCGGAACTCGGAGGGGTCCAATGTTGGTGGTGTGCGAGTCGGAGTACGGTGACGACCCGACTCACATCAGCACTGCCGACGCGTGAGTCGGGTCGTCACCGTACTCCGACTCGCGTTCCTATTTATGTGCCGCGATGTAGTTGGTCGCGAACGTCTTGAGTGCGGGCGACAGCATCGCGATCGCGTTGGCTTCCTCGGCCGCTCGATCCGCCGTCCATCCGTCTTTCAGTGCGCGCTTGATCATCCACATCGATGCGGCACGGCCGCCGCCACCGCAGTGAATGTACGCCGGCTGATTGCTCTTGTCGGAAACGGCAACGAGGAATTCATCCGCGACCTTCGGATCTGGCATCGCGCCGTTGAGCGGCAGATGGATGTACTTGATGCCCGTCGTCTTGACGGCCGCTTCTTCTTCCGCCACACCCTGCTCGGTGGGAAGCCTGAAGCTGATGATCGAGGCGAACCCTTGTTTCTTCAGGTTCGCCACGCCGGTCGCGTCAGTGGCGCCTCCACACGCAAATACGGCGTCGATCTGGTTGAAGTTCGTGACGCCCGCCACCTCAACCTTCTTGACCTGAGCAAACACCGGCGCTGCAAGCATCGCGACGGCAAGCGCCGCCACCAGACGGTAGGCACTCATGGGATATCTCCTTCGGGCGGAGATATTACTTCGGTTGGTGGTTGGTAGCTAATGCCGTTCTGGTTCGTGCGTTGGTGGTTGGCAGGTCAGGTCCGCCTACAGGCGGACCCCACTGTTGAACGACGACAGATTACTCTTCGACAGTAACCGTCGCCGGCTTAACAAGCCTCACGGTCACTGGCGTTCCGGATGGCAGCGTCGCGGGATTGCGGCCGCCGGCCGCCACCGCGGCTGTGCCGGCACCGGCGCCGGCAGACGCGCCGATCGCTGCGCCCTTCGCCCCGCCGAAAATTCCGCCAATGATGGCCCCGCCGATCGCACCGCCGCCGATCTTTGCCACACTCTCACCCGTCGGACTATCGCCGTCGCGATAAATCGTGTCGGTTTCGATTGGCACCCGCGTGCCATCGGCCAGCACGACCGACGTGAATCGGATGCCGAGGCGCGCGCGCTCCTTCACCTTGCCTCCGCGCTCGACCAGCGTCACTTCGCCACGTGCGGTCGAACCTGCGGGGATCGCGACGCGGTCGCCGACACGGACATCGCGCGTGACGCGAGCGGTGACTTCATCCTCGACGCGCGCCTTCTCGCTGCTGATCGAGCTCTCCATCTGGAGACCCAGCACAGAGTCGGGCGCGACAACGAGATCGACGAAGCGCGGTGCCGGCGGAGCAGGGGGAAGCAAAGGCTCAGGAGCAGCTGGTTGGACGGGCTTCGGTTGAATCACCCTGTTGTCCAGGGTCGTCGTCGGCGGCGTGGCGATTGGACGTGACTCAGCGATCGCCGGGCGCGGTTGTTCTGAAGGCGTGTTTTGGACTCGAGCCGGGGCGCTCTTCGGCGGCGCCGGCGCAGCGCGAGGACCTTCAACGCGAGGTTTCGCCGGTGGCGCAACAGCAGGCGCAAGTGCCGCGGACGGGGCCGTCGCGGCTGCGGGTGCTGGTACGGTCGACGTGTCGGTAATGACGCCTTCGGACTGGTCAACGCCGCCGCTCGCCACATCCGCCGCAGGCGCAGCGGCCGGAGCCTCGGTTGTGGACGGCCGGCTCGCGAGAAACGCGCCGGCCGCGCCAACGGTAATACACGACGCGGCGATGACCGCGACAGTGGACGTTCTAACTTCCATAGCTCACCTTTAGAGCAAGGCCTGTGCCCCGGGATTCGCGAGAATTCCTGTGAATTATCGCGTTACTTCGCCGCTCTGCCAGCGAACCGCTGTCCCCGGTTGTGGGCGCAACGTTCGAGTTCGCTAGGTCTCATCCGAGCGGCTGATCCACGCCGCCTCCGCGGGTGCAGGCGCGATGGCCAGCGCATCCAGCAGCGCGCCGGGGTCGGCATGCGCGACGACTATCTCCCGGTTGCCTCTCTTGATGAACCCCTCCGCGACACCGCGATCGAACTGTTGAATCAGCGGGTCGTAGAAGCCGCGCACGTTGAACAGTCCGCATGATTTCCGGTGAACGCCAAGCTGGGTCCACGTGATGACCTCACAGAACTCCTCGAAGGTTCCAAAGCCGCCCGGCATCGCCACGAATGCATCAGCGAGCTCCGCCATCGTCGCCTTCCGGTCGTGCATCGAGGTGACGACGCGGAGATCGGGCAGGGCACGGTGCGCCAGCTCGCGCGCGACCAGCGCGTGCGGAATGACGCCTATTGCGTGACCGCCAGCCTCGAGCACGGCGTCCGCGATGACTCCCATTAGACCAACGCCGCCGCCGCCGAAGACGAGACCGATCCCTCGGCGTACCATCTCACGGCCAAGCTGCACTGCCGCCTCACTGTACAAAGGGTTGTCTCCCGTACTCGATCCGCAGAAGACACAGATGCGGCGAAGCGGCGCCGGTGGCGCACTTGTGTTGGTGAGAGGCAGAAGGTCAGTTTACTGCTTCGGTTCGAGCGACAATCCAGGTGCGCGGCCCTTGTCCCCGGGCGACGCGGACAGCGCAAACCGAGCAGCGGTCAGTACAATCGCGGGGTGAAGGTCACGGTTGTGGGCGGCGGCATCATCGGGTGCGCGGTCGCCCATGCGCTGACGTCGCGCGGCGCGGCCGTCCGGATCGTCGACATGCGCGGCGCCGGCCGCGGCGCGACGCAGGCATCTGCAGGCATCCTTGCTCCGCATATCGAAGGGCACATCGACGCGCTTCTGCGGCTTGGCGTGAACAGCCTGGCGCTATACGACGACTTCGTGGCGCGCGTATCCGCTGACGCGCAGCAGCCGATCGAGTACGAACGGTCGGGCTCGTTGCACGTCGCCAGAAACGATGCGGCGGCGATGGAACTGGCAATTGCAGCGCGCCGCTTCGCGCATGCCGGAGTCGCCCACGAGTTGATGCCGGCCCACGAGGCCCTTCGCCTCGAGACGGCGCTGTCGCCGCGGCTCGTCTCCGCGCTCCTGTTGCCCGACCACGGCTATGTGCGAGCCGCCGAGCTGACGTCTGCGCTTCTGGCGGCGGCGATACGAAAAGGCGCGGAGATGATCGTCGCCAGCATCGAGGAGGTCTGTGGCGGCAGCGGTACGTGCGTCGTCCAGTCGTCGGCAGGTCGGCTGGAAAGCGACGCAGTCGTTATCGCCGCCGGCAGTTGGAGCGGCCGCGTGCCGCCGCTGACGCCGCCGGTGCGTCCTGTACGAGGCCAGCTCCTGCATCTCCATTTTGAAAAGCGTCCGTTGTCGCGGGTGGTGTGGGGAACCGATTGCTACCTGGTCCCGTGGCGCGACGGTTCTCTGCTTGTCGGCGCCACCGTTGAAGAGGTGGGTTTCGATGAAACAGCGACCGCTGCCGGCGTCACACGATTGCTTGAATCAAGTGCGGAACTGTTGACGACGATGCCCGAAGCACGGTTTGATGCAGTTCGCATCGGTCTTCGTCCCGGCACGCCCGACGAGTTGCCTCTGATTGGCCCTTCGTCAACAATGCCGGGCGTCTATTACGCGACGGGCCACTATCGGAACGGCGTCCTGCTGTCGCCGCTGACTGCGAAGCTCGTGGCAGATCTTGTGCTGGGCGGCAGGCGTGATCCGGACTTAGAGCTGGTTCGTCCGGATCGATTTGGATTGTGACGCAGTCACGAGCCGCAGAGACTCAGAGACGCAGAGGAATTTCTATTATGACACTCTTGTCTAAGGCGGAGATTGACGCGCAGCTGAAGACGCTGGAGGGCTGGACGCGCGACGGCGACGCCATTCGCAAGCAGTACACCTTCAAGGGATTTCCCGAGGCGGTCGCTTTCGTCAACCGGCTTGTACCCGATGCCGAGGGTGCGGATCATCATCCCGACATCACGATCAACTATCGACGTGTCACGCTCTCCTGGTCCACGCACGACGAAGGCGGACTTACGGCCAAGGACATTGATGGAGCAAAGATGGCCGACCGTCACGCCCGTGAGCAGGTGTGAGGCTCAAGAAGTACTACTCGTCTCGTGAGGTCGCGTCGATGACCGGTCTCACCGCACGACAGCTGCAATGGTGGGATGCGCGGCGGCTGTTTCTTCCCGCGATCGGCCCGCAGCGAACTGAGGCAGGCGGCTTCACCGAGCGACGATACACGCCGCTCGATGTGCTCGAGCTTCAGGTGCTCGCTGACCTTCGCCGCCGCGGGTTCTCTCTGCCCCGGCTGCGACGGCTTCTTTCGACGTTGCGGGACGTCTTCAGCGTGCGGCTTTACGAAGCGATAGGCGATGGCGGGCCGCTGACGCTCTTCATCGGAGGCGATCAGCTCTTCGCGCGCACTGCCGACGGGCAGTTCTATAACCTCGATCGCCCGGCGCAGGCATTGATGATGGTCGGGGAGGAATTGCCGCTCCGTCCCCTTGCGGCGCGGGAACGTCGTCGAAGAAAGCCAGGGATCGGTCGGCTCAGCGGATCGGAAACACCTTCTCGAGGTCGTCGGCGGGCCGGGGAATGACGTGAACGCCGATCAGTTCACCGACCCGACGTGCGGCGGCGGCGCCTGCGTCGGTCGCCGCCTTGACGGAGCCCACGTCGCCGCGAATGAGCGCAGTCACCAGTCCTGCATCGACCTTCTGCCAGCTGACGAGCACGACGTTCGCGGTTTTCAACATCGCGTCGGCCGCTTCAATCATCCCGATCAGGCCGCGTGTTTCGATCATGCCGAGCGCGTCGCCGATTTCGCGTTCGTCGCTGCCCTGAGACGTTTTCTTTGAATCTGCCATTGGATGTAGGCGGACCTGAAGGTCCGCCTAACTCTACCATCCTTCGCGCTCACGGAGACGCGTGATGTGCGCGACGTGATGGCGCGAGTGCCAGGCGTAGTGGTGCACCAGGTAATCGACTGTAATCTGACCAATCTCAGGGTGTACGAACGGGCGCGCGAATTGATCTGGCGTCAGCGCCTGCAGCACGGCGGTCCAGCGGGCGTGTAGCGCATCGAGCAGCGAGAGCGACACGGCGACGGGCAGCCGCTGATCCGGAAGTTGCGCAAAGGCCTCCTGATCGTACGGTTTGATCGTCGGATTGTTCTCGGTGATGGCCAGTTTCAACCGGACGTACGCATTAACGTGACTATCAGGCACATGGTGCACAACCTGTCGGACGGTCCATCCGGCCGGCCGATATGGTGTGTCGAGCTGCGACTCGGACAGTCCGTTCACGGCTGCCCGCATCCATTCCGGTAGCGCCGCGATCGCTTCGATGGCGTCGCGGCGCGTGGCCGGCGTTATCGCCGCCGGCAACGTGAATTCGCCGATCGGGTATCGCACGTCGGCAGTCGTCATGCGCATCTTGTACAACGGAAATGCTCGGGCGGCGAGCATTACAATTCCCAACTTTCGATGCAGCTCGTTGTGGCCGAAGGGCCGATTCTCGAAGAGATTCTCGACACGACCTATCCGGTGTGGAATGAAGGGCTGACGCGAGACGCCTACGCTCGGTGGAATGCGGCGCAGTTTCGAACGGCTTGGGGTGCGGAGCATCTCCGGAGGTTTGCTCTCCTCGATGATCATGGGCGGTGGGTCGCCAGCGCGAAGCGCTATCTGTGGCCGATCCGTCTTGACGGCGTCGATGGCGTGATGTGCGGCGTTGGCGCCGTATTCACCCGTCCTGAGGAACGAGGCCATGGATACGCGGGGATGATTATCGAACGTCTGATCGAGCAGTCACGTGGCGAAGGGGCGACGACCGCGGGGCTGTTTTCCGAGATTGGTGAACGGTTCTACGAGCGGCTTGGATTCAGAACCGCCCCGCTCGACGAAGTCGACGTGCAGGTCGAGCGCAAGGACGGAGCGCCCGCCATGCTCGTCCGGTCGGGCGAGGAACGCGATCTGCCGGCGCTCGCGGCTATGCATGCCACCCGCGCTGCCGGCGTCCGTTTTGCGCTGCGCCGCGACCCACCGCTCATCGAATATGCGCTGACGAAAAAACGGCTGCTCGCCGGTTTCGCGGGTGCAGGTCCACGTGCCCAGCGTCAAATGGAATTTTTCGTGGCGGAGGAAGGCGCGTCCGCCGTTGCTTACGTGGTCCTGACGGTATCGGCTGCAGGATGGACTCTCGAGGAGGCGGGCGACCGGGACCCAGCCGGTGCTCGTCTGGGCGCCATCCTTCAGGTGCTGCTCGCGCGCGAACCGTCGCGTCCGGCGCCACTCATTCGCGCGTGGTGGCCGCCGGCGATGCCTGTTCCGCCGCAGGTGCGCCTGGTAAACCGGGTTCCAGCGCGCGACGTTTTCATGCTGCGGCCGATTGGCGACGTTCGAATCCCATCACGGGCGGAGGACGTCTTTTACTGGAGGTCGGATTATTTCTAGGCCCGGGAGCCGGCCCGGAAGCACGTAGGGGCCGGCTTCAGCCGGGCCCTGTAGCCGGCCGGGAAGCCGGCAGCCTGGAGTCGGCAGCCTCCGATAAGATAAGCACCATGTCCCAGGAAGTCCTGACCGAGCTCGTCAAGGCACTTGAACGCGGCGAAGAGGTGGCGCTCGTGACCATCGTCGCCGCGCAAGGGTCGACGCCGCAGCGCGTCGGCGCGAAGATGCTCGTGTATCCCGACGGCCGGATTGCCGGAACGATCGGCGGTGGCTGCTATGAGAACGACGCGCTCGGCAAAGCACGGGAAGCGCTGATCGCGCGCAAGCCGCGCCTGGTCAAGTACGATCTCACCGATGACTTCGCGGAGGAATCAGGTCTCATTTGCGGGGGACAGATGACCGTGTACATCGAGCCCGTTGAAGCGGCCCCGCAGCTCTACGTCGTCGGCGCCGGCCATGTCGGCCACCAGCTGGCGAAGATCGCGCGTCCCGCCGGCTTCCGGGTTCACGTCCTCGACGACCGCGAGAAGTTCGCCAATGCCGAGCGATTCCCCGAGGCCGACGAAATCATCATTGATTCGATTCCGGACTGGCTGCACAAGGCCGACGTTCCGCAGACGGCTTATGTCGTCGTCGTCACCCGCGGACACCGCCACGACCTCGACGCGCTGCGGTCGCTTGCGGCACGCGACCTGCGGTACCTGGGTCTCATCGGCAGCAAGGCCAAGGTCAAGAAGATCTACGACGCGCTGATCGAGGAAGGCATGCCGCTCGAATGCCTTCAGCGGGTGCACGCACCGATTGGCCTCGACATCGGCGCTGTGACGCCTGAGGAAATCGCGGTCAGCATCCTTGCGGAGCTCATCGCGGTCCGCCGGGGCCGCATGGAAGCTCCCCACGTCGCAGCCGCGTCGCTGCAGTGGAAGAAGCTACCGGCCTCGCTCGCATAGGAATGATTCCAGCCGTCGTGCTGGCCGCGGGAAAGTCTTCCCGCATGGGGCGAACGAAAGCGCTGCTGCCGCTCGGCTCTTCAGGCGAAACATTTCTCGGTCGCGTCATACGAGTCCTGCGCGAGGGGGGCGCCGATGCCGTCGTGGTGGTGATCGGAGGCGATGCCGCCGCAGTCCGCGCATCGCTACCCCGCGACGATGCGCACATCTCGGCGGTTGAGAATCCGCGTTACGAAGAGGGACAGTTGTCGTCGCTGCTGGTCGGTCTTGCAGCCGTCGAGCAGCGGCATGACAACGTGGAAGCGGTGATGGTGACGCTCGTGGACCTGCCGCTCATCTCTGCGGCAACCGTCCGCGCGGTGCGGGAAGCCTACCTCGCCAACCCTGGTGCGCCGTTGGTGCGGCCGCGACGCGGCGGACGCCACGGGCATCCGGTAATCTTCAACCGCAACATATTCGGAGAACTGCGTCGAGCGGATCCGTCAAAGGGCGCCAAGCCCGTGGTTCACGCGCATGCAGCCGAGGAAGTGAACGTCGATGTCGACGATGAGGGCGCCTTCATCGACATCGATACGCCGGAGGATTACGAGCGATTCATCAAATCGTAAGGTGCGGTCGTAGAGGCGGACCTTCAGGTCCGCCTTCGACCTACCGATTCACCACTTTCAGATCGAGCGACTTCGCCTCGCCGTCGGCAATCGTAAAGCGCGTCGCGCGGCTCTTAATCTGCTCGAGGAATTGCGGATCGGTGCCCTCTCCATCCTCGAGATAATCGACGGCGACCGCCAGATATCGATCTTCCGGTGGCAGCGCTCTGATCCTGAACTGCCCCTGCTGGTCGGCCCGCGCGGTCTTGACATAGCGTGACGGGAACGTCCACTTCACAGGGTCGTCAGGGAAGACAACGACGGTGTAGTCACGCGTGATTTCGCCCTTCGCGGTAGTGACTTTACCGTTCAGATCGCTGACCTTGTCCGTCACGATGATCTGCAGGCCGGAGTTTTCGGTGCTGCCGCGGAACTCGAGCGCGGAATCGGTGACATCGACGCCATTGAAGATCACGGCCTTCAAGGTCCACTCCTGCGGCAATCCATTCACGCGGATGAATTTCTGTCCAGTCAATCCCGTGAGCACGAACGTGCCGTCCTCTTCGACCCGTGCGGGGCGGTTTCCGAGAGGGCCCGGCAGGAACTGCCCGTTGGCTCCCTGCGCCAGAATCTGAATCTGATTCGTGCTCAGCTTCGCAACGGAGCCTTCGGCGGCGACGACGTTGCCGCTGAGACTTGCGCCGTGTGACGCGACAACGGTCAGACCGCTAACGTCCTCGTTGCCGACAGAGAGTGGCATCGTCGCCATCTCAATCTCGTCGAAGCCACCGCCACCAGGACCGCCGATCCGAATCGCGAAGCCGCCGCCACGTCCACCGCCAGGACCCGCGACCGCCATCAACGTATAGTTGCCCGGTGCGACATTCGCGATCGTGAAGGTGCCGTCAGGCCGGACACGGCCGTTGCCTCCACCGAACGCGAAGATTGCCGGTCCGCCGCCAGGTCCGCCGGCGCCGTCGGCGGGCATCAGCGTGACCATGCCGTTTGAGAGCGCCGTGCCCATCGAGTTCAACGCGGTGCCGGTGATCTTCACGGTTCTCACAGGCTGCAACGCGAAATTCACATTCGGTTGTTCCTGGCCGACGCCGAGCGTGATCCGCTGCGCCTCCGCGACGTTACCGCTGCCGGGGTAGTACGTCGCCGCGTAACTCGTCGTATCGGTTTCGTTGTCGCCGAAGAATGGCCCGTTGGCCGCGCGCAGCGTCGCGCTGATGTAGTAGTCGCCTGGCGCGAGACCGTAAATGCGATATGAACCAGTGTCATCGGTCTGATCGCCGCCGCCGGCGGGCGTGAGGCGCCGCTGTCCCTGAACCATCTGATATCGCAGCACCTGCACGCGGGCATTCGCGACCGCATCGCCGTACTCGTCAAAAATCCGTCCCGTAATTGCCGCGCCCCGCGGCAGTGCGAAATCGGCGCGCTCCATCACCTGCGCATCCGCAATCTCAATCGGCGAGCCCGCCTCGAACGACCGCTTCTGGCCGTAGCGAAGCGTCATGTAGCCGGCTTTCGACGCCGTCAGGTTCCACCGGCCCGCTGGCAAATCCTTGAACTCGAAGCGCCCCTGCGCGTCGGTGCTGACGAGACGATTGGCTCGCAGTTCGCCGGCCTGGGCGCGAACCTGCGCGCGTCGAATCGGCGTTCCGTTGTCTGCGGACACGACGCGGCCACGGATCACCGCGGTGCCTGCGGCCTGATCGCCGCCGAGATTTCCGCCGGTCGCATCGCGCGGCGGCAGCTGTCCGCGGCCTGTCTGACCGAAGCCGCCCCCCTGCGCTCCCGCCCCTGCGCCGCCTTGGCGTCCCTGGGCCACCAAGGGCGAGGACGGCAACCACGCCGCAATGGCGAGGATGAGAAGCGGGGGAATGAGCCGCGCTGCTGGGTGTTTCATGGCGAAATTATGACGTCCGTGCCGCGGTGAAAGTTGTGAAGAGTTTAAGGCGGGGCAAGGGCGGCGGCGGCGCGGTCCAGCGCCGCTGCGAGCCGGCGCTCTTCTTCGGCGAGGCGTGCGGGAAGGTGGGTCTCGATTGCGTCGGAAATTCCCGGGAGCACCTGCGGCTCGTAGGTGAACGCCGGGGCGTAGATCAGGTGGCGGTACCATGGCCGGCCGCGAAGGCCCGCAGTGTCGAGGAAGGCCGGTTCGACATTCATCAGCGCCCGGTTCGCCGCATCGAGTGCACCTTGGTCATTCCGATCGAGCGCCTTCTGTGACGCGGTCGCGTGCGCACGAGCAGCCGACTGGAATCGATTCAGGGCTGCGGCGACGCGGTCGAGCCGCACGCCTGCTCGTCCCGTGACTTCGTCCAGAAAATCTCCGACTCGCGCCGCGTAGCGCGTCGTATCCAGCGGCAGCAGATCCGCGTTCGCGAGACGCAGCGCCAGCGTGGCCCAGATGCGTGTCAGGGCGGTGTGGCGACGAAAGCCCGGATCCGCGAATCGCGATACCCACTCGTGGGTGTCAAACGCGGAGTGGTAAACACCGTACGGCCCCTGAAATCGCATGTCGACGACCGGAATACCGACAAAGTTAAGAAACACGGTGTAGTCGGAGCCTGCGCCGATCCGCGTGTCGATTGCGGTGTCCGGCACGCCGGCAGACTCCGCAACAAGGTGGGCAAGCGATGGAACCGCGCGCGCGAAGAAGTCGGGTCCCGACACTGCTGCATCGACGTTCAGATATCCGATCGCTTTGTCGCGCAATTCACGCTCGTGCGCTTCGCCCCATTCGGTCGACGAGGTCAGCGCGAATTCTTCGGCGTCCCAGCTTGCCAGGATGATGGTCCGCTTCGGACGCATGCCGTTGTGCGCAAGCGAGCCGAGGGCGCGCGCCATTTCCATCATCACCGCCGAACCGCTCGAGGGATCGACGCCGCCGTACAGCCACGCGTCTCGATGATTGCCGGCAATCACCCATTCGCCTGGAGACACCGATCCGTTGATGCGCCCAATCACCGTCCAGACCGGCTTGATCACGTCGTCGTTCACAACGCGTACGCGCAGTGTGACGTCGCCCGTGCGGAGTGCTTCGACAATCGCGCGCGCGTCACGAGTCGAAATGGGGACGCTCAGGATGGACGGCATCGCCGGCGCGTCACGCTTCAACACACGCGGGATGCCGGGTTGTGACGGTTGTCCTGGCGTGAGCGGATCGCCCGGCGCAATGAACTCGAATCCAACGCTGCCGCGCTGGATCCGGTCATCGGGCGCCCACGGTCCAGCGGGATAGGCGGGCCCTCGCAGACTCCCACCGTCCGATGCGCCGGCATACATCAGTACTGCCGCCGCGCCGCGTTGCTGAGCGACATACACGACGTATCCGCGGTAGGTGTACGGAACGGCATGCTGGACGAGCGCGATCTTTCCGCGGACGTCTACTCCGCTCGTGGCCAGCCGGTCGAAATCCGAAGGGGCGCCGATACCGGCGTCAACAACCGCTGCGGTGATATCGCCGCTTGCGCCGTATGCGTGAAATGCCACCGGATCGTCCGGACGTTCGCGCAGAGTGGCCGTCCAGCGATGCGGGGCGACCATTTCCACGCTCGCGTCGCGTCCGTTCGGCAGCAGCACCCTGTGTTCAACGATCTGCACCTCGTCGAGGCCGGCGGCGAGCCACTGATCCCTCGTCCATTCCGCGAGCGCACGATCGCGGGCCGACCCGGCGGCATGTGGCTCGGCGGTCAGGAATCGGTGGTCGGCTTCGATGCGCCGCGTCGAGGGAAAGCGTGCGACGGTGCGCTCGACGGCCTGCTGTTCGGCGAGGTGTGTCGGCGTGAATCCGTCGATCGGCGGGTTCAGGCCCGGATGCGCAGGCCTGGCCATCAGCAGCGACGTTGCCGTGACGCCGCCAACGATGGTCGCCCACGCACCCGCCGGAATTCGCGGCCGCATAGCCCGGATGCTACACCGGCTCGCGAGTCGGAGTCGCGCGCCGGTTTGTGCGCGAGTCGGAGTCGTGAGTCGGGTTGTGCACGAGTCAGAGTACGGTGACGACGCGACTCAACTTTGCGACTGCTTCGTGGAGCTGTTCATCGCTGATGTAAGGGGCCGGTCCAAGCCGCAGGACGTCGCCACGGGAGTCGGCAGATACTGCCTCGCCGCGTAGAGCTCGTACCAGATCGCTCGCGTGCGGCGACCGGACCGCGAGAAAGCCCGCACGACGTTCGGCGGGCATTTCCACCACGCGTGCCTTGGACGGATCGAGATCGAGCGCGGCGATCGCATTTTCCAGCACCCCCACCTGGTGCACGCTGATCGCGCGAAGACGATCGGCGGTGAGCCCCTGTGCCGCATGGAAGTCGAACACCGCAGCGGCGCGATAGTGAGACGTCGGATCGTAGGTCGCGCCCGCGAACGCCGCCGCGCCGGATGGATATGAAACGGCAGTCGCGTGACGATTCGCGACGCCGAGGCGGTGGAATTCATGGAATTCAGAGAACCACCCGGTGAGGACCGGCCGCAGGTGCGTCTCAGATGGAACACGCAGAAAGCAATTGCCTTCGCCAAGCTGACAGTACTTGTAGCCACCGCCCGTTACGAACGCGCCCTCGATTCCCATCGTCCGCACATCGAAGGTAACTACGTTGAGATGGTGATACGCATCTACGAGCAACGGCACACCGTACGCTTCACATCCCGCTGCGACGCGATTCAGGCCTGGAACAATCTCCGCGGTTTCAAACAGCACTGACGACACCATCACGGCTAGCGTCTGGTCATCGACCTCGCGCGCCACTCGCACGGACAGCTCTTCCACGGGTCGCGCCGGCACTCTGACGATCTCGATGCCTTCTTCCGCGAGTCGATCGAGCTGTCGCCGGATCGTGTGGAACTCCCCGGTCGTCGTCACGATGCGCCGCCGAGTCTTGAATGGCAGCGCCGACAACCAGCGCGTCACGAGTTCATGCGTGTTCTGCCCGAGTGCGATGTTCTCTGGTCGGTCGCCGAGCAGTCGCGCAAATCCAGCACGCACGCGTGCCGCTTGCTCAAACGCGCGGTCCCATTTGTCGTCCACCAACTCCGCCGCATCGAGCCAGGCGCGCTGCTGTGCCTCGAATGCAACATCGGGCCAGGCCTGATGCGAATGTCCTGTCAGAAGAATCCGTTCACTGACTCTGAAACGGGAATAGTGCGCGGCGAGCGGATTCGACATCGTTTTCGGCTTCCGGCTTCAGGCGCCTGGCTTCCGCCGTGCAGCCGCAATCGTTGCACGGCGCGTGCGCCGTCGTGAACGTCGTTCGCTGGCAAGAAGGGCTTCAACACTCTCCACTAGGCGTTCTATCTGACGCACGACGTGATCACAATGGTCTGCCAACAGATTGATCGCGGACCCCGATAGAAACGAAGGTCAGTCGCAAGACCCACCAGATATTTCACTTCACATGCGGATCCCAGTGCGATGTAGAGACATTTGAGATAGTCCGCTGTCGTTCGGCGTGCAGAGCCCGCGGCCGGCAGCCTGTAGCCGGCAGCCGACGTACTAAAGATGTGCCCGGATCTGCCAGAGATCCGGAAACAGCGGCTTGCCGACCGTTGCCGCGAGATATGCGGCGCCACTCGACCCACCGGTTCCCGCCTTCATGCCGATCGTGCGTTCGACCATCTTCACGTGGCGATAGCGCCATTCCTGCAGGCCTTCGTCGAGATCCACGAGCCGTTCGCATAACTCCGCATTCTTCGGGTCGCGGCGGTAGATGTCGACGAGAATCTGCTGCACTTCAGATGACGGCTCCGGAGCCGCCGTGACATCCCGCGAGAGCAGCGTCGGCGGCACCGCATATCCTTCACGCGACAGGTAGTGGAGAAAGGCGTCCCACACCGTCGGTGCCTGATAGCGGCGGCTCAACGCCTCGCGGGCGCGGCTTCGCTCGGGAAAACGTGCGACCGCTCCTGCACTCTTCGCGCCCAGCACGAACTCGATCTGACGAAATTGATCGGACTGGAATCCGCTTGCCGCCTCGAGCCTTGCTCGAAAGCTCTGAAACTCCAGCGGGGTCATCGTCTCGAGGATGTCGAGCTGCGCAACCATGACTTTGAGGATGGTGAGGATGCGCTTCAGCGTGTGCTGTGCGCGATGCGATTCGTCTGCGGTCAACAGCACGTTGACGCGATCGAATTCGTGCAGCAGCTCCTTGAACCACAGTTCGTACACCTGATGGATGATGATGAAGAGCAGCTCGTCGTGCTCAGGCCCTTCGGATCGCGGCTGTTGCAGCGAGAGCAGCTCGTCGATCTGCAGATACTTGCCGTAGGTGACGGCTGCGTTCGTCTCGGCCATCTCACTCCTGCACTTTGTCCCGAGCGAAGTCGACGGGCACCTCGAGACCGACGGCGCGCATCAACGCCAGCGCGTTGCTGTGGGTCACCGGTCCCGGCTTCATGACGTAATCGAAGGCGATGGTGCCGCCTTCGAATTGATCGTCGAAGTGCACATTCGCCGCGCGTCCGCCGAACTGGTCGGCGATCGCGGTCAACGCTAAATCGTGCGTCGTCACAAGACCGATCGCGCCGCGATCGACGAGCGCGCGAAGCACGCCTGCGGCGCCGACCGCGCGATCGTGCGAGTTGGTGCCGTGCAGCAGCTCGTCGAGCAGGAAGAGCGCCGGCGTCGGTCCACCCGCCAGATCCGCCACCTCGCGGATGCGGCTGATCTCCGCGTAGAAGCGCGAGCGCCCTTCCTGAAGCGAATCCTGGATGCGCAGCGTGGCGCCGATGTGTAGCGGCGAAATGCGCAGACGCTCGGCTCGTACCGGCGCCCCGGCGAAGGCGAGGACGGCGTTGACGCCGACCGTCCGCAGCAATGTGCTCTTCCCCGACATGTTCGAGCCGCTCACGACCAGCAATTGGGTTCCGTTTCCGAGCTCGACGTCGTTGCGAACCATCCGCGCCGAGGGAATCAGCGGATGACCGAGCCGCAACCCCTCGAGGAGCGGCGGCCGCTGGTGATCGTCCGTCAATTCAGGAAACGGATCGCCGGGGTGCTCGTACCGGTACGCTGAAAACGAGGCGAGCGCCTCGAACTCGCCGGATATCCGAAGCCACTCACGGACGTGCCGACCGTGCGCGCGGCGCCAGGCTTCGATCGACAGCGCCAGATGGGTGCCCCACAGCACCACGGCCGCGAGCACCGCGAAGATCGCGTTGTGCTGCCAGTCGTGCAGCTCCACGAGCCAGTGCAGGCGATGAATTGATACGGATGCGGCAATCCTGCGCTTCGCATCGGTATCGGTCAGCGACCGTTGCAGCGAGACGAGCCGGGGTGCCGCGAACGATTCCTGTTCGATGCGCGCCAGGACAATCGCCAGGATGTCGAGGTCGCGCGCGGCCTGATCGGCCCCGTGCAGCGCTTTCACGATGCGACGGCGCAGTGGCAGTGAGAATGCGATCTCCAGGACGATCGTGAGGACGAACGGGGCCGAATTCCCCGCGACGAGCCAGAGTGACGCTGTCACGATGGCGGCGATGGTCAAACCGATTGCGACCGGACGAAGCCAGGCGTGGCCAAGCGCCGGCGGTGCCTCGGCCCACGCGACCAGTGCGTCCGTGTGGACGCCGGCGCGGACCTCGGTGCCCGCGAGCGAGATCGCCTCCCGCAGATCGAGACGGTCGGTCAACTCGGCGACAGCGGCTTGGCGCTCGGAGATCTCCACGATCCCGGCGGGCGCGAGCAGCCACGCGGCCAACGTTTCCTCGCCGGCCCGGGTGCGTGCGCTCGACAAGAGCTCGAAGAGTGACGCGGGACCGAACAAATCCAGATCGTTGGCATACAGATGGTCGGCATCGCTGAACCGTTGTCCCTCTTCGCCTCCACCGGCCCAGCGATCCTCGATGCGTGACAGGCCGCGTTCGTACAACCCGATGGCGCGCGCCGCCGCGTCACGCGCGCCGATGATCCGGTCGTGTCGGACGACGAGCATGAGGAACGCGACGCCGGGGAGTGCAATCCACCACGCTGGCAGCCAGCCTCGCCACGCCACGACGAGGATGATTGCGCCTGCCGCAAAGACCGTCAGGCGCGCGTAACTCAGTCGCTCGTCGCTGCGCGTGAGCGCTATGTGAGCCGCGCGCCGGGCGGAAAGACGTGCGCGATACTCGTCCGCCGGCGCGTGGTCCATCGCGCCCGATTATCCCGCCAGCGAGCGCACGAATTCGCGGGTGTCGTTGGTCCTGCTGATGATGGCGTGGTTCAGAAAGCCGACGAGCGGCGCAATGCCGCGGAAGACCGTGACCAGTTCCGAATAGAAACGGGGACTTACGGCGAAGTCGGCCGGATATTCGCGCCCGCCGATGAACTGCCGGTGCCGCAGGTACTCAGCCGCCGGGTGATCCTTGAGATAGCCACGCGGCACGCGGGTCAGTTGTTCGCCGCTCAACTCACCGACTGCGCGACGAAACGCAGGCGCCGTGACCACACGGCGAAAACGCCGGTGGTCGTCGGCGATAGCTGCGCGAATCGCGTTCAGTTCGCCTGACGATGGCATGTAGATGCCGCCGCCCATCCAAACCCACTGCGGAGCGACCTCGATGTACATCCCGGCGCCCTCGCCCTTCGGAAACTTCCGTGACGGAAAATGCGCCGCCACGTTGGTCTTGAGCGGACGCTTGTCGCTGCTGAACCGCGTGTCGCGGTAGATGCGGAACAGGCACACACGCGGTTCGGACACCAGATCCGGCGCGAAGACGGGAAGGTCCCGCGCCAGCTGCTGGAGCAGCGCGATCATCGGACCGCGAACGTGCTGCTCGTACTCGGTCTTGCGCGCGCGGAACCACTCCCGATCGTTGTTCCGTTTGAGCGCTCGCAGGAACGCCAGCGTTTTTCGGGTGAACGGCGAGGCCACCTACGCGCGAGCCTGCGCCGCGGCGAACCGTTCCTGCATCTGGCGCGTGAGATGCGGCGTAATGCCGAGCATCCGTTCGATGAGCATCAGCTGCCCGCGATGGTGCATTTCATGCTCTTTAATGCCCATGATCATCTCGAACCGGCTCTTGGTCGCGGGGGTTCCCACCGGCTGCGTGAACGGCTCGGCGAGGAAATCATCGCTGAGCGACTCGAGCCACTTCGCGGTTTCCTCGCCGCGCTGCTTCAGGAGGGCAATCACCTCCGCTTTGGTCCGCGGCTTGGCTTCCTCGGCCTGCATCTGCGCGACGAGTGCCGGAAAGTTCACCCCATCGAAGTTCGTACGCTTTTCC
>Ga0114129_10000430_pt1 | contig 49930 bp, 51 predicted proteins | sample RhiMetdeltSRZDD1_FD_80071 | JGI IMG/M metagenome (GOLD analysis project Ga0114129, IMG submission 80071) | Populus rhizosphere microbial communities from Tennessee, USA - Rhizosphere MetaG P. deltoides SRZDD1 (version 2) (version 2) | ecosystem: Host-associated > Plants > Roots > Rhizosphere >...
CTCGGGCCCGGCCTCATCACCGGAGCGGCCGACGACGATCCGAGCGGCATCGCCACCTATTCGCAGGCCGGCGCGCAGTTCGGCTACGGCCTGCTCTGGTCGGTGGTGTTCACCACGCCCCTGATGATCGGCATCCAGATCGTCAGCGCGCGCATCGGACGGGTCACCGGACACGGCCTGGCGGCCAACATCCGCGACCATTTCCCGCGTCCGCTGCTCTATTTGATCGTCTTCCTGCTCCTCGTCGCGAACACGTTCAACATCGCCGCCGATCTCGGCGTCATGGGCGACGCGCTGGTGCTGCTCGCGGGCGGCCAGAGCTCGATCTACATCGTGTTCTTCGCGCTGGTCTCGCTCACGCTGCAGATCTTCATTCCCTTTCCGCGCTACGCGCCGATCCTGAAGTGGCTCACCCTCGCGCTCTTCGCCTATGTCGGCACGGTGCTGGTGGTGCCGTTCCCCGGGACGGCGCTGCGCGAGACGCTCGTCCCGCAGATCGCGTGGCGGCCGGACTATGTCGGCATGCTGGTCGCGGTTCTGGGAACCACGATCAGTCCGTACCTCTTCTTCTGGCAGGCGTCGCAGGAGGTCGAAGAGCAGCGCGCCACGCCCGGCCACCACCCCCTGCGCGAGGCGCCGGACCAGGCGCGCGCGCACCTCGCGCGCATCAAGTTCGACACCTACCTCGGGATGCTGTTTTCCAACCTGATCGCCTTCTGCATCATGCTGACCACCGCGGCCACGCTGCATGCGGCGGGATTGAAGGACATCCAGGATGCGGCGCAGGCGGCGCAGGCGCTGCGGCCGCTGGCAGGCGACTTTGCGTTCGCGCTGTTCGCCGCCGGAATCATCGGCACCGGGCTGCTGGCCGTGCCGGTGCTCGCCGGCTCGGCGGCCTACGCGGTGGCCGAGACCTTCCGCTGGCCGATCGGCCTCGGCCTGCCGCTCGCCGAGGCGCGCGGCTTCTATGCCATCCTGACCGTGGCTACCGCCCTCGGCGTGCTGATCGATCTGTCGGGCATCGACTCCATGAAGGCGCTGCTGTGGGCAGCGACGCTGAACGGCGTGGTGTCGGTGCCGATCATGGCGGTGATGATGCTGCTCGCCGCCAAGCCCGCCGTCATGGGCCCGTTCGTCGTCACCGGGCGCCTGCGGGTGCTTGGCTGGATCGCCGTGGTCGTGATCGCCGCGGCGGTGGCGGCGATGTTCGTGCTCCTCTAGGTCCAAAGGAATTATTGCCTTTTCATTGCGTCCCTATAACCTCGGGGCTTGGGGAAGGGGACGCTAGATGAAGAGACTCTGCATCTGTACCGCGATCGCGCTAAGCGGTTGCGCCACCGCAACCAACGACGCCGTACCGACGCAGCTTTCACCGATCCAGTACTCCAGCTACGACTGCGAGCGCCTGACCAGCGAGCTGCGGCGCATGTATACGCGCGCCGGCGAACTGGCTGATCTCGGCGACAACGCCGAGCCGGCCGACTACGCGCGGCTTATCGCCGAGCACGACGCGCTACGCGAAGCAGCCACCATGAAGAAGTGTTCGAGCAAGCCGACGCCAGCGCTTCAGCAGGCGACTCCGGGTTCGCCGGGGGATGAGAGCGTGGCCGGTCCCACCATCGCACCCCCGCAGGTGCCGAGCGAGCCTGCTTTGGGAGTAGAGACCTAGCCAGGAAAGCCGCTAAGCGAAGTGGCAGGCCACCACGTGGCCCTTGCCCATATCCCGCAACGGCGGCACGGATGCGGCGTCGGTGCACACGGCGGGGCGACCCATTTCCTGGTAGAGCGGACAGCGCGGGGCGAAGCGGCAACCGTGCGTCGGCCGCTCGAAGTCGAACACGCCGCCGACGTTTTTCGTCGCCGTTTCCGCGGTTTGCTTCTCTGCAAGCGAAGACCAGAGAATCCGCGTATAGGGATGGCGCGGCTGGTGCGCGATGGTCTCGGCGAGGCCCATCTCGACGATGCGACCGAGGTACATCACCGCCACCTTGTGACTGACCAGCTCCACTACCGGGAGGTCGTGCGAGATGAAGAGGTAGGAGAGCCCCAGGTGCTTCTGCAGCTCGCGCAGCAGGTTCACGACCTGCGCCTGGATCGAGACGTCGAGCGCGCTCGTCGGCTCGTCGGCGACGATCAGGCGCGGGCGCACCGCGAGCACGCGCGCGATCCCGACGCGGCGCTTTTCGCCCCCGGAGAGCTCGGCCGGGAAGTTGGCGAGCTTGCTCTCCTTGAGGTTCACCTGCTCGAGCAGCTCGCGGGTGCGCCGCGCGAGCTCGGCGTCGCTCGGGCGCTCGTAGACCGTCAGCGCCTCGCGCAGGATGGCGCGCACGGGCATCTTCGGATTCAACCCCGCGTCGAGGTCCTGGAAGATCATCTGCATCTCGCGCCGCAGCGGGCGCAGCTCGGCGCGGCCGAGGTGCGTGATGTCGCGGCCGCCGAGCAGGATCCGCCCGCCGCTCGGGTCGGTGAGGCGCAGCACCGTGCGCGCGACGGTGGTCTTGCCGCAGCCCGATTCGCCGACCAGCCCGACGGTCTCGTTCTCCTTGAGATAGAAGCTCACGCCGTCGACTGCCGGGATCACGCGTCCTTGTCCGGTCAGCGCCGACGCGAGTCCGCGGCGGCTCCGAAAGTGCTTCGAAAGATCGGTGACCTCGAGGATGGCGCTCATGCGGCGTGCAGCCAGCAACGCAGCTTATGGCCGGGGCCGGCCTCGGCCAGCGGCGGCTCGAGATTCGCGCAGCGGCTGCGTACCGCGTCGGTGACGCGGTTGCAGCGCCCGTAGAAGCGGCAGCCGCGCGGCTGCTCGATGGTATCGGGCACCTCGCCCTCGATCGCCTGCAATGCGCTCTTGCTGCGGATCGTCTCGGCGCTTGGGACCGAAGCCAGCAATGCCGCCGTGTAGGGATGCTGTTCCGCTGCGCGCGGGCGCAGCACCTCGGCCGCGGCGCCGGTTTCGACCACCGTCCCCGCGTACATCACCGCAATCCGGTCCGAAAGGCGCCGGATCACGCTGATGTCGTGGCTGATCAGCATGGTGGTGATGCCGGTTTCGGCCTTGAGCTCGCCGAGCAGCTCGACGATGCGCGCCTGGATGGTGGCGTCGAGGCCGGTGGTGGGCTCGTCCGCGATGAGGAGCGACGGCTCGGCGCACAGCGCCATGGCGATCATGGCGCGCTGGCACATGCCACCCGACATGCCGAAGGAGAAATTGTCGAACCGGAGCCGCGGCGAATCGATGCGCACGCGCTCGAGCCAGTGCAACGCGCGCTCCTTCGCTTCAGCTTTGCTTTTGTGATTTGTATGTAAACGAATGGCCTCGACGAGCTGCGCGCCGACGGTGGAGTACGGGTTCAGCGCCGCGCGGGGGTTCTGGAAGATCATGGCGATCTCCTTGCCGCGCACGCGCCTCATCAGGCTTTCGGCGTGCTTGCGCCAGCCGCCCTCGTCCTTCTCGGCCGCCATCACGCGGCCGTCGCGCTCTTCCACCTTCACGTAGCGCTCGAGCCCCTCGAGGAGGTTGCGGGAGTCGAACTCGATGCGGCCGCCGATCACCCCGGGGCTGCCTGCGACCAGGCCGGCTGCCGACAGCGCGGCGACCGTCTTGCCGCTGCCGCTTTCGCCCACCACGCCGAGCGTCTCGCCGCGCGCCACGCCGAGGCTCGCGCCGTCGACCGAGCGAACGAACGCCCGCCTGGAGCGCGAATAGAAGTAAGTACGCAGGTTTTCAATGCTTAAGAACATTATCTGCGGCGCTTGCCTTCGAGGGTATTGTTGAGCCCGTCGCCGAGGAGCTGGAAGCCGAGGATGGTGGCGAGGATCGCGAGCGCCGGCGCGGTCGACGGCCAGAAGTTGCCCTGCAGAAAATAGTTGGCGCCCGCCTGCACCATGTTGCCCCACGAGGGGGTCGGCTCCTGCACGCCGAATCCGAGATAGGAGAGGCTGGTCTCGATGAGGATCGCCTCCGCCATGCCGAGCGTGGCCTGGATCACCAGCACGCTGCGGCAGTTGAGCCACAGGATGTGCTTGAGAATGACGCTGTGCGCCGGCAGCCCCAGCGCGTGCGCCGCTTCGATGAAGCTCTTCTGGCGGAGAAATGCGATCTTGCCCGCAACCAGGTTGGCGATCGCCGGCATCCCGGTAATTCCGACCACGACCATGATGTAGTAAATGTCGGGCTTGAAGGCGGCGATCACCAGGAGGATCAGCACCAGGCGGGGAAACGAGTCGACCAGGTTGGCGAAGTAGGTGACCAGCGTCTCGAGCGGCCCGCCGCGATAGCCGGCCAGCACTCCGAGCACGCATCCGCCTGAGAGGGAAATCGCGATCGCGAGCAGGCCGGGGAGGAAGTACGCCTGGATGCCGAGGATCAGGCGCGCCTGCAGGTCGCGGCCAAGAAAGTCGGTGCCGAGCAGGTGTCCAGGAGTGAAGGGCGCCGCGTTGATCAGCGCGACGTCGATCGCGCGCGGATCGTGCGGCAGCCAGCCGAAGGCGCCGGCCAGGTAGGACGTGAGCACCAGCGTCAGCACCGCCAGCCCGTAGCCGACGTAGACCAGGTCCAGAACGTCCGCTCGCTGGAGGAGCGGAAGTCGGGAAAGATCCTGAGCCTGGACATAGCGCCGCATGCGCACTATTCCTTAGACGCCCGCGGATTGACCGCGGTGAAGACCACGCGCTGCGCAAGGCTGCCCAGGCGCACGAACGCCGCCGCGGCGAGCGCGATGCCCATGATCACCGGGAAGTCGCGGTCCTGCGCCGCCTGCCACGCCATGCGCCCCATTCCGGGCCAGTTGAACACCTGCTCGACGATCACCGCGCCGCCGAGCAGGAACGGGATCTTCGCGCTCATGATCTCGGTGACCGGGATCAGGAAGCCTTCCTTGAAGGCGTGGCGCCAGACCGCGGCGCCCTTGGCGCGCGCGGTGCGGATGTAGTCCTCGGCGAGCACGCGCGAGAGCTCCTCGCGCAGGTGGCGGATCATCTCCGCGAGCGTGCCGCTCGCTGTCCCGAGCACGAGGATCGGTACCAGGGAATAGAGCCAGGCGTGCTGCTGCTTGGTGGCCGTTCCCGAGATCAGCGGGAACATGCCGAACAGGTGGATGGACACGTAGACCACGATGTAGCCGAACCAGAACACCGGCACCGCCGACAGCACGTACGCGGCCATGGTGGCCGCGGTGTTGCCAGGAGTGTCGCCGCGCGCGGCCGCGTGGACCGCGATCGGCAGCGCGATCGCCGCCGTGAGCGCGAGCGCGCCGAGCGTGAGGCAGAGCGTGTTCAGCCCGACGCGCGCGAGCTCGGGAAGCACCGGCAGGCCGGTACGGACCGAGTGGCCGAAATCGCCCTGCAGCACCCTTCCGAACCAGGCCGCGTACTGGCCGGGCCAGGTGCTCGCCATGCCCTCGGCCTCGCGCACGCCGAGGGCATGGAGGGGATTGCCGGGCGCGAAGTACAGGATCGCGAACACGACCACGCTCACGCCGGCGAGGAGGAGCGCGGTCACGGCCAGCTCGCGCGCCAGAACGCGGCTGACCGGCTTGACCGCCGAGAGCCTCATCCCCGCCTACGCGGGGATGACGCCCCCGCCTCCGCGGGGGTGACGATGCTGTTCCCCGCCGCCGTTACTTCTGCTCGCTCGCGGGAATGAACCATTCGTCGGCGAACGAGAAGAACTTGTACGGGTGGATCTGGACGCGCCGCACCTTGCGGTGGAACGCGCTGTAGTTGGTGAGCGTCCACAGGAACGTGTACGGCTGCTCCTCGGCGAGGATCGCGTGGAGCTTCCGGTTGATCGTGCGGCGCTTCTCGTGGTCGAGGGTGAGCTTCGCCTCGACGATCAGGCCGTCGACCTCGGGGTTGGAGTAGCCGCCGAAGTTGTTCTTCCAGGCGCCGATTTCGGCCGAATGGAACAGCGACGAGATATCGGCCGAATCGTCGAACACCCAGGAGGCGAACATGATGTCGAAGTTGTGCTCCAGGAACACGTCCTCCTTCCAGGCCTGCCACTCCTTGAACTCGACGTTCACTGCGATGCCGACGGCCTTGAGGTAGTTCTGGAAGGCGAGCACCACGCGCTTGACCGCCTCGCTCTCCTTCTCGATCGGCACCTTGAGCGACAGCGCGAGCTTCTTGCCGCCCTTCTCCATGGTGCCGTCGGCGCCGGGCCTGAAGCCGGCCTCGGCGAGGAGCGCGCGCGCCTGGTCGGGGTTGAACCCGAGCGGCTTGACGTCGAGGTTGTAGGCCCAGCTGCCGGGGGCGAAAGGCCCGGAGATCACCGTGCCCTGCGAGTTGAAGAACGAGGACAGCATCTCCTGGCGGTTGAGCGCGAGCGCGATCGCCTCGCGCACCTTCTTGTCCGCGAGCAGCGGGTTGCGCATGTTGTAGCCGAAGAAGGAATACGACAGCGCGTTGTAGGGCTGCATCACGAAACGCTTGTCGCCCTGGACTTCCGGCAGGTTGCGCGGGTTCACCAGCACGATCATGTCGACGGCGTTGAACATCAGCGCCTGGGTCATGATGTTCTGGTCGGCGAACGGCTTGGCGATGAACTTGTCGATGTGCGCGCGCCCCTTGAAGTAGTCGGGATTCGCGAGCAGGACCACTTCGCCGTCGCCGGTCACGGTCTTGAGCATGTACGGCCCGGTGCCGATCGGGGCGCGCGCGAACGGGTCCTCGCGCGTCAGGAACTGCTGGTTGCGCGGGCCGTGCTTCGGGATGATCTTGAAGCTGAACTTGGCCAGCGCGTTGAGGATCGGGCGCTTGAGCGTGAACACCACGGTGTAGTCACCCGTCTTCTCCACCTTCTCGATGAACTCGTAGCGTACCTTGAGCGGCGTGATGGTCTTCGGGTGCATCATGATGTTGTAGGTGAACACCACGTCGTCGGCGCTGAACGGCCTCGCCTCCTCGCCTTCGCGCGGGTGCCACTTCACGTCCTTCCTCAGGAAGAAGGTGTACACCCGGCCGTCCTTGGACGCCTCCCAGCGCTCGGCCAGCTCGGGCACGAGCTCCTGCTTCTCGTCGATCCCGACCAGGCCGTTGAACACCAGCTCGGTGATGCGCAGCGAGATGGTCTCGTTGCTGGTGACCGGGTCGAGCGTGGCGGTGCGCCCGTACTCGCTGTAATTGAGCAGGCCGCCGTCCGGGCGCCCGTCGTTCTTGGGGGCGGCTTGCGATGGAAGCGAATAGGCCACCCCGATCAGAAACACAAGCTTCAGTATCGTTCTCGTTTTCATTGTCGCCTCCCTCAGAGGATTCTCACGTCGCCCGCGCTGCGCTGCTCCATGGAGTAGACGGCCTGCATCGCCTCCTGGATCTGGCGCACCACGGCAAACTCCTGGCTGATCTCGAAGAAGATCTCGAGACCCTCGGAGAATTTCTTGGTCCGGTAATAGGCTTCGGCGAGGGCCGCGAGCATTTCCGGGTCGTTCGCTTCGATCTTGTTCTTGTTGCTCTTGTCGCGCCCGCTCTCCATGTAGGCGATGGCGCGGGCATAGTCCTGCTTCCTGAGATAGTAGGTGCCCAGGGCGAAGCCGAGGCGCTGGATGCGCCGGATATCGCCCGCCTCGGCCGCCTTGTCGGCGCGTGCCAGCACCTTGGTGCACGGCGCCCGAGCGTCGGCGCAACCCAGGACGAGGGCGGCCAGCACCTCCGGATCGGAGCTCTTCTCGGCCATGCTGGTCCAGGCGCGCTCCGCGTCCTGTTGTCTTCCTTGTCGATAGCCGATCAAAGCCAGGCGCGCCCGGGCGCGCTCCTGGTATTGCGCCGGGGCCTGCGGCCTGGCGAGGAAAGCCTGCGCGCTCTCGGCCGCCCTGTCGTTCTCCCCCAGCGCGCTCAAGGCCTCCGCCAGGTAGTACTCGGCGGTCGGCTTGGTGCGCACGTCGGCTGCAGCCAGCTCGAGCCGGCGGCGCGCGAGCTCCCGGTAGAGCTGCGCCAGGTCCGTGAGCAGCGCGAGATCGTAAAACGCGAGGGTCTTGGCCGTGCCTTCGGCGGTCTTGAACCGCTCCACGTACGAGGCCGCTCCCAGGTCGGCGGCGCGCACCACGGCGAGCGCCTGGTCGGGCGCGCCGGCGGCGAGGCAGATCTCGACCAGATAGCGCCGCGCACGCGGCGATGGGTCCTTGGTGTCCCGGGCATCCTCGGCGGCCCGTTGCAGGGCTTTTGAATCCAGAACGCCAGCGCGGCCCTGCGCGGCGACTCGCGCCAGCCTGATCTCGATCGGGTCCTGCTGCGTGCCGCTCCACAGCTTGCGTGCGCGCGCGGTATCGCCCTGCGCCCAGAGGGCGGCTCCGAGGCCGATGCCTGCGAGCGAGCGGTAGTGGCCATCGACGCCCGCGTCGGCGCGGACCCGCTCGAAGTGCTGCGCCGCTTCGCGCGCATTGCCGCGTGCGAGCAGCGCCTCCGCGAGATAAAGCCGCGCGTAGCGGCTGCGGGCTTCGCCGCCGGCCTTGGCCAGCTTGTCGAGGTAGTCGAGCTGCGCAGCCGCCGCGGTGCGCGCAAATGCCTCGTGCAGGTCGGCGTTCCTCAGGTAGGTCATGCCGAGCACGAGCTGCGCCTGCGCCCCGCGCTCGCCATCGAGGCGCGCATCCTCGACGAGGCGTGCCGCCTGCTCGTAGCGCCGCTTCTCGTAGAGCTTCAGCGCCGCCGCGAGCGGATCGTCGGCAGCGCTGGCTGTTCCACCGGAAAATGCAAACGATGAAACGAGAGCGATCAGGAAGACACGGGAGAAAGGCGCGCGCACGGCGTCAATTCCTCAGCTTCGCGACGAAGAGCTGGTCCCACTCGTCCACCTGGGCGCGAAACACCACCTCGCCGCGCGGCGAGCAGGCGACGTCGTGGTTCATCTTGGTCCCGGTGCGCACGAGGGTATTCGTGCGGCGGTCGACGTCGGCGACGTAGATCGGGTAGAACGCCTGGCGCTCGTCGCGCACGTACACGATGCGGCGGCTGTCGGGCATCCAGGCCGGCCCGCGCTCGACGTCGGGCACCACCTCGGTCGCGACCACGCGCGCGGCGAGGCCTTTCCCCTCGGTCGGGTCCGAGCCGTCGGCGGCGACGACCGCGATGGCCCAAGTCTTGGGATCGCCCACGGGGTTGTAGTTGGTATAGAACGCGACGCGCGTTCCGTCCGGCGACCACACCGGGCGCAGGTCGTCGTAATGCCAGGTGCTCAGCGCCTTGGGCGGGACCGGAGGATTGCGTCCAGGTTCGAGCACATAGACATCGTGGTTCTCGTTGCTGCCGTGGATCACCGCCAGCCGCTTGCCGTCGGGCGACCACTGCGGATAGAGGTAGGGGGCCTCGCCGAGCGTCAGCCGGGTGGTGCTTTTCTTGTCGAGGTCGAGCAGATACACGTCGCCCTTGCCGGTGCGGCCGGAGATGAACGCGATGCGGTCCTGCACCGGCGACCAGTGCCCGTGGCCGTCCTTCTCCTTGTGGGTGGTGATGCGGGTGACGCGGCCGTCGAGCTCGCGCAGGTAAAGATCGTAGTTGCCCTCGCCGCCGTTGCTCATGAACACGAAGCGCTTGCCGTCCGGCGACCAGCTGATGCCCGAGTTGTAGCTGGTCTGCTCCACCACGCCGGGAAAGAAAAACTGCGACTTCCCGGACGCGGCGGAATTCTGGTGCCGGATAGTCTGGACCGGGGCGCCGTCGGCGCGCACGACTACGATCTCCCTGTCCTCGCCGCGCGAGCGCTCGAAGGCGATCATGTCGCCGGTGGGGGACCAGACCGGGTTCGAGTCGTTACGGCCGCGCTCGATGGGGACGAGCGGACGCACGAACTCCGGCTCGATCTCGCCTTCGGCAGCCGCCGCGAGCCCCACCGCGGCGAGAAGGACCGCCCCCAGAGCGCGCACGAGCTCACGGTTCCTGGATCTGGTCGCGGTAACGGCGCGCCGCTTCGCGGGCCTGCGCGAAGTTCGGATCGCTCTCGAGCCTCTTCGGAAAGAAGTCGAAGTACTCGCGCCAGGCGAGGCTCGCGTTGTTCATCACCGCGGGCTGGCGGGTGATGAGGTACAGCTTGTGGTACGCGAGCGCCGTGTAGTAGTAGGTATCGTGCACGGCTTCGTCGTACTCATCCTTCGGGAAGAAGCGCGTGTTCTGCTTGGCGGTCTGCAGCGCCTTGATCGCCTTGGCGAAGCTCTGCGAGGCGGCGTCGCGGTCGCTGTTCGCCAGGCGGTTGCCCTTCTCGGCGTACGCGTGGCCGAGGTTGGTGAAGGTCACCGCGAACTGCTTGTAGATGAGCTGCTCGTTCTCGGGCAGCGAGAGCACCGTCTCGAACTCGGTGATCGCGCGGTCGTAGTCCTCCTTGTCGTCGAGGTAGATGTTGCCCAGGCGCCGGTGCGCCTCGGCGTAGTCGGGGTGCTCGCGGCCGGCGGCGCCGTAGGCCTTGATCGCGCCGTCGAGGTCGCCTTTCTCGCGCGCGCGCTCGCCGATCTTGAGGAAGTCCTTCTGCAGCACCACCTTGCGGTCCTCCTCCTTCTTGCTGAACTCCATCACCTCGAAGAAGTCGCGGTAGTCCTCGCCGTAGGAGAGGCGCACGCTGTGAAAGCCGAGCGTGACCGGCTTGCCGGCGCTGAGCGGCGTCTTGCCGACTTGCTCGTCGTCGACGTAGACGGCCGCCGGGGCCGGATCGGAGTCGATCCTGAAGAGCGCATTGTTGGCCGCCAGGACGAACTCGCGCGCCTCCCCGCTCTTCGCGACGCTCAGCTTGCCGGCGACCTGCTGGTAGCCGTGGCGGTAGAGCAGGAGCGAATAGTTCTTCCCCGGACGCAGCGGGATCTCCGCCTGGCCGTTGGTGCCGGTGGCGCCCTTCCACTCGCCGTTCAGGTATACGTTGGTGCCGGGAAGCGCGTTGACGTCGGCGCCGACGCCCCCCTTGGCCGTGAGAAGGACATAGCTGCGCTCGCTGGCCTCGTCGCCTTCGCTTCCGGTGCGCCGCACCACACGGTCGCCGATCTGGACTTTCTCGCCTTTCTTGAGCGTGGCGACGTCGAGCAGCGAGCTCGCGTCGTCGCTGCGTCTCACCTCCATGCGGCCGGTCTCGCGGTAGCCCGCCACCTTCCCGCCATCGCCGAAGGTCGGCGCGGTCAGCGTGAACTCGGTGCCACGGCTGATGCGCCAGCTCCTTCCGATGTTGACCCGATAGCGCTCGTCCTCTACGGCGATCACCGTGCCCTCGAGCGGGAAGCGCTCGATGACGTTGTTGGCGATGTCGCGCACTGCGCCGTCGATGGCGCGTGCGCTGCGGGCGCGTCCGATCTCCGAGAAGATCACCTTACCGCTTGCGGTGTGGAATTTCGCCTCCACCAGGTACCCGTCGCCGTCCTGCGCGACGCTGCCGAGCACGATCATGTCGACCGATCCGCGCAGCGGCGTGTCCTGCCAGCCCTTGGCCGCGATGCGCTCGATCGCCAGCTTGCGCTGCTTGATCTCGGCCTGGAGCTTCTCTGCCGGCACCTCGCGGAAGGCCGGGAACTTGAAGAGATTCGCGGCGAGCGACTGCTCGGTCTGCGCGGCGACAGCGCTCAGGTCGGCGCCCGGAGTATTGCCGACGACGCGGTAGATCCCAATGCGGATCGGCTTGGGCGTGGTGGGATAGAAATAGTGCTGTACGCTGACCGGTCCGTCGAGCACGACGCTGGTCTTCCAGGCCGAGGGGATATGGCCCGGCGCCGCGAGCGCGACGAGCGCCTTCTTGCCCGGCTCGCCGCGGTAGGTGTAGGTGAGGGCGCCTTGCGCGTCAGTCTTGCCGAGCGGCTTGCCGTCCATGGTCACGCTCAAGCCGGCCAACCCGCTTGCGCGACCGTACTCGTCGGTAAGCGCCTTGATCGTCACCACCGCCTGGCGATTGAGCGCGACTTCGAGCACCTCGCCCGGCTCGAAGCGGCGGGTCGCACGGTATGGCCCGTAGCCCGCCCTGGCCACGCCGAGGTCGGCGCCCTTCGGCGGGGTCTGGCGATAGAGGTAGACCAGCTCGCCCTTATCGTCGGTGACGCCCGCCTCCTTTCCGCCCACGCTGACCTTGGCGCCGGCAAGCGGCGTCCCCTTGTCGTTCACGCGCAAGGTGACGAAGCGCATGGCCTTGAGATCGGCATCGAAGCGGTACTTGCTTGCCTGGCCGTCCTTCGGCAGCTTCACCATGAAAGTCGTCTTCCACGGCTCGACGCGGTAGCCCGGCGCCTCCTTGCTCACCGTCAGCTCGAGCTCGGCGCCGGCCTTGCGGCTGATCTGCTTCGTGAGCATGCCCTGGGCGTCGGTGACGCCCAGCTCCTCGCGCTCGACCACGACCTTGGCCCCCGCGGCCGGCTGGCCATCGAGGCGCGCCTTCACTTCGATGTCGACGCGCTCGCCGCAGGCGCCGAGCAGCAAGGCCGCGGCGAGCAGGGGAAGAAAACGCGACTGGGACGCAAGCTTCTGGGATGCAACCATGGCGGTACCTTCCGTTTCTTGGCTGACTTCTCGACCGCGGCTCACATCGAGGGCGCTTGGATGTTGACCTCGCCCGGATTGATGATCTTGTCCTCGTCGGTGGCCGCGCCCTTGATCGATCGGCGCTTCGCCTCCTCGATCTTGCGCAGCTTGAAGTCGACCTTCGTGCCGAACGTGCCGACCTCGACCGTCTGGGTCTGGGTCTCGTAGCCGATGCGGCTCACTTCGATCTTGTAGACGCCCTTCGCGATGCTGTCCTTCGGCGACTCGAACTCGCCTTTTTCGTTCACCGGCGCCGACGCCGAAGCCTGCTCGACCGCGGCCTGGGTGTTGATCATGTTGACGACCGCGCCCTTCGGGCTGTCGTTCGTGATCGGCTGCTGGCGGGCGTCGACGAGCTGAACCGTGCCGCGGATCGCGGTGCTACAACCGGATAAGCACAGAAGGGCGATCAGGGCCAGCGCTCTTATTGTCATAATTTGTCTCCCTTGAACGGCCCGAGCAGGTTACCAGCGTGCTCGAAACCGATCTGTTGCATATGTGGCAGACCTTTTCATTGCACCAGCGCTCAACGAAGCGCTGTCGTTTGAGAACGACGCCGCGCCGGGCTCGCGGGTGCTATCTTTGGACCGCCGAAAAGGCGGGAGGCCATGCCATGGAGCTTTCATTCCGTCCGCTTCACGAGCGCTTCGCGGCGGAAGTCACTGGTGTAGACCTGCGCACGGTGCACGGCGCCTCGGACCTGGAGTCGATCCGCGAGGGCATGGATCGCTTCGCCGTTCTCGTGTTCCGCGACCAGCCGCTGGACGACGCCGAGCAGCTCGGGTTCGCCGAGCGTTTCGACGGCAAGCTGCACACGAAGACCGGCTCCGCCGTCCTGCGCAAGAACCGGTTCGGCAACGAAGCGCTGACCGACATCTCCAACTTGGACGAGAACGGCGAGCTGATGCGCCCCGGCGACCGGCGGCGGATGTACGGCCTCGGAAACCGCCTCTGGCACACCGACGCGTCGTTCGAGGATCCGCCCGGACGCTATTCCATGCTGCACGCGCGCGTCGTTCCGCCGGTGGAGGCGGACACGGAGTTCGCCGACATGCGCGCCGCCTACGACGAGCTCGACGGCGCGGCCAAGGCGAAGCTCGAAGGGCTCAGGGTCCACCACTCCATCGCCTACTCGCGCTCGACGCTCGGATTCGAGTTCTCGGAGGAGGAGCGCGCGAAGCTGCAAGGCGCCGTGCACCCGCTCGTGCGCGCCAACCCGAGGACCGCCCGGCGATCGCTCTATCTCGCCTCGCACGCGTCGCACGTCGTGGGCTGGCCGGTGCCGGAGGGAAGGCTGCTCCTCCGCGACCTCACCGAGCACGCGACGCAGCCGCGCTTCGTCTACCGCCATTCCTGGCGCGCGGCCGATCTCGTGATCTGGGACAACCTCGCGACGATGCATCGCGCGCGCCCCTTCGACGATTCCGCGCACCGCCGCGAGCTGCGGCGCGTGACGACCCTGGACCTGCGCGGCTAACTCTTCAGCTATTGCCGCTCGTAGGTGATGGTGTTGATCGTGACCTTGCCGTCGCGGGGCGCGGCGGCGGCGATCGTTTCCGGCGGGTTGCCGCGCATCCTGATGAGGAGCTTGCCGTTGTCGACCGTGTAGCGGCCGGAGTTCATCGGATCCCTGCGCTCGGCCGCATCAAAGTCGAAGCGCGAGATCGCCCCGCCGGGCACCTGGAGCTGGTCGTAGGCGCGATAGACGCGCCCGTCGGCGGAGAAGAGGTAGAAGTGCAATGCGTTCTGGTAGGACGCGTAGCCCGTCACGTTCTGCATCGTGGCGGTGTACTTCGGTTTCATTCCCATATAGAGGCCCGCGACCGCACTGCCTGCAGCGGAAGTCAGTGCCGCCGGCGCTCGCACCGTCTCGACGCGAAGCGTGCTGGCCATCTGATTCAGCGCCGGGACCACCTGCTGCCAGCTCTGAACCGTGCCGGCCGACGCATCGACGATCGCGGCGTCGTTTCCCGCGATGATCAGCATGCGCAGGTGCGGCCGCGCGAGGCCGACCCTGTTCTCGTTGAAGCTCGCCGTGATGGCGACGTCGGCGCCCGGAATGTTGACGTTCTGGAACGCGGGCTTCCCCGCCACGTTCTCTTCCTGGTGCATCACGGCGATCCATTCGCGCAGCAGCGTAGCCTGGAACGCCTGCTGGATATTTCCCTGGAAGCGACGGAACTGATACACCTGCACCGACGCGTTGGCGCCGTTGAAGGAATAGTCTTCCGCCGGGTCGATCGCCTGGCGGAAGACGTTCTGCGGCGGCGTGTAGTTCAGGACGTGCGAGGCATCCTGCGCGCTTGCATCGCGCCCGGTCAGCGCGAGCGTGTTGGCGAAAAGCAGGATCGTCGTGAAGCACCAGGCGCGTTGCATGGCACTCCTCCCCCCAGGGCTGCCATGCTACCGCAAATCAGCGATTTTCCCTCGCCTCGCGCCAGGGCAGCACCAGCCAGAGGACGATCAGCGCGACGAAGAGAATGCCGGCAAAGACGAGCCCGAGAATCGGCGCACCGAACACCACGCGCGCGATCAGGTAGACGTCCAGGGTGAGGCCCAGCGCGAGCGGATACATGCTCATGCGCAGGAGCCGCGACGAGAGCCAGATGAAGCGCTCGCTCACCTCGCGCAACTGGCTCTGGCGGTGGATCGCCGCCGGCGCCATGACCAGCGCCGCCGACAGCGCGACTAGGAAGAGCGCGAGGAAGTGCACCTGACGCTCGCCGGGCGCAAGCTTGTGGTCGAAGGCGTCGTTGAACACCGCGATCAGCTGGAAGCCGAACAGCGCCTGGATGCCCGGCAGCACCATGCGGCATTCCTCCAGCAGGTGCGACGCGGCGGAGTCGAGCCTGACCTCCTCCCTCCTTCCCGCCCCGACCGGCTTCGCGATGCTCATTCGCCGGCGACCAGGCAACGCACGCGCTCGAGGAGCAGCTCGCGCACCTTGCGGAATTCCTCCGGGCCGCCGCGCGCGGGATCGGGCACGTCCCAGTTCTCCATCCATTTCGCGTGCACCAGGTCGCCGATGTCCGGCGTATCCATCTTGGCGACGAAGTCGAACATGAGGTGCTGGAAGTCGGAGACGTGCCGCGGACGGTGGCCGCTCAAGTCGCACCCCAGCTCGCGCATCGCCTCGACCGCGTTCGGGTTGACCTCCCTCCCCGGCTCGATGCCGGCGCTGTAGGCCTCCCAGCCGCCCTCGCCCAGCTTGCGCAGCATCGCCTCCGCCATGGGGCTGCGGCTGGAGTTCTTGATGCAGACGAACAGGGCGCGCTTCGCCACGCCCGGTGGCGAGCAAATTTCGCGCCTAGATCTCGATGCGCGTGCCGAGCTCGATCACCCGGTTGGTGGGGATGTTGAAGAAGTCGGTGATGTTTCCGGCGTTGCGCGCCATGGCGGCGAACATCCGGTCGCGCCAGCGCGCCATGCCGGCGCCGCCTTCGGCGGCGGCGATCAGCTCGCGCGAGAGGAAGAACGAGGTTTCCATCATCTCGATCTCGAGGCCCGCGCCGGTGCAGAGCTTGAGCGCCCGGGTGACGTCGGGGCGGTCGAGGAAGCCGTAGTTGACCAGCACGCGCCAGCAGCCGTTGCCGAGCTTCTGGCAGACCACCCGCTCCTTGGTCGACACCCACGGCTCCTCGCGCACCTCGACGGTGAGGAACACCACGCGCTCGTGGAGCACCTTGTTATGGCTCAGGTTGTGGAGCAGCGCGTGCGGCGTGGCGTCGGGCGTGGCGGTGAGGAACACGGCGGTGCCCGGCACGCGCATCGGCGGATCGAGGAACAGCGACTTCAGGAAGTCCTCGAGCGGCACCGAGGAGGCGCGCAGGCGCCCGAACAGGTGCTCGCGGCCGCGCCGCCAGGTCGTCATCATGACGAACACGCAGCCCCCGATGACGAGCGGGAACCAGCCGCCGTCGGCGACCTTGAGCAGCGTGGCGCTGAAGAACGAGAGGTCGATCACCAGGAAGAATCCGGTCGCGAGCAGGCACAGCCACAGCGGATAGCGCCAGGCGTAGCGCACGACGAAGAAGGTGAGCAGGGTGTCGACCATCATGGTGGCGGTCACCGCGACGCCGTACGCGCCCGCGAGGCGCGACGAGGAGCCGAAGCCGATCACCGCCGCGGTCACCGCCGCGCACAGCGTCCAGTTGACCGCGGGCATGTAGACCTGCCCCATCTCGCGCGCCGAAGTGTGGATGACGTTGATCCGCGGCAGGAAGCCGAGCTGCACCGCCTGGCGGGTGATCGAGTAGGCGCCCGAGATCACCGCCTGCGAGGCGATCACCGTGGCGGCGGTGGCGAGCGCCACCATCGGGTACAGCGCCCAGCCGGGCAGCAGCAGGTAGAAGGGATTGGACACGTCTTCGGGGCGCACGATGAGGAGCGCGCCCTGGCCGAAGTAGTTCAGCACCAGCGCCGGCGCCACCAGGCTGAACCAGCCGAGCCGCACCGCTTTCTTGCCGAAGTGCCCCATGTCGGCGTACAGCGCTTCGGCGCCCGTCACGGCGAGCACGACCGCGCCGAGGACGACGAAGGACGCCATGCCGTGGCCGGTTACGAACGAAAGCGCGTGAAGCGGATTCACCGCGCCCAGGACCACCGGGGCGCGCACGATGCCGCCGATGCCGGCGGCGCCGATGGCGATGAACCAGAGCATCGTGATCGGCCCGAAGAAGCGCCCCACCGTGGCGGTGCCGCGCGCCTGGAACGCGAACAGCGCGACCAGGACGCCGACCGCGATGGGCACGACGTAGCGGTCGAACAGGGTGGTGCCGATGTGCAGGCCTTCGACCGCCGAGAGCACCGAGATCGCCGGCGTCAGCACCGCGTCGCCGTAGAAAAGCGCTCCCCCGGCGAGCCCGATCAGCGTGAGCGGCAGCCGCCAGTGCGGCTGGTCGCGCACCGCGGACGAGGCCAGCGCGATCAGCGCCATGATGCCGCCCTCGCCGCGGTTGTCCGCGCGCATGATGAGCACGACGTATTTCAGCGACACCACGATCATCAGTGCCCAGAAGATGGTCGACAGGCCGCCCAGGATGTTGGCCGGCGTAAGCGGGATGCCGTGCTGCGGCGAGAAGGTCTCCTTGACCGCGTAGAGCGGGCTCGTGCCGATGTCGCCGAACACGATGCCGAGCGCGGCGATGGTCAGGGCGCCGAGCGTGGAACGCTGGGAGATGGAGCGCTTCAAGGGTGCGCGAACGCTACCCTCGCACCGCACAAAAATCAACCGACGGCGTCAAGCGCGCTTGCGGGCCCCGGTCGTCCTCGCGAGGAGATCGGCGTGCTGCGCCGGCGCCACCGCCTCGCCGTAGAAGAAGCCCTGCACCTCGTCGCACCCGGCCCGGCGCAGGAAGCGCGCCTGCGCGTCGGTCTCGACGCCCTCGGCGACCACGTGCAGGCCGAGGTTGTGCCCGAGGGAGATGATCGCCTGCGCGAGCACGCCCTCGTTCTCACCCTCGGCGGCGCCGATGTCGCGCACGAACGAGCGGTCGATCTTCAGCTTGTCGAGCGGCAGATTCTCGAGGTACGAGAGGCTGGAGTAGCCGGTGCCGAAATCGTCCACCGACAGCGACACGCCGAGCGACTTCAGCCCCTGCAGAGTGGCGATGGCGGCGTCGACGTCGTGCATCACCGTGCTCTCGGTGAGCTCGAGCTCGAGGCACTGCGGATGCAGCCCCGTTTCCTCCAGCACGCGCGACACCTTGCGCACCAGGCCGTCCTCGCGGAACTGGCGCGCCGAGAGGTTCACCGACGTGAGGCCGGGGGCGAGGCCGGCGTCGATCCAGGCGCGCGTCTGGCGGCACGCCTCGAGCAGCACGAACTCGCCGATCGGAACGATCAGGCCGGTCTCCTCGGCGAGCGGGACGAAGCGCGCCGGGCGCACCAGGCCCCACTCCGGATGCAGCCAGCGCAGCAGCGCCTCGGCACCGGTGATCGCGCCGGTGGCAAGGTCGACGCGGCTCTGGTAGTGCAGCACCAGCTCGCGCCGCTCGAGCGCGCGGCGCAGCGCGCTCTCGAGCGCCAGGCGCTCGTTCACCCGCTCGTTCATCTCCGCCGTGAAGAACCGGAAGTTGTTGCGCCCGTGCTCCTTGGCGCGGTACATGGCCGCGTCGGCGTTCTTGAGCAGCGTTTCGACGTCGGGGCCGTCCTGCGGGTAGAGGCTGATGCCGGCGCTGCAGGTGACCACCAGCTCCTTGCCGTCGATCTCGAGCGGCCGCGCGAGCTCGTCGGCGATGCGCTGCATCGCGCGGTAGATCACCTCCTCGCTCGACTGATCGTTCAGGATCAGCACGAACTCGTCCCCCCCCAGGCGCGCGACCGTGTCGCCGTCGCGCAGCATGCCGCGCAGGCGCCCGGCCATCGCCTTCAGCAGCCGGTCGCCGTTGGCGTGGCCGAGGCTGTTGTTGACGAATTTGAAGTGGTCGAGATCGATCACTACCACCGCGACCGCGCGCCGCAGGCGCTGGCCGTACACCGACTGGCGCAGCCGGTCGTTCAGCAGGGCGCGGTTCGGCAGGCCGGTGAGCGCGTCGTAGTTCGCCTGGTGCTCGAGCTGGAGCTGATAGCGCTTGCGCTCGATCGCGTACTGCATGGCCCGCAGCAGCAGCTCGCGCTCGAGGCGCCCTTTCACGAGGTAGTCCTGCGCCCCGCGCTTCACCGCCGCGAGCGCGAGGTTGTTGTCGTCGTTTCCGGTCAGCACGATGATCGGCGCCGCGGGGGAATGGGTGTAGACCTTGGCGAAGGTCTCGAGCCCCAGGCTGTCGGGGAGCGAAAGATCGAGCAGCACCAGGGCGATGCCGCCCGCGGAAAGCCGCTCGAGCCCCTCCGCGAGGCGCGACGCGCACTCGACCTCGAACGGCGCGCCGGGCTCCTCCGCGATCATCTCGCGGATCAGCCGGGCGTCGCCCGGGTTGTCCTCGATGAGGAGGACTTTATGCATCTGCGCAGGTGAAGAAAATCGTGGTCCGTCCCTGATTTTTAGTTTTTCTCGTCACTGACCGTTGGGAGGAAGCGTTACGACGGTCAGCCAGAACGCATCGATCGACTTCACCACCACGATGAACTTCTCGAGGTCGACCGGCTTGGTGACGTAGCAGTTGGCGTGCAGGTTGTAGGTGCGCAGCACGTCCTCCTCGGCCTTCGAGGTGGTCAGCACCACGACCGGGATGCGCTTGAGGTCGGCGTCGTTCTTGATGTCGTGCAGCACCTCGCGCCCGTCGCGCTTCGGCAGGTTGAGGTCGAGCAGGATGATGTCCGGGCGCGGCACGCTGCGGTGCTTGCCCTGGCGGCGCAGGAATTCCATCGCCTCGACGCCGTCCTTCACCCAGTGGAGGTTGCTGTAGACCTTGCCTTCCTTGAGCGCCTCGCGCGTCAGGCGCTCGTCGCCGGGGTTGTCCTCGACCAGCAGGATCTCCACCGGCCTGTTCTCATCCACCATTGCCCGTCTCCTTCTGCTGTTTGGGCAGCGTGAAGCTGAAGGCGCTGCCTCCCCCCGGCGTCGATTCGACGCGCACCGCGCCGCCGTGGCGCTCGACCACCTTCTTCACGATGGCGAGGCCGATCCCCGTGCCGGGGTACTCGCCCTTGTTGTGCAGCCGCTGGAACACCATGAAGATGCGCTCGAAATACTGCGGCTCGATGCCGATGCCGTTGTCGCGCACCGCGATCTCGTAGGCCTCGCCGCGGTCCTGCACCGCGACGTGCACCTTCGGCGCGGCCTGCGAGCGGAACTTGAGCGCGTTGCCGATCAGGTTCTGGAACACCTGCGCGAGCTGCGCCGCGTCGGCGGGCAGCGTCGGCAGCGGGTCGTGGGTGACGGCGGCGCCCGACTCGTCGATCGCCGCCTTGAGGTTGGCGAGCGCCCGCGAGAGCGCCTTGTCAAGCTCGATCGGCTTGAAATCCCTGCTCTTGGTGCCGACGCGCGAGTAGGCGAGCAGGTCCTCGATCAGCTGCTTCATGCGCGCGGCACCGTCGACGATGTAGCCCATGAACTCGCGCGCGTCGCTGCCGAGCTTGTCGCCGTAGCGCCGGCCGAGGAGCTGCGCATAGCTCGACACCATGCGCAGCGGCTCCTGCAGGTCGTGCGAGGCGACGTAGGCGAACTGCTCCAGCTCCGAGTTGCTGCGCTTCAGCTCCTCGTGCGCCTCGCGCAGCGCCGCCTCGGCGTTCTTCCTTTCGGTGATGTCGTCGAGCACCGAGATCGCGTAGAGCGGCCGGCCCTCGGCGTCGCGCTCCATGGCGATCGCGATGTTCACCCAGATGAGCTTGCCGTCCTTGCGGAAGTAGCGCTTGTCGAGGCGCGCCGACTCGATCTCGCCGGCGAAGAGGCGGGCGCGCGGCCCGTCGGCGAGGTCGCGGTCCTCCGGATGCGAGAGCTCCTTCGCCGTCAGGTTGCGCAGCTCCGCCTCGCTGTAGCCGAAGATCTCGCACATGCGCCGGTTCACGCGCAGGAAGCGCCCGTCGAGGCTCACGTGCGCGAGCCCCGAGTCGGCGAGCTCGAACGTGCGGCGGAAGCGCTCCTCGCTCGCGCGCAGCGCCTCCTCGGCGTGGCGGCGCCCGGTGATGTCCTCGTAGACCGCGATCTCGTACTGCGGCACGCCGCGCGCGTCGCGCTCGACCACCATCGTGAAATGCACCCACACGATCGCGCCGCTTTTCCGGATGTAGCGCTTCTCGAGGCGCACCGCGTCGATCTCGCCCGCGTACAGGCTCGGGCGCTGCTCGTTGATCACCTCGGAGTCCTCGGGATGCGAGATGTCCTTGCCGCGCAGCTTGAGGAGCTCGTGCTCCGGGTAGCCGAGGATCTCGCACAGGCGCCGGTTGACCCGGATGAAGCGCCGGTCCATGCCGATGTGCGCGAGGCCGGAGCCGGCGAGCTCGAACGTGCGGCGAAAGCGCTCTTCGCTTTCGCGCAGCGCCGCGAGATCGTCGGGCTGGGCGTGCGCCGGCTCGACGGATCGGATCTTGGCGGGCATAGCCGGCGATTCTATCCCCGGCGCGCCGCCCGTGGCCTCCTAAAATTGCCCTGTTGCGCCAACAGCTTGTAAAAAATGAGTGCGCAATTTGCCCGCTCAGGCGGGCGCGGAAAACGGCCGGTAAAGGCCCTTGGCCATGGCCTTGTGCGCGGCAAGCGGGAGCACGATGTCGAGCGTCGGCGTGGCGACGTTCGCGGCGCGCGCGAACGCGAGCGGCGCCACGAGCTGCGCCTCGATTTCCATCGGCCGGCCCTTCAGGTAGTCCTGCAGCATCGACGGCTTGTGACCGATGGCCCCCGAGACGTGGCCGCCGCCCGGGCGGTGCGGCGCGCGGGCGATGTCCACGCCGTGCGCGGCGGCGATCGCTTGCGCCTCGGATTTCATCCGGGCGGAGAGGGCCTTCAGCTCCGGGTCTTCCGTGATGCCGGAAGTCGTGGTCTCGGTGAGCAGGCACAGGCTCGCGCTGCCGAGGTTCTGGACCAGCTTCGCCCACACCGCCTGCCGGATGTCCTGCGGCGGCGGCGACGACATCCCGCTCGCCTCGAGCGCGCGCCTCAATTCCCGCACCACGGGCGGATCGCGGTTGTCCGCGTCCCCGATCACGAGCATGTTGTTCCCCGGCACGAAGTTGCGGATGACGCCGGGCTCGACCACCTCGTTCGCCGAATACACGACGCCGCCCACCACGTTTCGTCTGGGAACCGAATTCCTGAGCTTGCCTCCGGGATCGAGCGCGGGAAGGTCCTCGGCGTACCACCAGGGAATGCCGTTCTGCGCGAACACCACCGCGGTCGCGGGTCCGAGAAGCGGCGCGGCCGCGTCGGCGAAGCCATCGAGCGCGTTCGCCTTGAGCGTGACGAACACCGCGTCCTGCACGCCGAGGTCGGCGGTGCGCACCCGGCCGGCGATGACTTCGTCGCCGTGCAGAAGCTTCACGCCCCGCGCTCGCATCGCCTCAAGGTGCGCGCCGCGCGCCACGACCGAAACCTCGTGGCCGCCCGCCGCGAGCCGGGCCGCGAGATGGCCGCCGACCGCGCCGGCGCCGAAGATGCAGATGCGCATTTGCGCCATCTTATAGAATCCCGAGCCATGCAAGAGCGGCCCCCCGTGGTGATCGCCGGCGCCGGTCCCACCGGGCTCATGTGCGCGCTTGCCCTCGGGGCGCAGGATATTCCGGTCGTGGTGTGCGAGGCCGAGCCGTCCCTTACCCACGACCTGCGCGCGGGCTCCTATCACCCGCCGACGCAGGACATGATGGCGAAGTACGGTATCACCCAGCGCATGCACGAGCACGGGCTCCAAATCCGCCGCTGGCAGATCCGCATGCGCAACGGCGGCCAGGTGGCCGAGTTCGACCTGGGCCTGCTCTCCGACGTGACCGCCTATCCCTACCGCCTGCACCTCGAGCAGCACCGGCTGACGCCGATCCAGCTCGACATTCTTCGCCGGCAGGCGAGCGTGCAAGTGCATTTCGGCCACCGCGTGACGGGCTTCGAGCAGAAGGGCGAGCGGCTCAAGGTGCGGGTCGAGTCCGACGGCATTCCCGGCACCTTCGAGGCGTCGTGGCTGATCGGCGCCGACGGCGGCCGCAGCACGGTGAGAAAGCTCCTGCCGATCGAGTTCGAGGGCTTCACCTGGCCCGAGCAATTCCTGGTCGTGAGCACGCCCTACGATTTCAGCCGCCACGGCTATGCGCTCAACGCCTACGTCGCCGATCCGGTGGAGTGGGCGGCGCTTTTCAAGATGCCCGACGCCGGGCCGCCCGGCGTGTGGCGCGTGGTGTTCCCGTGCGACCCCGGCATGCCCGACGACGCGCTGCTCGACCCGCGCCACGTCGAAGCGAAGATGCAGGCCTTCCACGCGCAGGGCTCGACCTACGAGGTGCGCCACAAGGTGATCTACCGCGTCCACCAGCGCGTCGCGAGCGAATGGCGCGTCGGGCGGGTGCTGCTCGCCGGCGACGCCGCGCACCTCAACAACCCGCTCGGCGCTTTCGGCCTGAACAGCGGCATCCACGACGCCGTCAACCTCGCCGGGAAGCTCGGCCGGGTGTGGCGCGGCGAAAGCGGCGAGGAGCTGCTCGACCTCTACGTGCGCCAGCGGCGCGCCGCCTGCGTCGAGCAGGTTCAGGCCATGTCGATCCGCAACAAGCGCATGCTCGAGGAGCGCGATCCGGAGGTGCAGCGCGCGCGCATGGAAGAGCTCGTCGCCACCGCGAACGACCGGGAGCAGGCGCGCGCGTTTCTGCTCGAGAGCTCGATGATCTCGGGGCTGCAGAAAAGCGAGGCCATTCGATGAAGATCTGCCGCTACGACGACGGGCGCATCGGCGTGGTCGAGGACGACGCCGTGCGCGACGTCACCGCAATCGTCGAGGACCTGGGGCGCTTCGGCTATCCGCTTCCCAGGTTCGACCCCTTCATCGCAGGCCTCGATGCTCTAAGACCGAAGATCGAATCCCTGGCGAAGAAGGCGAGGCCGCTTCCCGTCGACCAAGTGAAGCTGCTGGCGCCGGTGGCGAATCCGGGAAAAATCATGGCCGCGCCGGTGAACTACACGAAGCATCTGCAGGAGGCACTCGCGGACAAGGGCATTCACCACGGCAACCTGGTGAACGAGATCCACAAGGCGGGGATGTTCCTCAAGGCGACGAGCGCTGTCGTGGGCCCGGGCGAAGGCGTGAAGCTCGTGCACACCGACCGCCGCAACGACCACGAGGTCGAGCTGGCGCTCGTCATCGGCCGCACCGCCAAGGACGTGAGCGCCGCCGCCGCGCTCGACTGCGTCGCCGGATACTGCATCGGGCTCGACATGACGATCCGCGGCCCGGAGGAGCGGAGCCTGCGCAAGTCGCCCGATTCCTACTGCGTGCTCGGGCCCTGGCTCGCCACGCCCGACGAGGTCGGCGACCCAGGCTCGCTGCAGGTGTCGATCACGGTCAATGGCGAGCCGCGCCAGGACGCCGGCACGAGCGACCTCATCCTCGGCGTAGGCGAGCTGATCGCGTGGGCCTCGTCGTTCTATACGCTGCACCCCGGCGACGTGCTCCTCACGGGCACGCCGCAAGGTGTCGGGCCGGTCCGGCCGGGCGACGTCATGCGCGCGCGCATCGACCGCATCGGCGCCATGCAAGTCAGGGTTTCGTAAAAGAAAAGGGCCGGGCTCTGCGCCCGGCCCTTCGCACTGGCTACCGCGTTACTGCGACTTCTTGGCTGGGTCCTGCGTCGTCGAAGACGAAGAGCCGCTCGGGGACGAGCTGCTCGGCGAAGAGCTGCTCGCGCCGCTGCTCGGGGCGCTCGGGCTCGCGCCGCTGCTCGAGCTGCTCGAGCTGGGCGAACCGGAGCTCGCGCCGCCCGAGGCCGAGCCGGACTTCGCGCTGTCGCTGGAAGCCGACCCGCTCATGCCCGAGGACGAGCTCGAGGAAGACGGGCTCGAGGGGCTGGACGTGGCGCCGCCCGACGGCGAAGAGCTGCTCGGCGAAGCGGGCGAAGATGTGCTCGAGCTCGAGGAGCCCGACGTCTTACTGGGGTTGTCGCCGCGATCGCATGCGGCAAGACCAAGGGCAAGGGCAACTGCAACTGCAATGGCGGAAAGCTTCATGTGTCCTCCGTGGGTTGGGATCAACAGAGAGCAGCAAATTGCGCGCCCAACCTAAACCCTTGATTGCGAAAGGGCTAAGCCGCGCGCGCGGTACACTTTTCCGTGTAAGCGGAAGTTCTTACTTGCTGCTGCCGCTGGAGCTTCCCGGGCTGCTCGGGCTGCTGGGGCTGCTCGGGCTCGGGGAGGACTTCTTGGCAGCGCTCGAGCTGGTGCTGCCGCTCGTGCCCGACGGGCTGGAGCTGGAGCCGCTCGGAGAAGATGTCGCGCCGCCCGAGGCGGACTTGCTGTTGTCGCGATCACATCCCGTGATCAGGGCGCTTCCGAGGGACAACGCGAGTGCCGCCAACAATGCCGTAAATTTCATGCTCACCTCCGTGGTTGTGTGCCAAACAGAAAGGAGCAAGGAATGGACCGGCAACCCGTCTTCACGAAGACCGTGCTCTACACGGATCATGACGGCCGTGCGAAATTCCGCGAAGAGCGCATCGCGCTCACCGAGGGCACCCGGGAGGCGCGCCTGTCCGCGGTGCAGCCGGCCACCGGCTACCAGCTGCGGGAGAGCCCGGTCGGGTTCAGGAGCGAATTTCACTGCACGCCGAAGCCCCAATGGGTCTTCATCCTGAAGGGCGAGATGGAAATCGCGCTGCAGGACGGGAGCGTGCGGCGGTTCGCGGCCGGAGAGCATTTTTTCTCGGCCGACGTGCTGCCCGAAGGCGCGAGCTTCGACCCGAAGCGGCACGGGCACCGCAGCGCGCAGCGCGGCACCGAGCCGCTGGTCACGCTGTTCCTAAAAGTCTAGCCGGCCGTAGAGCATGCTCGCCGCGCTGCGCTTCGCCCAGCGCAGCAGCGGCTGCGTGCCCGCCGTGGGCTCGCTCCACTTGCGATCGGCGACCAGCAGCGTGCGCGAGCCGTCGGGCGCCGCGGTGGCGAGCACGAGCTGCTCGCGCTGGCGCGCGACCTCGGCGAACGCCGCCTCGACCGGCCCGCCGCGCGCAAGGCCGCGGAATTCGAGCAGCGCGGCGCCTTCGCCGTCGGCGCGAAACCAGTCGAGCAGCGCATGCAGCGCCGCCTGCTCCCAGCCGCGCCGCAGGAGCGGCGTGCACGACCGCAGCGCGACGAGCGGCAGGTGCCGGTACATCGCCGGAGCGCCGAACGGGATCAGCGCCGCCAGCTTGCCGCGGCCGCGCGCCCCGGTCCACACCATCACGCAGCGCGTGCCCTCGCGCCGCGGCTGATCCAGGCGCGAGCGCTCGGCGCAGTTGAGCGCGAGGTCCGCGCAGTCGGTCGCGACCGCCGAAAGCTCGCTGCGATGGCGCAACACGACAACGCTGAAGGCTCCGTCCACTCGGTACGCGCAGCAATGGCAGTGCCTTGCGGGAGCGCGTAGTCCGTCCGGCTCATCCGGTCCAGGGCAGGAGCTCGGTCACGGCGGCGATCGCGAGCCCGGCCAGCGCGCCGACGACCGTGCCGTTGATGCGGATGTACTGGAGGTCCGGGCCGATGTGGCGCTCGAGCTCGGCCACCAGCTTCTCCTGCTGCCACGACAGGATCTGGTCCTCGATGAAGCGGCCGAACTTGGCGCGGTGCTCCTCCACGAGCGAGGGCAGCGCCGACAGGATCTGCTCGTCGATCCATTCCCGGATCGCGGGATCGGCGTCGATCTTCTCGCCGAGCTCCACGATCAGCCCCGGCAGGCGCCCCCGCATGCCGCCCGGAAGCCAGGCGCGGAATTCGTCCCACAGGCTGCCGACGTAGCCGGCCAGGCCCGGATTGTCGAGCGCGTCGTCGCGCAGCCGGTGGATCTTCTCGCGCGTTGCGGGATCGGTCTTCAGCCGCTCGATGAAGCGCCGCACGAAGCCGTCGAAGCGCGCGCGCAGCTCGTGCTGGCGGTCGCGGCGCACCTCGGAGACCGTCCTCAGGGCAACGTCGACGATCTTCAGCGCGGCGCGCTCGTCGAGCTTGAGGTCGAGCATCTGGTTGATCATCCGGAGCAGCGCGGGCGAGCCCTTCCTCACCTCTTCGGCGATGAACTGCCGGATATCCGCACGCTGCAGCAGCTCGTCGAGCCCGGCCAGCGCCTCGTCGAGAAGCGCATGGTGGCGCTCGTTTTCGGTCAGCACGTCGAGGAGCTGCGCCGCGGCGCCGGCGACGTCGGCGCTGCGCAGCCGCGCCGCCAGCGCGCCGCCCAGAAACGCGCGGACGCGCTCGTCCTCCACCGCCTCCAGCGCATAGGTCACGAGGCGCGTCGCGTAACCCGACAGGATCTCGGCGTTTTCGCGCTTGAGCAGCCAGCGGCACAGCGTGTGCGCCGGGCGAAACGCGGCCACGCGTGCAACCACCGCGGCCGAGCTGAGGAAGTTCTGCTGGATGAACTGCGACAGGCCCTCGGCGATGCGCGCCTTGTTGCGCGGCAGGATCGCCGTGTGCGGGATGAACCGCAGGTTGAGCGGATGGTGGAACAGGGCGACCACCGCGAACCAGTCGGCGATGGCGCCGATCATCGCCGCCTCCGCCGCGGCGGCGACGTAGTGGAGCCAGGGGCGCCCCGGCTCGAGGGCCCGCGCCGCGAGGTAGACCGCGCCGGCGAGCACCAGCAACCCGGTCGCGAGGAGCTTCATGCGTTGGAGTTTGTTCATTGGTGGGAGCGGAAAAAGAAATCGGGTCAGGACGGCTGTCCTGACCCGATTGTGAACCGCCTTGAAGCGGGCCTGCGTTCTGACTGGAAGCGCCGTTACTGGCTGCGCTCGAACGGGTCGGCCGCGTCGAAGCGGTCCCACGCCGCCCGGGCGGCGTGGCGGTTGCGTTCCCAGCTCAGTCTCGAGCCGCCGCGGTGGCGCTCGTAGTCGGCCGCGAGCCTGCGCTCCACCTCGTCGAAGCTGCGCCCTTCGTAGCGCGCCCGGCCTTCCCAGCCGGTGCGGTAGCCGGGGAGATAGTCGTCATAGCTGAGGCCCGCCTCGTAGTAGGACTGGGCCGTATAGTTTTCGCGCCAATAAGCCTCCTCGCCGGCGGGATCCAGCAGGTCGGCGATGCCGCGGCCCGAGGCGCTGCCCGGCGGCGAGCGGCGCTCCGTGCCGCTGCGCCTTTCGGCCTGCCTGCGCTCGGGTGTAAAGCCTGCCATTCAGGTCTCCTTGGTCGAAAGCTGCTGTCAATCTCGCCAAATACCTCGCAAAATATGTGCCGCCATGAAAATCACTTCCATCGACACCTGCCTCCTCACCGTGCCGACACCACGGCCGATATCGACCGAGTGGCCGCACCACAAGTTCGTCGTCGCCGACATCGCGACCGACGAAGGCGTGCGCGGCCAGGGCTACAGCATGGTGTTCGGCGGCGGCGGCGCCGAAGCCGTACTCGCGTACCTCGACACGCGGTTGAAGGGCCTGCTGATCGGCGAGGACCCGCTGCAGGTCGAGCGGCTGTGGGACAAGATGTACCGCGGCGACCGCGGCGTGCGGCGAGTCGGCATCGCCGGCATGGCGATCTCGGCGCTCGACATCGCGCTGTGGGATCTCGCGGGCAAGGCCGCCGGCCTGCCGCTCTACAAGCTGTGGGGAGGCTTCACGGACCGGGTGAGCGCCTACGGTAGCGGCGGCTGGGGCAAGTACACCGAAGCCGAGCTCGTCGCGGAAGCCGAAAGGTACGCCGCCGCCGGCTGCAGGTACTACAAGATGAAGATCCACCATCCCGATCCCAGGGTGAACCGCGCGCGCGTGGACACGGTGCGCAAAGCGGTGGGCAGCGGCATGCGCATGATGGTCGACGTCAACCAGAAGCTCGACCTCGAAGGCAACCTCCGCCAGGCGGCGCTGCTCGAGGACTTCGACCTGGTGTGGTACGAGGAGCCGGTGCTCGCCGACGACATCGCCCTTTGTTCAGAAGTTGCGTCGAAAATAAAGATCCCCGTGGCCACCGGCGAGAACCACTACACGCGCTACGAGTTCCGCGAGCTGATCCAGCGCCGCGCGGCGCGCTACCTGATGCCGGACGTGTGCCGCGCCAACGGCTACAGCGAGACGCTGAAGATCGGCCACCTCGCCGCGGCCCACGGCATCGCGGTCTCGCCGCACGTGGTGCACGAGCTCTCGCTGCAGGTGTGCGGCGCGCTTTCCAACGGGTTTCTCGTCGAGTACATGGACTGGGCGCCGAAGGATCTCTTCGAGGAGCTGCCCGAGTGCAGGGACGGCGAGTTCCGCATCCCGGCCAAGCCGGGACACGGCATCGCCATGACCAAGGAAGCCCTGAAGAAATACCGGACCTGAAAACAGGGACTGCCCCTATTTTTCTGCTTTGCTTCTCTCGAGACGCTCGTACTCTGAGATCACCTGTGCGCCGAAGAGGAGCAGCCCGGCGAGAAGCTCGAGGCTGAGCAGCACCACGATGGCGGTGGTGAGCGAGCCGTACACCACGTTCACCTGCGAGAGCCTGGCGAAGTACCAGACCAGCAGGTGCCGCGTCAGCTCCCAGAGCAGCGCCGCGGTGGCGCCGCCGATGAGCGCGTGCCTCAGGCGCAGCCGCCCCACCGGCATCACGAGGTAGATCGACGTGACGACCAGGATCTCGCCCGCGACGCCCACGAGGTAGAGCGCCGCGCGCGACAGCGGGTCGAGCGACCAGTACAGGCCGAGGAATTCGATCGTGCCGCGGCCGATCACCTCGAGGCCCGCCGCCACCAGCGTCACCACCAGCAGGCCCACGCCGAGGAACAGGATGTAGCAGTAGGGAATGATCGCCGAGACCAGGAAGTGGCGCCGGCGCACCGCCACGCGGTGCAAAAAGATGATCGACATCGCGTTCTCGAGGACGGTGAAGGCGAGCGAGCTGAAGAAGAGCAGCGTCCCGGCGAGCACCCAGCCCAGAACGTCGCGGTGCCGGAGGAACCCGGCGAGCTCGTCGATGATCGGTTGTGACTGCCCCGGCACCACCCACCCGAGATAGCGCTCCAGCGTCTCGAGCAGCAGCGCCTGGTCGAGGACGTGGGACAGCGCGATCACGATCAGGATGAGCAGCGGAACGATGGACAGCAGCGCGTAGTACGCCACCGCGCCCGCGAGGAGCAGTCCCTGATTCTTGCGGAAAGCGCGCAGCACCCGCAGCGCGAAAGCGCCGGGGTGCTGCAGGACTTCAAGCCATGCCGTGGATGCTGCCGAAGCTTTGGAGCTCAACCTCTCGCTAGGATAGCGTCCAGCCGGTCGAGGTTGTTGATGACGCGCCACTCGCGCGCGCCCGCGGTCTCGACGCGCTTCTGCCAGGCCTCGAGGCGGCCCATGTACTTGCGCGGGTCGATGTTGTCGGTCTTCAGCTTGACCACGTTCACCGCCACGACCCGGACGCCCTTGAGGCTGATCGGGAAGTCGCGCTGCGTCACCTTGTCGAGCTCCTCCTGCATGTCGGAGAAGATGATGATGGTCTTGCTGCCGGCGCCGGTCTCGTTCAGGAACTCGGCGCCCTGGATCAGGCCGCCGGTGATGTCGGTGTAGCGGCTACCCGAGACGGCGCGGAACGAGTTCTCGATGCGCTCGCGGAACGCCCGCTTCTGCGCGTTCTCCTGCGACGGGCGCGAATCGAACGTCGCCTTGGCGACGATGTCCTTCTCGCTGAAGCTGCGACTCTGCACGCGCGCCACGGCGAGCGAATCGCCGGGCTGCAGCGAGCCGAGCAGGTAGTTGATGATCACCTGCGCCTTGCCGGCCTCCTGGGCGTAGGTGCCCGAGGTGTCGACCAGCATGTAGACCGCGTGGCTGTGGCTGCGCTGATCCACGCAGCCCGAGGCGGCTAGCGCGGCCGCGGGCAGCGCAGCGAGGAACTGGCGTCTTTTCATGGCGGCTCTCCCTTAGGCGTGGGTGCGCTCGAGGTCGACGTCGACGTCGAGCTTGGAGGAACGCTCCGAGCGCGAGCCCTTCCACAGGCGCTCGGCCATGAGCGGCACCACGATGAAGACGTCGTACAGCTTGATCAGCACGCGGCTCATCTGCCGCGCCAGGCTGCCGAGCACGCGCAGCAGGAACGCGAGCGAGCGCAGCAGCGCCAGCACGAACACGCCGCCGACGGTGCGGCCGGAATGGATCACCGACTCGAGCGGGATGGCGATGAACGCGAGCGCGAAGGGCAGGATGAAGCCGAGCAGCATCTGGCCGGCGGTCGGGATGCTCGACATCCAGCCGTCGTGCGCCTGCGGCTGGACGGTGGAAAGCGACTGCAGCAGCGCCTGCTTGTCGGAGATCAGCATGTCGCGCATGAGCGCGAGCGCAGCCTCGACGCCGGCGAGGATCACGAGCAGCGTCAGGGCGATCCACAGCATGCGAGTGCGCAGCCGGTCGTTCAGGTTGGCGATGCGCGGGAAGAGGTGCGTGATCCTCAGCGCCTCGAGCAGGAACAGGCCCATCGAAGCCTCGACAAAGATGATCACCAGCGCGGCCACCTCCGAGGTGCGCAGCGACTGCGTGATGTAGTCGCCCGCGCCGACCATCTCGGACATCGGCAGCGCGATCAGCTTGAAGTTGATGAAAGCGCCGCCGGCGGCCACGCACATGACGAGGAGCGAGGTCGCGAACTGGGTAAACCCCGACACCGTGAGGGCATGCTGCGCCTTGTCGGTGCCTTCGTTGATCTGCTCGTAGATCGCCATGTGGGCGTCGACGGTGCGCACGTTGGCCTGCAGCCGCGCCATGTTCTGCTCGACCTGGACCAGGTTCTTGTCCACCGAGCGCCAGAACGGCATGAAGCTCTCGAGGATCTTGTGGCGCCGCTCGTAGGAACGGCGGTAGTCGGCGAGCGTCTTGTCGTGGATCGAGGTGATCGAGCGCTTGATCTCCTCGAGCACGCGCAGGACCAGCTCGTTGCCGCCGGTCTTGACGTTGGCCACGGCGGCGACCGCCTCGGTCCACTCCGGCGGCGGCGGCGGAACCTCGCCGCACTTCTTGTAGTCCTCCTCGATGCGGGTAATCTCGTCGAGGAGCTTCCTTTGCAGCGCCGGATAGCCCTGCAGCTCGCGCTGCACGATCACCCCGAGGCGCTCGAACTCGCGCTCCACGCGCTGCCCGACCTCGTGCTTGCCGTGGGCGAGCAGCACCGCCTTGTTGCGGGCCTGCACCTCGGCGGCGGCCGCGAGCAGCCAGCGCGCGCCCATGCGCAGCGGGCCGCCCACGGCGTGCCCGACCGAGCGGAGCAGGCCGTGCATCGGCGTGCGCGCCGCGTACATGAAGGCCATGGCGAGCACTGCCACGACCAGGAAGGAAACTGCGAAATTGTCGGGCCAGATCATCCAGGCTTGCGAACTCATGGGACTCTCCCCTTTTTGCGCCTTACAAGTTAAAACAAACGCCTTCGGAATGCTCGACAATCTGTTGTTTTTGAGGAACTATGCCTTCAGTGGGTCGAGAAAAATCTCCTTCCTGTTGGCAAATCGAGACGCGTTGAGAAACGGATGAAAAATGCTCATTGAAACGACCGTCGTCGGCAGCTACCCGCAACCGCGCTGGCTCATCCACCGCGACCGCCTGGGCTCCAAGGTGCCGCGCGTACGCGCGCCCGAACTCTGGAAAGTGGAAGAGAAAGACCTCGAGGAGGCGCAGGACGACGCCACCCTGATCGCCATTCGCGACATGGAGCGCGCGGGGCTCGACATCATCACCGACGGCGAGATGCGGCGCGAGAGCTACTCCAACCGCTTCGCCACCGCGCTGGAGGGCGTGGACATCCAGAATCCCGGGACCACGATCAACCGCAGCGGCGGGCAATCCGTGGTGCCGCGCATCGTCGGTTCAATCACGAGAAAAAACCCAATCGAGGTGAGGGACGTGGAGTTCCTCAGGCGAAATACCGCGAAGAAAATCAAGATCACCCTGCCCGGGCCGTTCACCATGACGCAGCAGGCGCAGGACGACTACTACCGCGACGAGGAAGCGCTCGCCATGGCGTTCGCCGACGCGGTCAACGCGGAAATGCGCGACCTCAAGGCGGCCGGCGCCGACGTGATCCAGCTCGACGAGCCGTGGCTGCAGGCGCGTGCCGACCGTGCCGCGCGCTATGGAGTGAAGGCGATCAACCGCGCCCTGCAAGGCATCGAGGGCACCACGGTGGTCCATCTCTGCTTCGGCTACGCAGCCGCGGTGAAGGACAAGCCGAGCGGCTACTCCTTCCTGCCGCAGCTCGCCGACACCACCGCGTCGCAGATCTCGATCGAGGCCGCGCAGCCGCGCCTGGACCTCGGCGTGCTGAAGGAGCTCCGAAAAAAGACCGTCATGCTCGGCGTGATCGACCTCGGCACGACGCAAGTGGAGACCCCGCAGACCGTCGCCGAGCGCATCCGCGCGGGCCTGAAGCATGTCCCCGCGGAGCGCCTCGTGGTCGCGCCGGATTGCGGGATGAAATACCTTCCCCGTGAGGCCGCTTTCGGAAAGCTGCAGTCCCTGGTCGCGGGCGCTCGCATCGTAAGGCGCGAAATCGCTTAGCAGCCTCTGGTGTAATACCAGAGCGCCGGGCCCAGCCTGCCGCCGCGCCAGCGCACCCAGCCTTCGTACGCCTTGAAGCGCGAGGGCCTGGGGTCGGCGCAATGCCGGGAGGGCACCGACACGCGCACGCGCACCCAGTCGCCGCGGAACTGGAGCGGCTCGATGCCGTAAAGGTTCGGGTCGGCCGGGATCGTCGCGACGACCGGCGCCTCGCTCGACGCGGACTTGCGGAGCGCGTGCGGCGCCCACGAGCGGAAATAGAGCGGCACCGCGCCCGCGAGCAGGCTTTCCCAGGGCTCGTAGCGGAGCCGCGGCGTCGCGGCGTCGAGGTGGCAGCGGTGCACCCAGCCCGCCCCGGAGGCGAGCGGACCGCCGAAGCGGATCTGCAGCCAGCCGTCGGGCCGCGCCTGGAGAACGATGAAGCTCGCCGTCTCGTAGCCGGTCTCGACGAGGATGTCGCCGCCGACCGAGCCGGGGGTGAGCCAGATCTTGACCTCGCCGCCCGGCGCGGTGAACACCGGGAGCTTCAGCCGGCGCGGCCAGTCGTCGCGCTCCTCTTCGCGCACCGGCCGCACGTGGCCTACGCCGAGCGGCAGGTCGGGATCGTAGCCGTACAACGGCTCGTACGGAGCGGGATCGGACTCTTCCACCGCCGCGAGCGCCGGCGGCCGCGGCGGCTGCGCGATCCCCTCGCAGCCGGCGGTGTCGATCTTGAGCTTGCGCAGCCGGGCAAGCAGCTCCGGCTCGGGCGCGGCCCGCCCGCAGAGATTCACCACGCCGCCGAACACGAAATAGACGCGCTCTTCGCCGGGCGAAAAGCTGAAGCCGCAGTTCGCCTCGTTTCCCCTCAGGGCTTCGAGCTGCTCGCCGGCGCCCTTGAACGACTCGATGACTTCGATGCGCGCCTGGCGCAGCGAAAGCCGCTCCGCCACGCGCGCGTGGACCACGCGTTCGGCGCGTGCGACGAAATCGGCGAGGCGCGCCGGCGCCGCGCGCGAGATATCGGCGCACTTGCAGGCGAGCGCGCCCGAGGAGAAAAGCGCTGCGAGGAGTGCGGCGGCGGCCGCGATCCGCTGGATCACGGCCGCATGATGCCTGAAGCGCTAGACCCTTGGACCTCGGCCGCGCCAGCCCACGACCAGCGATACCAGGAAAGCGATCAGGAACAGGAAGAACAGGACCTTGGCGATCCCCGCGGCCCCGGCGGCGATGCCGCCGAACCCGAAGACCGCCGCCACGATAGCGATGATGAAGAAAACGAGTGCCCAGCTCAGCATGTCGAACTCCAGCAGTTGAAAGACGATCACCGCGGTGCAATGCGCATGCCCGTGCCGGCGACGCTGGTCCGGGCGGCGCATAGAATGCGCCGATGGAGAGCGATCGCTTCGGCCTCGCGCTCGCGACGTCCTCGGCCGAGGCCGCGGCGGCGTACCGCCGCGGCGTCGACCTCCTGCTCGCCGCGTGGCCCGGCGCCGAGGCTTCGCTGCTCGAGGCGATCGGCCACGACCCGGGCTTCGCCCTCGCGCACGCCGCTGTGGCGCGGAATTTTCAGATCTACGGCCGGATGCCCGAGGCCCGCGAAACCATCGCGACCGCCTCCGGGCTTGCCGCCAAAGCAACGCCGCGCGAAGCGGCGCACGTCCGCATTCTCGAGCTCGCCATCGCAGGGCAGCCTGCCAAGGCGCTGGCGGCGCTGCCGGAACACCTCGAAGCACATCCGCGCGACGCGCTCGTCTTCTCGCTCGCGCTTGGCGCCTTCGGGCTGTATGCCTTCAGCGGCCGTCCCGACCACGATGCCGCGCGGCTCGCGCTGTGCCGCAGCCTCGCGCCGCACTACGGTGAGGACTGGTGGTTCCTTACCCACCTCGGCTGGTCGCATACGGAAGCGGGAGAGCTCGCCGCGGGCGGCCTCATCACGGCGCGCGCGCTCGAGCTGCGGCGCGAGAACGCGTACGGCGCGCACGCCTACGTCCATTTCTTTGCCGAGGCCGGCGAGCGCGATGAGGGCGAGCGCTTCGCCGGGGGCTGGCTGGCGGGCTACGAGCGCGACGGGATGCTCCATGCGCACATCAACTGGCACCGCGCGTTGTGGCGGCTCGACGCGGACGACCGCGCAGGCGCGGAGGCGATCTACCGGGAGATCCTGCGTCCCGCGGTCAACCCCTCACCGCCGATCAACGTGATTTCGGACTGCGCCTCGCTGCTTTGGCGGCTGTCACTCGGAAACCAGGTTGCAGACTGGCGCGAGCTGGCCGACTACGGCAAAGCGCGGTTTCCGCGACCGGCGGGCCATTTCGTCGAGTGGCATCTCGCGATGGCGGCTGCCGGCGCCGGGCAGCTCGCCGAGCTCGAGCGGCGCCTCGGAAGCCTGGCGGAAGCGCCGCCGGGGCCGGTATTGCGCGCCGCGTGCAGCGCATTCAAGGCCTTCGCGGCCGGCGACTACGCGAGCGTGGTGGCGCTGCTCGAGCCGATGAGGGAGGAATTCATTCGAATGGGCGGCAGCGGCGCCCAGCGCCAGGTGCTCTCCGGGACGCTCGCGGCGGCGCGAGCGCGCCTCGGAACAGGCTAGAGGGCTTCCGACTCCGGGTTAGAGCGTCTCGAGCTCGGCTTCTTCGGCGTCGTCCTCGTCGGTCGGCTGCATCGGCCGGCCGTTGGGCGCGACCAGGCCGAGGACCACCTGTTCTTCCCGCGTCAGCCCATCGAGGGGACGCAGCCACGACAGGAACCGCGACAGCTGCGCAAGGCGCTCCGGATAGGCGCAGCCGCAGGCCTGGGGCCTGAACCGCACTCCGCTCTGGGCCCGTCCGGCCCGCTCGGGGATCTGGGCGAGTAGCCTTGAAACCGCTCCGTCGTTCATGTCGCTGGCTCCGGAATTGTTGTTTTACGGCCCGCGAAGATTAACAGTCCTGCACAAATTTGCCAGCCGCCGAATATCGGCTCGCCGTGCCCGGGGGACGCTACGCCGTGTCGCCGAACCTCGGCTAGTCGATCCGGGCGCCGGAGGCCTTGACCACCTTCGCCATCTTGGCGAAGTCTTCCCGCAGCAGCGCGTTGAACGCGTCCACGCTCAGGGCCTGCGGCTCGATCCCCTGCTTCGCCAACCGCTCGAGGATCACCGGCTCGCGCAGCAGCTTTTCCATCGCCGCGTTGATGCTCTCGACCACCGGCCGGGGGGTCGCCGCGGGCGCGAGCAGCCCGAGCCAGGAATCGAACACATATCCGGGGACCCCGCTCTCGGCCACGGTGGGAAGCTGCGGCAGGAACTTCGAGCGGTGGCTGCCGGTCGCGGCGAGCATGCGCACGCGCTCGTCCTTGACGAAGGCGAGCGCGCCGATATTGGCCGCGATCACGGCGTGCGAGCGCCCGGCGAGCACCTCGTTGATCGCCTCGCCAGTCGCCTTGAACGGCACGTGGACCAGCTCGAGGCCGGCGAGGCTGGCGAAATAGGCCATCGCCAGGTGCGTCGCGCTGCCATTGCCGGCGCTCGCGTAGTTGAGCTTGCCCGGGTTGGCCTTGGCGTAGGCGACGAACTCGGCGACGCTTTTCGCGGGAATGCTCGAAGAGGTCATGAGCACGTAGTCGACCGTGCCGATGTGCGCCGCGGCGGTGAAATCGCTGATCGGGTGATAGGAAAGCTTGCTGTAGAGCGAGCCCGAGATCGTATGGCTGGCCGCCGCCAGGATGAGCGTGTTGCCGTCCGGCGCGCTCTTCGCGACGAAGGCGGTGCCGATGGTGTTGCCGGCGCCGGGGCGGTTCTCGACGATCACGCTGCGGCCGAGCTGCGCGCCGAGCTCGGCGTTGATCGCGCGGGCGAGGATGTCCTGGACCCCGCCCGCGGCGAACGGCACCACGATCCGCGTGACGTTGCCCTGACCCTGTGCCACGACCGCAGCGCAGCACAGGGCCGCTGCAATCAGAAGCCGCGTCAGTTGCTCTTACCTTTGGCAGCGGCAGGCTTGGCGTTTTCCTGCGGCCAGTAGTAATTCGCGGCAAACGAGTACGGCGGGAACATGTAGCGCTTCGCCGGCACCACCTTGGCGGCGTACGCGCGCTGCGACTCGTACACCTTCTTGAAGGTGGGGCTCTTGGCCGAGTTCTCCGCCGCGACCTCGTCCCAGGCCTTGAGCGAGGCGATCAGGATGTCGGGCGGCGTGCGCCGGATCTGCACGCCGTGCTTGTTGATGAGCTCCTCGATCGCGTCGGCGTTCTGCTTCTGCCAGCGCGTGAGCCAGCTGATGAAGGCGTCCTTCACCGCCGAGTCGACCGCTTCCTGCTGCGCCGGAGTGAAGCTCTTCCAGACGTCGAGGTTGAAGCCGAGCTCGCCGATGGAGTTGTTCTCGTGCATGCCCGGGGTGTAGTGGTACTTGAACACGGTGTGCAGTCCGAGGCGCAGGTCCTCGACGCCGCCGACCCATTCGGCGCAGTCGATCACGCCGCGCTGCGCGGAGGGCACGATCTCGCCGCCCGCCATGTTGACCACGCTCTGGCCGAGCTTCGCGTAGACCTCGGCGTTGAGGCCGGTCTGGCGGCACTTCATGCCCTTGAAGTCGGCCACGCTCTTCAGCGGCTTCTTGAACCAGCCGAGCGCCTGCGGGCTCGACGGATGCGCGGGCCACGGGATCACGTTCAGCTTGAGGTCGTTCTGGTAGAAGTCGCGCCACATCTGCAGCCCGCCGCCGACGTAGAGCCAGCCGAGGTAATCCATGTGATCCATTCCGAAGGGGCCGCCCGGCGGCGCGGCGAATAGCGCCGCGGCCGGATTCTTGCCCACCCAGTAGTAGGCGATGGCGTGCCATCCGTCGAGCACCTTCTTGTGCGTGGCGTCGAGCACCTCGAAGGGCGGCACGATCTGGCCGGCCGGCATCGCGTCGATCTTCAGGCTGCCCTGAGAGAGCTTGTCGACACGCTCGGCGAAGATCTTGAAGTGCTCCTGCAGCGTGTTGCTCGCCGGCCAGGTCGACTGCATCTTGATCGTCCTGGACGCCGGGGCCTGCGCGAAGGCGCCGGCGCAAACCGTCGCGGCCAGCATGGCGACGCCTATGAAGCTCTTCTTCATCGTGATCTCCCTTTGCGTATGGGCCAAAGTAAACCCGCGGCGCAGCAAGTGTCAATGAACCGCAGCGGAACGGCGCTTGCTACATCTCCAGCGCCGACCCACAGGAGGATTCGATGACCAGACTCGCACTCGTAGCGCCCATCGCCGTCCTGACTGCACTTTTTGCAGGCTGCGCCAGCCGCGGCCCGGCAGAAACTGCGCCAGTAGCGGTCACCCCCATAGAGCAGCCCTACCGCGCCGGCACCGGTGTGGTGCAGGCAGTGACGCCGGCGCCAGCGGCAGTCGTCGCCGGTCCGAATACTTCGGCGCGCAGCCCGGCCGCGGTTTCTGAGGCCGGGATGCAGCGCCTGCGCATCCGCATGGACGACGGGCGCACGCTCTATGTCGACACGCCGAGCCGCGACTTCAGGCCCGGCGCGCGCGTCCTGCTGTCCGACGCAAACGAGATCCGCCAGCAGTAAATAGGAGCGCTGGAAGCCGCGCTGACGGCTAGAAGCCAAAGCAGCGCAGCGGGTTCTCGACCAGGATCTGGTCGCGGACCCGCTTGTCCGGCGCCCAGGCCTCGAGCAGCTTGAAGAGGCGCCGCGAGTCGACGCGGTCCGAGAAGGAGAGGTGCGGGTAATCGGAGCCCCAGATCACGCGCTCGGGAGCTGCAGCGATGAGCGCGCGCGCGAGCGGCACCGTGTCGGCGAGCCCCGGGTCGAGCGAAATGCGGTAGGCGCCGGTGAGCTTCACCCAGCAGCGCTCGCAGCCGCGCGCGAAATTCACGAACTCCATGAATCCGGGCTGCTGCGGGCCGGCCATCGCCGGGAACATGCCCAGGTGCGCGATCGAGAACCTCGACTGGAGGTCCTTGAACACCGGAATCAGCTCGCGCGTGAGCCAGCCCGGAGTGAGGAAGTCGAGCATCCAGCCGCGCCCGGCGCAGCGTGCGTCCAGCGTGCGAATGCGCTTCATCAGGCTCATCGAAAAGCCGGGCTCGGGCGGCTTGATCGGGTTCACGTTGATCCGTACGCCGCGCACCCCCGCGGCGTCGAGGCGCTCGAGCTCCGCCTCGGGCGTGTCCTCCTCGATGTCGACGATGCCGCGGCAGCTCTGCGTCCCGACGGCTCGTATCGCGTCGAGCATGCAGCGGTTGTCGCGGCCGTAGGCGCTCGGCTGCACGAATACGTAGCGCCCGATGCCGAGCTCGCCCGCGTGCTCCAGGTAATCCTCGAGCGGCGCGCTCGGCGGCGTGTAGCGCAGGTCCGAGGAATACGGGTAGCGCTCTTCGGGACCGAAAACGTGAAAATGGCTGTCGCAGGCGCTCATTCAACCTGGATGCCGGCTTCCTTCACCAGCTTCACGAACGCGTCGGCCTCGGCGCGGAAGTACTGCGTGAACTCCTCGGGCGAGGCACTCGCCACGAGGTCGATTCCGCGCTCGGCGTATTTCTTCTTCATCTCTGGATTGGCGAGCGCTTTCGCGACCGCGCCGTGCAGGCGCTCGAGCACTTCTCGCGGCGTCGCCGCGGGCGCCACGATCCCGTTCCACGTCACGTCGTCGAAGCCGGCGTAGCCGAGCTCGTGCAGGCTCGGCACCTCGGGCAGCACCGAAGAGCGCTCTCTCGAGGTCACCGCCAGGGCGCGCAGCTTGCCGCCTCTCACCTGGGCGGCGGAGGTACTGACCTGGTCGAACATCATCGCGATCTGTCCGCCCATCACGTCGACCAGCGCCTGCGCGTTGCCCTTGTAGCTGACCTGCGTCAGCCGGGTGCCGGAGGCGCGCATGAAGAGCTCGGCGGCGACATGGCCCGTCGAGCCGTTGCCCGAGCTGCCGTAGGTGATCTCGCCCGGCTTCGCTTTCGCCTGCGCGACCAGGTCCTGCACGGTGCGCGCGGGCTGTCCGGGATTGACCACCAGCACCTGCGGGATGCGGCACACCAGGGAGACGCCGGTGAAGTCGCTGCGCGGATCGTAGGCTGCGGCTTTCACCACGCCGGGGACCCGGGCGAAGGTGACCGCGACGGAAAGCAGCGTGTAGCCGTCCGGCGGCGCGTTCTTCACGTATTGGGTGCCGATGATGGCGCTCTGCCCGGGGCGGTTCTCGACGATGACCTGCTGGCCCAGGTTTTTCGACAGCTCTTCGGCGAGCGCGCGCGCCACGATGTCCTGGTTTCCGCCGGGGACAAGCGGGACGATCATGCGGAGCGGCTTCGCCGGAAACGACTGCGCCAGGGCGCTCGCCGCCAGGAAGAACAGCACAGCCAGGACGGCCTGCTTCATGGATTCTCCTACAGCTTCAATTCCCTGACCTGGCGTGCGCGGCGCGCGCATTCGGCGGCGAGGAAGGCGAGGTCGGTGCCGGTGGACACATAGCGTGCGCCGAGCTGCACGAACCTGGCGACCAGGTCGGGCCGCGTGGCGAGACCGCCCACGCCCACGTGCTTGCCGCGGCGGCGGCACGCGGCGATCACCCGCTCGTAGGCCTGTGCGAGGCTCGGGTGGTCGTACTGGCCGGGGAGTCCGAGGTCGGCGAGGAGATCGTTCGATCCGATCATCACCATGTCGACGCCGTCGACCGCGACGATCTCCTCGGTCGCTTCGAGCGAGGCCGCCGACTCGCACTGCACCATGACCAGCGTCGCTTCATTCAGGGCCGGCAGCGCCTCGGCGGCCGGGATGCTGCGGAACCCGAAGTGCGGCAGTCCGGCGACGAGGCCGCGGCTGCCGGCGGGCGCGTACCTGGCGGCCGCGACCACCGCGCGCGCCTCCTCGGCCGAGCGTACGCCGGGCGCGATCACGCCGAGCGCGCCTCCGTCGAGCACGCGCGAGATGTACTCGGGCGTGTTGGCGGGCACGCGCACCAGCGCCGGGATTCCGGCCTCCAGCGCCATGATCGAGATCTGGCTCGTCGCGTGCAGCGTGAGGCTCGAGTGCTCGAGGTCGATGTAGAGCGAGTCGAAGCCCGCGGCCTTCGCGATCGGCACGATCTCGATTCCCGAGACCAGCCGCACCGTCATCGACGCGACCACCTCGCCCCGGGCGAGCTTCTCCTTCACCGGGTTGTTCATCTACGCCGGTTCCAGCCCGTGCTTGCGCAATATCCGCTGCGACTCGCGCGAAGCGAGATGGTGCAGCAGCTCGCTTCCCGGCTTGGACTGCGCGGACCTGGAATGCACCGCGCCCGAGAACACGGTCGAGAGCTGCACCTCGCGCGGCAGCCGGCCGACGTAGTCGATGCCGCGAACCTGGCGCAGCTCCGACACCTGCTGGAAGCACAGATCGAAGTCGCCGCGCGCGACCATCTCGCCGACCAGCACGCCCGGCGGCGCCTGCTTGGCCTTGGACTTGAGCTCCTCGGCGATGCCGAAGCGCTGAAACAGCTCGGCGAGATAGACCCCGCTCGGGCCGCTCGAGTACACGATCGACTTGGCCGCGCGCAGCGCGTTCTTCAACGCCTCGACGCTGCCGATGTCGGGCTTGCGCGCGCCGGCGCGCACCGCCGCGCCGACCTCGGATTTCGCGAGATCGACGCGGGTGCGCGAATCGAAGTTGCCGCCGTTGATCAGGTCTTGGATCAGGCCGGCGGAGCCGATCACCACGTCGGTGACTTCGCCGGCGAGGATGCGCTTCCGGATGTCGGCCATGCCCACCCACTGAGTGTCGACCTTGACCTTGCTCGAGCGCACGAAGGCCGGCAGCAGCTCGAGATACGCCGCCTTGATCGCGACCGACGACCAGACGTTCATGCGCGCGTCCAGTCGTCGATCAGCGCTTCGTAGATCGAGACCGACTGCCGGATGCGCTCCATGCTGCAGTATTCGTCGGTCTGGTGCGCCATCGCCGCCTCGCCCGGCCCGAGCACCACCGTGGGCGCGCCTGCATACACTTTGAGCAGGTTCGCGGCGTCGGTCATGTACGGGGCGGTGCGCGGCTCGAGGCGGTCTTCGACGTACGGCTTGCAGATCTCGAAAACGCGCTGCACCCAATCCTCGTCCGGTTCCGTCCACACCGGGCCCAGGTTCGAGAACACGTCGAGCTCGGCCCCTTCCAGTAAAGCCTGAAGGGAGCTCAACAAAGCAGCATGGTCCATGCCCGGCACAGTGCGGATGTCCACGCCGATGTCGGCCGAGTCCGGCACTGCGTTCACCGTGTTGCCGCCCTCGATGGTGCCGACGTTGAGCGTGGGCTTGCCCATCACCGGATGCGCGGGGACTCCGAATTCGAATGCTTCCAGCTTGCCGAGCGCCCGCGCCGCCTTGTAGATCGCGTTCACCCCGAGGTGCGGCATGGAGCCGTGGGCGGACACGCCCTTGAAGCGCGCGTGGAACTTGACCGACCCCTTGTGGCCGACCAGCGGATAGTTCGACGTCGGCTCTCCCACGACCATCGCGCCGGCCCGGCCCAACAATCTGGTCTCCGCGAGCTTCTTCGAACCGATACAACCACCCTCTTCCGCCGCGGTCAGCACGATGACGACGCCGGGCGTGCCTGCGAGCCGCTTCGACATGGCGCGCGCTGCTAGCAGGATCGCGGCAACCCCCGCCTTCATGTCCGAGGCGCCGCGGCCGTAGAGTCGGTCGCCGGCGGTCTCGCCGCTGAAGGGGTCGCGGGTCCAGGCGCGCGAGCCGACCGGCACGACATCGAGGTGCCCGGTGAGGCAAAGCGGCGCCTTCGCCTCCGATCCGCCCGCGCGCGCGATCACGCTGGTGCGGGAGTCCGCGAACTCGTGGTAGTCGACCCGGTAGCCCCACTCTTCGAGCAGCCCGCCGGCATAGCGCGCGCAGTCGCGCTCGCGGCCGGGGGGGTTGACCGTGTCGAAGCGCAGCAGGGACCGGGTGAGAGAAATCGCCTCGGGTCCGCTCATCCGGAAGATGATACTGCTTAACGCTTGCGCAGCGCGTCGAGCGCGGCGCCGAGGATGCCCTTGGGCATGTAGATGATGAACAGCACCAGCATCAGGCCGTAGATGGTGCTGTCGAGGGCGGGGAAGCGGTTGCCCCAGGCGAGGCGCAGGCCTTCGGCCAGAAGCAGGGTGAACGCGGCGCCCACCGTGGGACCGAGCATGACGAACATGCCGCCGGCGATGACGCCGAAGACCATCTGCAGGCTGATCGCGATGCCCGAGACCGTGTCGGGATTCACGTAGAGCTGGTATTGGGCGTACAGGATTCCGCCGGCGCAGGTCATGAGCGCCGAGACGAGCGTGATGCGCAGCTTGGCGCGCGTGACGTGGATGCCGACCGAGGCCGCGGCCTCCTCTTCCTCGCTGATCGCCTGAAGGGCGAGGCGACCCATGCTTCGATCCACCGTGCGCCACACCCACAACCCGCCGAGCCAGAAGGCGAACACCACCGCGAGCCACACTTCCTTGGACGAGAACTGCAGCGCGCCGAGGGAGATCGTGGCGCCTTCTCGCAGCGCGCCATTGGGCGTGGCGCCGAGCGAGCCGCCGGTCTGGTCGCGCAGCGCCACGATCACCAGGCGCGCCACTTCCGAGAGCGCGAGCGTGACCAGCGCGAAGTAATGGCCGACGATGCGGAAGCGAAAGCACGGGTAGCCGATGAGGAGCGCGACGAGCGCCGTGAAAGCAAGCGCCGCGAGCCCGCCGAGCCAGGGCGAAAGGCCGAAATGGTTCCACAGCATCACCACGGTGTAGGCGCCGATGCCCATGAACGCGCCGTGCCCGAAGCTCACGAGGCCCAGGCGGCCCATCAGCGCCCAGCTGGTATAGATGTAGCCCCACAGCAGCACCAGGATCGCGAGGTGCAGCGGGTAGTTGCCGATCACTTGCCGCTCATTTTCCGAGGATGCCCTGCGGCCGCCAGAACATCACCACGATGAAGAACACGAACGCAAGCACATAACCCCATTCGAGGTGGAAGAAGAAGCCACCCACCGCGATGAACTGCGCGAACACGAACGCCGCGATGAAACCGCCGAGCATGTTGCCTAGGCCGCCGAGCACGCAGATGAGGAACACGATGGGGCCGAACGAAAGGCCGATCGCCGGATGAACGTCGTACTGCAGCACCAGGAGGCAGGCGGCGAGCCCGGCGAGCGCGCCGCCGAGCGCGGAGGTGATGCCGAAGATGCGCGCCGGGCTTACCCCCATGAGCGGCATGATGGCCCGGTCCTGGCTGATGGCGCGAATCGCCGTGCCCAGATAGGTTCTGCTGAGGAAGAAGTACAAGGCGATCATTCCCGTCAGCGCCACTGCGAAAGCGAGCAGGCGCGCCGCGGAGAACGACATCTCGCCCAGGCGCACCGAAGGCAGCGTCACCCCGAGGTTCTTGAACTCGATGCCGAAGGCGAGCGTTGCCGCGGCCTGCAGGAAGAACAGCACCCCACCGGTGACTAGGAGCTGGTTGATCGGCTCCGCGCGCAGCACCGGCCGGATCACGAACTGGTGCAAGGTGAGGCCCAGCAGCGCGCCGAGCGCGATGGCGGCGAGCATGGCGAGCGCGAGCGGCCAGTGGTACTGCACGTGCAGGTAGTACACGCTGTACATGCCGCACATGATGAGCTCGGCGTAGCAGATCCAGACCACGTCGATCACACCGAAGACCAGGTTGAGACCGAGCGACAGCAGGGCGAGCAGGCCGCCGAGCAGCAGGCCGTTGAGGATCGCCTCGAGCAGGAAGATGTCGAAGACTTCCATCAGATTCCGAGGTACGCCTTCTGGATCTCCCTCGAGCCCAGGAGCTCCTGTGCGCTGCCCGAGAGCTCGATGCGTCCGGCTTCCAGCAGGTAGGCGCGCGACACGACCTTCAGCACCTGGCGGATGTTCTGCTCCACGATGAGCACCGTGTAGCCCTGCGCGCAGATGCGCCGCACCAGCGCGAAGATCGACTGCACGACCACCGGCGCGAGCCCGGCCGACGGCTCATCGAGCAGCAGGAGCTTCGGCCCGGACATCAGCGCCCGGCCGATGGCGCACATCTGCTGCTCGCCTCCCGAGAGCGTGCCGGCGGCCTGGTTTCGCCTTTCCTGCAGGCGCGGAAACAGGCCGTACACCATTTCAAGACGCTCATGGAAGCGGCCTCTGGAGGAAAAAGCACCCATGCGGAGGTTCTCTTCCACCGTCAGTCGCGGGAACAGCCTGCGGTTCTCCGGCACGTGTGCAATGCCTTGCGCTACGACCTCGTGCGCAGGCACCGGCGCGAGGGATCGCCCCTCCAAACGGATCTCGCCCGCGGAAGGCTCGACGAGCTTCGAGATCACGCGCAGGAGCGTGGTCTTGCCTGCGCCGTTGGGACCGATGACGGCGACCGCCTCGCCTGCGTTCACCTCGAGGCTCACGCCGAACAGCGCCTGGAAATCGCCGTAGCCGGCGCTGACCCGGTCAAGCGAGAGCATCGGCGTCGGTGCCCAGATAGACTTCGATCACCTTGGGATCGCGTGCGACCTCGGCCGGCTTGCCCTGCGCGATGACCTCGCCGTGGTCCAGCACCACGCAGCGGTCAACCACGCGCATCAGCACGCCCATGATGTGCTCGACCCAGACGATGGTGACGCCGCGTTGGCTGCGGATCGCCGAAAGCATGTCGGCGGCCTGATCCATTTCCGAGTGGTCGAGCCCGCCCAGGGACTCGTCGGCCAGCAGTAGCTTCGGCTGGGTGGCAAGCGCGCGCGCGAGCTCGAGCTTTTTCAGGCCCGCAGCGCCCAATCCCTCGACGCGTGCGCTTTCCTCGGTAGGCAGGCCGACGAGGTTCAGGCACTCGCGCGCCAGGCCGTACGCCCGGCTCCGGTCCAGCGCTTCCGGCTTGCCATAGAAGGCCGCGAGCGCCACGTTTTCGACGATCGAGATTTTCTTGAACGGCCGCGGGATCTGGTAGGTGCGGCCGATGCCCGCGTGGGCGACGCGGTAGGCCGGCAGGCCTGCGAGCTCGCGGTCCAGAAAACGCACCGATCCTGCCGTGGGCCGCAGCGAGCCGGCGATGAGGTTGAACGTCGTGCTCTTGCCCGACCCATTCGGGCCGATGAGGCCCAGGATCTCACCCTCGGCCACTTCGAAGGACACGTTCTTGACCGCCAGGAACCCGTCGAAATCCTTCGTCAGGCCTTGAACGGACAACACTTACGGCGCGAACGCGTGGCCCTTCGGGAAGGGCAGCACCGGGTCGGTGGTCTGCACTTCCTTCGGCCAGGCGATGCGGGCGCGGCCGTTCACGTATTGCATCACGACGGGAAACGCGCGCTCGTTCTGGCCGGCGAGCGGGTGCCCCGGCGGATAGAACTTCACCCCGTAGCCCTGCAGCGTGCCGCCGACCGGGATGTCGGTCTCGAGCGCCGCCTTGCGCAGCGATTCCGGATCGAAGCCGCCGTACTTCTTGATCGCGCGCGGCAGCACGTCGTTCAGGAAGATCCAGGTGTTGTTGAAGCCCATCGAGGTATGCGGCGGCAGCTCGCCCGGGCCTTTCACCGCCTCGTAGCGCTTGACCATTTCGTTCACCAGCTCGGGCACGCCGGGCTTGAGCGTCTTCGGATCGAGCAGCTGCGCCGCGGCCGGATCGATCGAGTGGAAGTAGTTGACGTCCTCGCCGAAGGTCTGGCGCAGCTTGTCGATCTGGCTGTGGCCGGCGCCGTGGCCGATCATCGCCTTGACCTTCAAGCCCTGCTCCTTCGACTGGCGCAGGAAGAGCGTGATGTCGGGGTTGTAGCCGGTATGCAGCAGCACGTCCGGGCGGGCGCGCTTGAGCTTCGTCACCAGGCTGGAGAGATCCGGCGCGGTCGCCGAGTAGCCTTCCTTCAGCACGATGTTCATGCCGTGCTTCTTGCACTGCGCCTCGTTGCCCGCCGCCACGCCGACACCGTAGGGGCCGTCCTCGTGGATGATCGCGATGCGCAGGTTCTTCGGCTCGGTCCCGAACTTGGACTTGGCGTAGTAGTTGATGTAGTCGCACGACCAGGCGCCGAACTGGTCGCTGTGCGCCTGCGGGCGGAACACGTACGAGAGCTTCTTGTCCTTGAACACCGCGGTGGCGATGCACACGTTCAGCCACAGGAACTTCTTGCGCGAGTCGATCTGCTGCACCATCGGCACGCATTGCGCGCTCGAGTACACGCCCATCACGACGTCGACCTTCTCCTGGTCGACGAGCCGCGTCATCTCGTTGATCGCCACGTCGACCTTCGACTGCGCGTCGACGAAGATGGCGTTGATCTTGTAGCCGGCGACCCCGCCGCGCTCGTTGAAATAGTCGACCGCCGCCTTGGTGCCGACCTGCGCCGGCTCGGACCCGCCGCCGGCAAAGGGGCCGGTGACGTCGTAGATGAAGCCGATCTTGATCTCTTTCTGCTGCGCGAACGCCGACACCGAAGCGGCGAGCGCCAACGCCACGAGAACGCGTGCCACGGACATGGGAATTCCTCCTCGCCGCCGAGTCTACCGAATGTGTAGCAAGTTGTGACGGCGGGGCGCGGCCTGCAAAACCCGGTCACAAAGTTCGCATCCCGGGCGGCTCGGCGCCTGCCCTAATGCAGGCATGAAAACACTCCTCGCTGCACTCTTTGCAAGCGCCGCGCTGAGCGGCTGCGTGGTCGCCCCGATCGACCCGGGGCCCGTAGTCTACGCCTCGCCGCCGCCCGTGGTCGTCGCCCGCCCCTACTACGCCTACCCGCGCTACGGCCACTGGCACCGCGGTTACTGGCGCTGAGCCTTCATTTTTTCACGTACTTGCGCAGATTCCGCGTGTTGGTCTCGGCGCCGAACACGTTGCCGTGCGCGTCCTTCAGGCTGCCGATGTAGATGCCGCGCGTGAAGCCCGCGTCATCAGCGCTGGGCCAGGACCGGAATCGCTGCGACCGCTGCAAGCAAGGCCGCGAGCAGCCGATACGCGATGCACATGATGGCTCCCCCTGTTGGAACCTGAAGATATATCATCCGCGCGGACAGTACGTTCTTCGAAGGAGCCTCTTATGGATTCGACGAGACGCACCGTGTTGGCGACGGGAGTCGCCGCCGCCGCGGCTGCCGCTGTGCCGCAGGCGCTCGCGCAAACCAGCCCCGGGAAAGGAGCGGCCATGTCGTTCTTCGAGAAAGGCAACATCCGCATCCATTACCAAGAGGTCGGCTCCGGTTTTCCGCTGCTGCTGATTCCCGGCGGCGGGTTGAACTCGACCATCGGCTGGATGGCCAAGGGCGCGCCGTTCAACGCCATCGAGGAATTCAAGAACGAGTTTCGCGTCGTGACCGCCGACATGCGCAACGCCTACGACGGTCAATCCACCGGTCCGCTCGAATCCGATCGGCCCTGGGACGCGTATACCGACGACCAGCTCGCGCTGATGGATCACCTCGGGCACAAGAAGTTCATGGTGATGGGCTTCTGCATCGGCGGGCCCTTCGTCTGGAACCTGTTCAAGCGCGCGCCCGAGCGCGTCGTCGCCGGCGTGGCCGCGCAGCCAAGCGGATTCCGCCCGGAGTTGCCGACCCTCTCGTACGACGGCAACATGAAAGGCTGGGGCCCTGAAGTCGTGAAGCGCCGCCCCGACATCAGCATGGAAGCCGTCGATCGCTTCCTGACCAAGATGTACCGCGGCGCTGCCGCGGACTTCGTCTACACCGTGTCGCGCGATTTCGTGCGCTCGTGCAAGACGCCGGTGCTGGTCATGCCCGACGACTCGCCGCCGCATCCGTACGCCGTGGCGATGGAATCCGTGATGCTCGCCCCGAAGTCGGAGGTGAGCCTGTTCCCGTGGAAGGAGCCGAAGGATCGGATCCCGGTCGCGGTGCGGCAGGCGCGCTCGTTCCTGCGCGCGCATCGGCCCGACACTGCGGTGAGCTGAAAAACCGGCAGACGAGCCGCTGCCCGCCTAGCGGCGGGCAGCTTCCCTCGTAAACGTGTAGGTCTTGCCGGTTTCGGCGGTCCGGCGGTTGTCGATCGGCATGAATACCGTGCGCTCAAGCCACAGCACCAGCAGTTGCGCGGTGCGGCCGCGCGGCGTGCGCCGGTCATCCAGGTGGGCGCGCACGAAAGCGATGCACGCGGCGTCGTCGAACAGCCATTCGTTCGCCTCCGACCCCTCGGCAGCGCGCTGGAAACTTCCCCGGAAGCGCGCCTCGAGCTTCTGCAGCTCGAGCGGTGACGGCGCCAATCCCAGGATGCCGAACATGTCCGCCGCGTAGACGCGCGACGGCCTTTCCTTCTCGCCGTCGATCACGCGCACACGGTGGCCCTCGAAGGCGCGGTAGCGGCCGTGCCAGCCGCGGTAGGCGGAGCGCCGCCACCAGTGCGGCAAGTCGTCCAGCGCCAGGTTCAGGAAGCGCCGCGACAGCAGGAACCCGGCGAGCGGCACCAGGTACAGCCCGACGATGCGCAGGTCCGGCGTCGCCAGGAAGCCGATCATCACCGCCAGGTAGGCGGCGGTGAAAAACGCGCGCCAGCGCCGA
>Ga0114129_10000431_pt1 | contig 49869 bp, 68 predicted proteins | sample RhiMetdeltSRZDD1_FD_80071 | JGI IMG/M metagenome (GOLD analysis project Ga0114129, IMG submission 80071) | Populus rhizosphere microbial communities from Tennessee, USA - Rhizosphere MetaG P. deltoides SRZDD1 (version 2) (version 2) | ecosystem: Host-associated > Plants > Roots > Rhizosphere >...
GGTTGCGGGTCCGTTCATGGCCAGCGTGCCCTCGCCGCCCTCGGGCTGGGCTGCGTACAACCTGAGCTCCGATACTGCAACTGGCGTGTTCGCGATCTCGACGAGCGGCGACAACACGACCGTTCGTCTGCCTTAACCGAACGAGCGGCATCGGTCATCCGTCGCCGCTCGCATGAAGGGAGGAGGTCTCGTGACCTCCTCCCTTCTCGTTCGACGCTATGCCGACACCGACCTTTAACGACACGACTGAGCTGACGAGCTTCAACGACGTCGCGGCGCGCCTGCGCGCGCGCGCGGCGGGACTCCCGTGTCCGGAGCGCACAATCCCCCTCGCCATCGTCCTCGCGGTGATCGCGGTCTTCGCGGTGGCGCTTCGCAACGACTTCGTGCGCTGGGACGACTACCGCAACCTCGTCGACAACCCGCACTTCCGCGGCCTCGGCTGGACGCAGCTCGCGTGGATGTTCACGACCACGCTGATGGGCCACTACATCCCGCTCACGTGGCTGACGTTCGGGCTCGACTACGTGCTCTGGGGCCTGCAGCCGGCGGGATTCCACTTCACCAACCTCGTTCTCCACGCAGCCAACGCAGCGATGTTCTACTGGATCGCCAAACGCCTCCTGCGTGCCGCTCGGCCCGCCGCGAGCGAAACGGCGCTGCGTGCGGGCGCCGCGGTCGCGGCGCTGTTCTTCGCCGTGCATCCATTGCGTGCCGAATCGGTCGCGTGGGTCACCGAACGCCGCGACGTGCTGTCGGGGCTGCTCTTTCTCACGAGCATGCTCGGGTACCTGCGCGCGGCTGCGTCCGTGGACGCGCGTCGCCGCTGGCTCCTCGGGCTGTCGCTCGCGGCCTTCGCGCTGGCGATGCTGGCGAAGTCCATCGTCATGACGCTACCCCTGCTCCTGATCGTGCTCGATTGGTATCCGCTGCGCCGTCTGACGTTCTCGTGGTCGCGCGACAACCGGCCTGTCCTCCTCGAGAAGCTGCCATTTCTGGGGATCGGCGTCGCGGGGGCGGCGCTGTCGTACTGGGCGGTGTCGCACCAGGGCTTCATCACCGCCAGCGCGAAATATCCGCTGCCCTCGCGAGTGGCGATGGCGCTCTACAGCATAGTGTTCTACGTGTCGAAGACGGTGGTCCCTGTCGACCTCTCGCCGATGTACGAGCTGCCGGCGCGCGTCGATCCCTTCGCGCCGCAGTTTCTCGGCGCCACCATCGCCGTCACGCTCATCACCGTGACGCTCGCGGCACTCGCCGGCCGCTGGCCCGCGGGCCTCGCCGCGTACGCCTGGTACGCGATCATGCTGGCGCCCGTGGGCGGTCTGGTGCACTCCGGATTCCAGCTGGCCCACGACCGCTACAGCTACCTGTCGTGCCTGCCGTTCGCGCTCCTGATCGGCGGCGGTGTCGTGTGGCTCGTCGGCGCGTACGCGGCGGGGGCTGTGCGCCCCCCGCTGTTCGGCGCGAGCTGCGCGGCAATCGCGGCGTTGACCGTCGCGTTCGGCGCGTTGGCGTGTCTGCAGGCGCAAGTGTGGCGCGACACCGAGGCTTTGTGGCTGCATGCGACGTATGCGACGCCCGAATGCTCGATGTGCCACAACAACTACGGGGCGGTGCTCGTGAACCGGCCCACGGTGGTCCCGCCCGAAGAGCTGGCGGCCGCGGCCGAACACTTCCAACAGGCGCTCATGCTCCGGCCCGACATCGAGAAAACGTACGGAGGCCTCGGCCTGTTATATCTGCGGCTCGGTCGCTACCGCGAGGCCGAGGTTGCGCTGCGCCGGGCGATTGCCAATGCGCCGGTCGAGATCGGGCCCTACAACAACCTTGGCTTCGCGCTCAACCAGCAGGGACGCTTCGCCGAAGCCGTGCCGTTTCTCCGGAAGGGCCTCGACGCAGACGAGCACAACGTCATCGCGCGCGCGAACCTCGGCCAGGCGCTGGCGGCGGTCGGCCGATTCGACGAGGCGATCGCCGAGCTGCGTCGAGCGACCGACGAGCAGCCCTTCGCGCCCGAGCCGCGAATTGCGATCATTCTCACCTACCACAAGACGCGCAAGACCGCCGAGATGCGCAAGCACCTCACGATCCTCCGCCAGCTGCACCCGGTCACGGCGCGCGACCTCGCCGCTACGCATCGGCTCTAGATGGCGCTCACGCTCGTCGTCGTGTTCGGCCTGATGCTCGGCAGCTTTCTCAATGTCGTCATCGCGCGGCTGCCCGAGCGTCGCAGCCTCTGGGCGCCGCGCTCGGCGTGTCCCGGCTGCGGTGACCCGATCGCGTGGTACGACAACGTGCCCTTGCTCTCGTTCGCGCTCCTGCGCGGCCGGTGCCGTGCGTGCGCGGCCCCGATCCCGTGGCGCTATCCGCTCGTGGAGGCGGCAACGGCCGCGCTGTTCGCGCTGGCGTGGCTCGAGTTCGGGCCGACCCTGCAGTTCGTCGTGGCAGCCGTGCTGCTCGCGGCGCTCGTCGCGATCACGGCCATCGATCTCCGCCACCAGATCATTCCCGACGCCATCACGCTTCCGGGCATTCTGGCAGGCATCACTGCCAACGTGGCGACCCGCCACCTCTCCTGGGCAGATGTCGCGCTCGGAATCGCCGTCGGCGGTGGCGTGTTTTTCGTCATCATCGTCGCCAGTCGAGGCGGAATGGGCGCGGGCGACATGAAGCTCGGCGCGATGCTCGGCGCCTTTCTCGGCTGGAAGTTGGCGGTGTTCGCGCTGATGGTCGGCGTGGTCGTTGGCGGCGCCTGGGCGGTCGCTCTCATGGCTCTCGGTCTCCGCGGTCGAAAGGACGCGATCCCGTTTGGCCCTTTCCTTGCACTCGGGGGAGCCGCCGCAGTCTTTTGGGGCGAAGGAGTCGTGCGATGGTACGTCGCCGGACTACAGGTGTGAGACGTCGCGACGCCGGTTTCTCGCTGACGGAGCTGATCGTCGTCATCGCGATGATCGGCATCGTCTCTGTGCTTGCCGGCCCACAGTTCATGTCGTACTGGCGCACGTCGGCGACGTCGGCGGCGGCGACCGAGCTCGCCACCGCGATCAATCGAGCGCGCCAGCTAGCGATCGCCGGTAATCAGCCGTTCTGCGCCGAGGTCAACACGTCACGCGTGCGCTATCGCCAGAACTCGAACGCAGCGTGCAGCGCGGGCCCGATCTGGACGGGCACCGGCACCGACGCCAACGGCCTCGTCACGATCTCGAACAACATGGCCGTCTCGGGTGGCCCCGTGGTGTTCTCACAGCTCGGCGCCGCCACGCTCGCCGGAACGTTCACCGTGACGAATCCGAACGGGGGGAGTCGCAACGTCGTCGTGGCCGCCTCCGGCCGGGTGAGCGTGCAATAGGGCTCCGGGCGCGCGGCTTCACGCTGCCAGAAGCGCTCGTGGCGACGGCCTTGCTCGCGGTCGGCCTGCTCGCGATCGTCACCGGATTTCAGTACGCGACCAGCGGCGTCGAGACTGCGCGCGGGGAGACGGCGGCGGTGTTTCTCGCGGAGCAGCGAATCGAGGAGCTGCGTGCGCAGGCCGTGAGTGACTTCGCCTCGGCTGCGCTCGCGCCCGGAACGACGACCGATCATTGCGTTCCCGGTCGGATCGCCGGCAGCGTCTCGAACTGCGCGGGCACGCCGGGCGCGGGGCCCGCGTACATCCGGAGCACGACGATTACGGACGTGACGGTCGGTACCGGGTGCCCCGCGACGCCCGTCGCGTGCAAGGAGGTCCTCGTCAGCGTGAGCTATCGTCCCGTCAGCGGCACGGGCGCGCTCGACCAGGTCCGCACAGTTCAGCTCGTTACCGTGCTGGGGCCCAGAGCGTGACGCCCTTGCGACGACGCGCCCGCCCTGCGCGCGAACGCGGTGTCGCGCTGGTGCTCACACTGCTCGTCCTGCTCGGCGTCGGCGGCCTGCTCGCGGCCTATCTGGCCGTGAGCACCCTCGAGCCGCATATCTCGCGCAACCTCGCCGACGCCTCGCGCGCGCGCCACCTCGCGGAGGCCGGCATCGAGCGCGGATTCACCGTGCTGATCGGCAGCGCCGACGCCGCCGGCGGCTGGAGCGCATTGCTCGCCGGTGCGACGACGGCGCGTCCGTGGGTGGCGCTGGACGGGCTGACGAACGCCGTGCTCGCCGGCGGCCGGTTCAGCGTGACGATTCGCAACGACAACGGCGCCACCGACACGCCCCTCACCGGGCTCGGTGCGACGACGCGGCCCGCGATGGACACGTCGCCGACGGTCGACGCCAACACGACCGTGATCATGCGCGCCTCCGGGACATCGAACCGCGCGACCAAGACCATCGAGGTCGTCGTACGGCGTGCGGCGCTTCCCCGACTCGCGGGCGCCGTCAACATTTCGGCCGCGAACGCGCACACCGTCTTCGATGCCGGTGAGCTCGACCTCGACGGGCGCGATTACGCGTGCCCGGGCGGCGGCGGTGTGTGCGACACGGCCTCGAACTGGGCGCCGACGTCGAGCCCGCTGAAGTTCGGCATGGCAGTGCCGCCCGGCGCTGAGGCGGCCGTCGAAGCCTCCCTCGGGGACGGAGCCACGTTGGACGGGCTCAAGGGCAAGAGCCGGACGGATGCGGAGGCGTACACGACGGGCCGCGACACCATCGCAGGCGACGACACGCTCAGTCCCGCTCTCGTCGACGAGCTCGTCCGGGCGCTCGGACGGAATCCGTCGACGACGGTGCTGCGCAGCGCCCCGGGCTGCCGGCTGGTCGTCTCCGGCGGTGCCACCGAGCCCTCGCGCACCGCGACAGTCGCCAACGGCTGCGGCACCGCGATGCAGGTCGACCTCGGTTCGCGGCAGGATCCGCGTCTCGTCTTCGTCGCTGGAGGCGTGACGCTCGATCGCAGCGTCAAGGGCGCCGGCGTTCTGGTCGTTCTGGACGGCGATCTCATGAGTCAAGGCGATCTCGAATGGGACGGACTCGTCATCGCGGCCGGCCAGGCCACCTCGATGACGTTTGCGGGCGGCGGGCGAACGACGATCCGCGGTGGCGCGATCGCATCGGAGTCGACGACCGACGGCGCCGCCGGTGCCGGAGCGTTCGCCATCCGGGGTGCGAGCGGACGTCTGTCGATCCGATCGAGCCAACAGAACGTCGAGATGGTGCAGGCGATGCGCGCGCTGCATTCGATCACGAACTGGCGCGAGATCTAGCCGAGTGAGGAGCGAAATGCACGGCGACCGTCACGCTGATGAGCGGGAAAAGATTGGGTCGCAACTATCGATACTCCTATACTCGACAGGGGAAATGGCGTGCTGAACGTCCTGAAACGCCTTCGCAAGACGTCGGACACGTTCGGCCTGGACATCGGCACGAGCGCCGTGAAGGTCGTTCAGCTCAAGAATGGAGGCGGCAAGCCGCGGCTGATGGGCATGGCCTCCGTCGGCCTGCCCGCCGATACGATCGCCGACGGCTCCATCCGCGACAGCCAGACCGTCGCCGACGCCATCAAGGAAGCCGTCGCGAAGGCGGGCATCGAGAGCTCGGCGGCCGCCATCGCGGTCTGCGGCCGCGAGCTGATCATCAAGAAAGTCCAGATCCCCGAGGTGCCGGCCAAGGAAGTCCACGACGTGGTGATGCTCGAAGCCGAGCACCACATTCCGTTCGCGATCGACGAGGTCTTCATCGACCATCACACCCTCGGCCGCACCCAGGGCCAGATGGACGTGATTCTCGTCGCGGTGAAGAAATCGAAGGTCAACGAATACATGGCCGTCGTCGATCAGGCCGGCTTCAATCCGCTGATCGTCGACGTGGACGGATTCGCCCTCGGCAATCAGTGGGAGCTGAACTTCCCCCGCGAGGCGGATGAGGCCGTCGCGCTCATCGACATCGGCGCCGCGATCATGAAGACGAACGTCGTGCGCGGCGGCGCCACGATCTTCGCGCGCGACATCCCGTTCGGCGGCAACAACTACACACAGGCGATCTCGCAGCGGCTGAGCATCCCCTTTCCGCAGGCGGAGGACGCCAAGCTGGGCAAGGACGTCGGGGTGAAGTGGGAGACGATCGTGCCGCCGCTCGAGGCGATCTCGCGCGAGCTCTCCCTCGAGGTGCAGCGGACCTTCGACTACTTCGCGTCCACCGCCGAATCCGAGCGCATCGGCAAGATCGTGCTGGCCGGCGGCTGCGCGCAGCTGCCCGGCCTCAACGAGTATCTCGCATCGAACTGGGGCATCCCCGTCGAGCTCGCGCGGCCATTCGAGCGCGTGGACGTGGCATCAACGTACGCCGAAGAAGCCGCCGCCATGGCGCCGGCGCTGGCCGTCGCCGTTGGGCTCGGGCTGCGGTGGGCCGGAGACAAGGAGCCAGGCAAGTGATCAGGATCAACCTCGCGCCAGTCGAGACCCGACGGCGCCGCGGTCCCGGCTTCACGATGCCGGCCCTGCCCGTCGGGCTCGGAATGCTGTTTGCCGTGCTGTGTGTCGTCGCGGCCCTCGGCGTCGTCTACGCGTGGTGGGGCCTGCTCGCCGAGAAGTCCCGGCTGGTTGCGGAGATCGATCGCAACTCCAAGGAGCTCGACACGCTCAAGGCCACGCTCGGCCAGGGCGCCAACATCAAGGCGCAGCTCGCCGACGTCCGCAAGCGTGTGCAGGTCATCGAGGAGCTCGTCCAGGGCCAGGGTCGCTCGGTCGCGCTCATGGATACGTTCGTCGATGCCGTCCCCGGTGATCTCTGGATCACCGGCTTCGAAGACAAAGGCACCACGCTGAAGATCATCGGCACCGCGTACTCCACCCGGGCCGTGTCGCAGTTCATGAGCAACCTCAAGCAGTCGGGGAAGTTCAAGGACATCGACATCCTGATATCGAGGCAAGACCTGAACAAGAGCCCGATCATAGTGACATTCGAAGTCACCTGCCGGTTCGAGGCGTAGCCATGGCGATGCCGGCGCTGATCCAGAACTTCATCGACGGGCCCAAGCTCCCGAAGGTCATCCTCGGTGTGCTCGCCCTCGCCGGAATCATCGGCGGCGGATGGTTCCTCGTGCTTTCCCCCGTACAGGCCGAGATCACGACGCTCGAGGGGCGCCGCCAGCAAGTCGCTACCGAGCTCACGCTCGCGCGGGCGCAGGTCGCCGAGCTGCAGCGCTTCCGCCGTGAGATGGCGGAGCTGCAGGCCAAGCTGGAGCTGCTCAAGGCCAAGCTGCCCACCGAGAAGGAGACGCCCGGTCTCTACCGCGCCGTGTCCGAGGCCGCGCAGGCTGCGGGCCTCGGCGTGTCGCTGTTCCAGCCGCGCGAGCCGAGGCCGAAGGATTACGTCTTCGAGATTCCGATCACCGTCACCGGAGAAGGCGGCTACCACCAACTCGGCCAGTTCTTCGAGCGGGTCGCCGCGCTGGAGCGCGTGGTCAGGGTCGGCGAGATGAAGCTGGTGGGGCTCACGAAGAGCCGCAGCGCGCTGCGGGCGGAGCTCACGCTCGCGACGTACATGTATCGCGAGATGCCCGCCGCGCCGAAGCCCGGCACCCCGGCGGCTCCGAAGCCGGCGGCCGCGTTGCCGAGCAAGGAGGCGAACTCGTGAAGTCATCGATCGCACTCGCGACGCTCGGCGGGCTGTGTGCCATGCTCATCGCGTGCGGCACGCCGCAGGCGCCGACACCCGCGTCTGCGCCTGTGCCGCCCAAGCCAACCGCCGCGGCCCCGACGCCGGCGCCGGCAACGCCGGCGACGCCAATCGTCGCTGCCGTCCGACCAGGTCAGGCGGCAGCTCAGCTCGGCGGGTCGCTCGTGCCGGCCGCGCCCCCTGTCCCCACAGGCGACGCAGCGAAGTACGAGGACAAGGGCCGTAAGGACCCCTTCATCGAGGTGTCGCTCTCGTCATCCACGGGCGGTCTCAGCGTGGTGACCACGAAGCTGACGGGTATCGTGCGTGGTCCCCGCTCGACGCTCGCACTGCTCGAAACCCAGGAAGGCATCGGTTACATCCTCAAACCCGGCGACACGCTTGGCGACGGCCGACTGATGGAAATCGGCGCCGACAATGTCGTGTTCGCGGTGGCGCCGAAGGCCGGCCTCGCCGCGCAGCGTGTCGTCCTACGACTGGCGGCCAACTGACAATGAACACACGGCGCGTTGTGGTTCTCGTGCTGATGCTCCTCCTCGCCGCCGGCACCCAGGCAGCGGCGCAGCAGGCGGCAGCCACGGTCAAGCTCAGCGACATCACCGTCGCGACGCAGCCCGACGCGGTCACCGTGTTCGTCAAGACGTCGGCGCCGGCCCGCTACCAGGCGGACCTCATCGACACGCCGACGCGGCTCGTGATCGACTTCGAGGGCACCGACTACGCCTGGCGCAAGACGCCGCTGAAGGTGTCGGCCTCGCCGGTGACCAACATCCGGGGCAGCCAGTACAAGAAAGGCGTCGCGCGCATCGTCGTCCAGCTCGACCGCAAGGTCGGCTATGCGATCCGCGAGGACGACGGCGGCCTTGCCATCGTCATCCCGTCGTCGAAGCAGGCAAAGGCGCCGGCCGACACCCCTGCCTCGAAGACAGTTGCAGCCATCACCGAGCAGCCGGCCGAGCCCGCGGAGACGAAGGCGCCGGCGAAGAGTGCCGCCACGAAGGCCGCGCCTCAGGTTCGTATCGCGAACGCCGTGCGCCCCGTCGTCGCAGCGCCGGCCGCCCCAGCAGCGCCGGCCACCCCAGCGCCGGGGGCCGCCGCTGAGCCCGGGGCACCGATTGCTCAGGCGCCACCGAGCGCGCCCGCAGCGCCGCCCGCACCACCCGCACCTGCCGCGCCGCGCGCGCCGGCCGCCATCGCGTCCGCGCCGGCGAATGGGCGACTGATCTCGCTCGACTTCAAGGATGCCGACGTCGTGAACCTGCTCCGCATCCTCGCCGCCGAGAGCGGGCGCAACATCGTCATCAGCGACGACGTCAAGGGCAAGATGTCGATCTCGCTCCGCAACGTGGCGTGGGAGCTCGCGCTCGACACGATCATGGAAGCGCGCGGCCTCGTGAAGACCGAGCGTGACAACGTCATCCGCATCGTCTCCGCCGAGCAGCTGGCCAAGGAGCGCGAGGCCAAGGCGCGCGTCGAGGAGGCCAAGCTCAAGGCCGAGGCCGACGTGCGCACGAAGGTCGCGGAGGCCACGCTCAAGGAGGCCGAGGCAAAAGGCAAGGCGCTCGCCGCCGAAGCGGCAGCGGCCGAGGCCGCGGCACGCGGCCCGCTGAAGGAAGAGACGATCCGGCTCGCGTACGCCGATCCGGAGGACATCGCCAAGACGCTCTCGGGCATCCTCGGCATCCCCGAAGGCGGCTCGCTGCCCGCCGTCGGAACCGTGGCCGCGCCGATTCCCGCGCCGCCGTTCTCGGCGGTGTTCGGTCCCGGTGCGACGCCGCCGCCCGCGGCGCCGCCCGCCACGAACGCGGACGTGCTCTCCAAGGGGATCACGATCCGCGCGCACAAGCCGACGAACTCGATCTTCATCCGCCACTACGCGAACGACGTCGAGCGCATCAAGAAGCTCATTCGCGAGAATCTCGACATTCCGCTGCCGCAGGTGAAGATCGAGGCGCGGCTGAACGAGATCAACCGCACGGATCTGTTCGAGATCGGCGTGCAGTGGGGCGGCGCCAGCTCAGCCCGCAGCGGCTCGAACATCCTCGTCGGCCAGGGCTTTGCGCCGTTGTCGCGAAACGGACCCGCACAGGTGACGCGGCAGGCGGGTGACGTCGTCAGCACGGGGCAAAACTTCCTCGTCCCCGAAGATCTCTTCCCGAGCCCGGGCAAGCCGATCACGAGCCCCCTCGTCAATCCCAACTTCCCGCTGACCTCGCTGCTTCCGGTCAGCTTCCTGACCGGCTTGCCGCTCGGCGGCAACGCCGTCAATTTGCTGCCGTCGAACCTGCCGGTGGGCGGTCTCTCGTTCGGCATCATCGGGACGAATTTCAACCTGAACCTTGCCCTGCAGGCGCTGGAGAACCAGTCGAAGTCGCGCTCGCTGTCCAAGCCGGAGATCGTGACCGTCGAGAACGCCAAGGCCTCGATCGTGCTCGGCAGCGAGATCCCCTACGCCACGGTCAGCTCCGCCGGTACGCAGATCCAGTTCAAAGAGGCGGCGCTTCGGCTCGACGTGACGCCGACGGTCGTGTACGAGCCGAACAACGTGAGCCGCATCAAGATGAAGCTGATGGTCGAGGACAATTCCGCGGGTGACCTGATCAACCTCGGCGGCGGCGCGCTGGTGCCGGCGATCAACAAGCGCCGCACGGAGACCGAGGTGCTCGTCAGAGAGGGTGACACGCTGGTGGTGGGCGGCATCACCCAGCGGACCGATACGGAGACGATTCGAAAGGTTCCGGTGCTCGGTGACATTCCGGTGCTCGGCTGGCTGTTCAAATCCAAGCTCACCCAGACGAACCCGAACCGCGAGCTGGTGATTTTCGTCACGCCGAGCCTCGTCCGACGCGACGCGCCCCGAGCCGGTCTGCCCATGGGCAGCGCTTCGAGGTAAGCTATCGGCCCATGGGGGGAGTCTTCCGCTTCCTCACCGCGGGAGAGTCCCACGGCGAGGCGCTCACGGCGGTCATCGACGGTGTTCCGGCCGGTCTGCCGCTGACCGAAGCCGACATCAACACCGACCTCGCCCGGCGCCAGCGCGGCTACGGCCGCGGCGGGCGCATGAAGATCGAGCGCGATCAGGTCCACTTCGTCTCGGGTGTCCGCTGGGGCGTCACCCTCGGCTCGCCGATCACGCTCACCATCGCGAACCGCGACTGGGAAAACTGGAAAACCACCATGGGCGTGAACGCGCCCGAGGCGGGCGCCGCAAAGAAAGAGGTGACGCGGCCGCGCCCGGGGCACGCCGACCTCGCCGGTGCGATGAAGTACGGCCACCGCGACATCCGAAACGTGCTCGAGCGCTCGAGCGCACGCGAGACGACCGCCCGTGTGGCCGTGGCCGGCGTCGCGAAGCGACTGCTCTCCGAGTTCGGCATCACGATCCTGAGCCACGTCACGGAGATCGGCGGCGTCCGCATCGGTGAGCTCAACGTCGTGTGGGACGAACTCGCGCAGCGCGCCGAGGCGTCGGAGGTCCGCTGCGCGGATCCCATCGCCGAAGCCGCGATCATCGCCGCCATTGACGACGCCAAGGCCAAAGGCGACACCCTGGGCGGCGTCTTCGAGGTCGTCGCGCTCGGCTGCCCGGTTGGGCTCGGTTCCTATGTGCAGTGGGACCGCCGCCTCGATGGCCGGCTCGCGCAGGCGTTCTGCTCGATCCAGGCCATCAAGGGCTGCGAGTTCGGCCTGGGCTTCGAGACCGCTCGACGCCCGGGCTCAGGGGTGCACGACGAGATCCTGTTCGACCCGGGCCAGGGCTTCAAGCGTTCGAGCAACAACGCGGGCGGCCTCGAGGGTGGCGTCACCAACGGTCAGCCCGTGGTCGTGCGGGCGGCGATGAAGCCGCTCTCGACGCTGCGCACACCGCTGAAGTCCGTCGACCTCGCCACCAAAGAGCCCGTGGAGGCCGTCGTCGAGCGGAGCGATGTCTGCGCGGTGCCTGCCGCCGGCATCGTCGGCGAGGCCATGATGGCGATCGTCCTCGCCGACGCCTTTCTGGAGAAGTTCGGCGGCGACGGCATCGACGAGATCCGCCACAACTACCACGCGTATCTCGACACTCTGAAGAGCTGGTAGCGTCCGCGCGGCGCTATCATCGAACGGCGATGGTGATTCCGGTCGACCTCGGTCCGCGCTCCTACTCGATCGTCGTCGAGCCGGGCGCGTTGGGGAGCGTCGGTGCGCGGCTAAGCGAGCTGCGTGTGGGCTCGCGGGTGGTCCTCGTGACTGACGCCGGCATCCTGAAGCTGCACGGAGCCGCCGTCGTGGCCGGGCTCGAGGCCGCGGGCCTCTCCGTCACCGTTCTCGAGGTTCCCGATGGTGAAGCCGCCAAGACGCTTGCCGTGGCGGAGCATTGCTGGGACCGGCTGCTCGCCGCCGGCGCCGACCGCACGTCGACCGTGCTCGCCCTCGGCGGCGGCGCCGTCGGCGACCTCGCCGGTTTCGTGGCCGCGACGTACATGCGGGGCGCGAATTTCGTGCCGCTGCCGACGACCGTTCTCGCGCAGGTGGACGCCTCGATCGGTGGCAAAACGGCGGTCGACCACCCGAAGGCGAAGAACCTGATCGGCGCGTTTCACCAGCCGCGGCTCGTCGTCGTCGATCCCGCCGTCGTGTTGACGCTGCCGGATCGCGACTTTCGCTCGGGCCTCGCCGAGATCGTCAAGCACGGCATCGTCCTCGACGCCGCCTACTTCGAGGACGTGGAGCGCTCGGTGGACGCCCTGCTGGCGCGCGACCTCCCGACTCTCACGCGCATCATCGGCGGCTCTTGCCGGCTCAAGGCCGCCGTCATCCAACGCGATCCCGAGGAGAAGGGCGAGTGGCGCTTCGCACTGAACAGCGGCCACACGATCGGCCACGCGCTGGAGGCCGCCACGCGATTCGAGACGTGGACCCATGGCGAGGCGGTGTCGCTAGGGCTCGTCGCCGAGGCCCGGCTGGCCGAGCGGCTCGGCGTCGCCGAGGCGAGCACGACGCGCCGCCAGGAGCACCTCCTGCGGGCGCTGGGCTTGCCCGTGCGGACGACGGGTGTGGATCCGGCGGCTGTGCTCGCGGCGATCACCCACGACAAGAAGGCCCGCGACGGCCGCGTGCCGTTCGTGCTCGCCCCGGCGATCGGGGCGTTTCGCGTCGTGTACGACGTGCCGCCGACCGAGGTTCGCGCGGCGCTGGTTTCGATCGTGGAGGGATGATGACCGACGAGTCGATCACCGCAACCTCGCCTCACGAGCTCGCGCTCGCCGCCGCCATCCGGCGCTATGAGGAGCGGCTGGCCAAGGATCCCGCCTCGCTGGGCTTTGCCGTGCTCGCCGACCTCTACCGCAAGGCGGGACGCCTCGACGACGCCATCGCTGTGTCCCGAGACGGGCTCATCCGGCACCCCCACTACGGCACGGCGCGGCTCATCCTCGCCAAGGCGCTGGTGAGCCGGCAGGACTTCGCCGGTGCGCTCGCCGAGACGGAAGCCGTTCTCCGCGTGAACCCGAAGGACGTACAATGTCATCGGCTCGCGGCTGAGATTCACCGCCGGCTCGGACGCCTCGACGAGGCGGTCGGTCACCTCGAGCAGGCAGCGAACCTCGATCCCGCCGATCGAGACTCGCATGCGTTGCTCGGCCTGTTGCGGGCCGGCGCCCCGGTCAGTGACTCGGGCGTAGCGCGGCTCCTGGCGGACGATACGTTCGTCACCGCGGCTTTCGGCACGTTGTGCCTGGAGCAGGGGTTGGCCGACGAGGCGACGATCGTGTTCACACGGCTGTTGCGAAAGGATCCCGACACCGCCGGGGCGCGCGAGCGGCTCGAAGCCGCCGTGCGTGCTCGCTCGCGACGGAAAGGCTGAGAGCGTCCCATGCAGGTCTCGACCGCGGACTTCAAGAAGGGTTTGCGCATCGTCTTCGACGGGCAGCCGTACGCGATCGTCGATTTTCAGCACGTCAAGCCGGGCAAGGGCGGCGCATTCGTCCGCACCAAGCTCAAGCACATGCGGCTGGGCAAGGTCATCGACAACACGTTCCGGTCCGGTGAAAAGGTCGAGCTCGTCGAGTACGACGAAAAGCACATGCAGTTTCTCTACAAGGACGACCGCTACCACTTCATGGACATGGAGACCTACGAGCAGGTCTCGATGTCCGCGAATGAGGTCGGCGACGCGCGCGAATACCTGAAGGAGAACACCGAGGTGGATGTCCTCTATATCGATGGCGCGCCGACCACGGTGGAGCTGCCGAACTTCGTGGAGCTGGCGGTCGCACGCACGGATCCGGGCGTTCGCGGGGACACCGCGCAGGGCGGGACCAAGCCGGCCACGCTCGAGACCGGCGCCGTGGTCCAGGTGCCCCTCTTCCTGAACGAGGGCGACGTCGTGAAGGTGGACACCCGCACCGGCGAGTATCTCGGCCGCGTGGCGGCGGCAGGCTGATGCCGCCGCGGGGCGCTGCGCCAGCGTCCGCGCCGGGTGACGACGATCGGCTCATCGAGCTGACGCGGCGTCTGGCCGCCGTGGCCGCCGAGCTGGGTCTGGCAGAGATCGAGGTCGAGTCGGCGGGGACACGCCTGCGCGTGCAGCGCGCAGGCGCCCCGGCGGCGCCTGTCGTGCACGCCGTGCCGACGTCGGCCGCCAGCGTGCCGTCGACCTCGGTCGAGCCGGCGGTGGTCGCCAATGTCGCCGCACCGGCCGGGATCACAGTCGAGGCGCCGATGGTCGGCACCTTCTACCGGGCATCGTCTCCCACCGCCGATCCGTTCGTCCGCGAGGGCGACGTCGTGAAACAGGGCCAGATCCTCTGCATCATCGAGGCGATGAAGCTGATGAACGAGATCGAGTCCAAGGCGGCGGGGCGGATCGTGAAGGTTCTCGTCGACAATGGTCAACCCGTGGAATACGGGCAGCCGCTCTTCGTGCTCGAGCCGGTCCGCTGAGCGTCCGCCCGGTGGGGCCGTCCTGAGGTGTTCCACAAGGTCCTGATCGCGAACCGGGGCGAGATCGCGCTGCGCATCATGCGGACGTGCCGCGAGATGGGCATCCGCACGGTCATCGCGCACTCCACGGCCGACGCGCAGTCGTTGCCGGTGCGGCTGGCGGACGAGACCATCTGCATCGGTCCAGACGCGGCGCGGGCGAGCTACCTCAACATGCCGGCCGTCATCTCGGCGGCGGTCGTCACCGACAGCGAGGCGATCCACCCCGGCTACGGATTCCTCTCCGAGAACCCGACGTTCGCCGACATCTGCCGCGCCTCTGGCCTCACCTTCATCGGCCCGAGCCCCGAGGCGATCCGTCTGATGGGCGACAAGGCCCAGGCGCGGGTGATCGCCAAGCAGGCCGGGGTGCCCGTCGTTCCCGGCAGCGAGCTGCCACTCAAGAGCGAGGCCGAGGCCCTCGAGGTCGCCGACGAGGCCGGCTATCCGGTGATCTTCAAGGCCGCGGCGGGCGGTGGCGGTCGTGGAATGCGCATCGTGCGCGACCACGCGGGCGCCGCGCAGGCGTTCGCGGCCTGCCAGGCCGAGGCCGGTGCCGCATTCGGCTCGTCGGAGATCTACGTCGAGAAGTACATCGAGCAGGCGCGGCACGTCGAGGTGCAGGTGCTCGGCGACCGCAACGGCATGCGCGTGCACCTCGGCGAGCGCGATTGCTCGGTGCAGCGCCGTCATCAGAAGCTGATCGAGGAGTCGCCGGCGCCGTCGCTGTCGGCAGAAACGCGCGCGGGCCTCCACCGGGCGGCCCTGCTGGCCGCGGCGGCTGTGAACTACGTCAGCGCCGGCACCGTGGAATTCCTCGTCGATGCCGAAGGCCGCTACTACTTCATCGAGATGAACACGCGCATCCAGGTCGAGCATCCGGTGACGGAGTCCATCACAGGCCTCGACCTGATCCGCGAGCAGATCCGCATCGCCGCGGGCGAGCCCTTGGGTTACCGGCAGGACGGCGTCCGCTTCGAAGGCCACTCGATCGAATGCCGGGTGAACGCCGAGGACCCGGAGACGTTCGTGCCCAGCGCCGGACGCGTCACGGCGTGGGTACCGCCAGGTGGGCTGGGCGTGCGGGTCGACAGCCACATGATGGCGCCGTACGCGGTGCCGCCGTTCTACGACTCGCTCCTCGGCAAGATCATCGTCCACGGCGCCGACCGCGCCGAGGCGATCGAGCGGATGCGGCGCGCGCTCCGGGAGACGGTGATCGAGGGCGTGAAGACCACGATCCCGTTCCACCTCAAAGTTCTGAGCGACCCGGCCTTTGTCGAAGGGCGTTTCACGAGCGCAGACGGCGCCCGCCTGCATCCGTGATGGACCCGACGCTGTACGTCGTCCTCGACCGGACGGCGGCACGCGGGCGCGACCTCGACGATCTCCTCGCGGCTGTCATCGACGGCGGTTGCCGGATGGTGCAGCTGCGCGAAAAGGAGTGGCCTTCCGGCCGGCTGTTGCCAGTGGCTCGACGACTGCGTGAGCGTTGCGGGCGCGCCGGCGTGACGTTCGTCGTGAACGACCGCGTCGACCTCGCCGTCGCCGCGGAGGCCGACGCGGTGCATCTCGGCCAGGACGACTTGCCCGCCCGCGTCGCGCGCCCGCTGCTTCGGGCGGGCATGCTGCTGGGTGTCTCCACCCACAGCGCGGAGCAGGCCCGCGCCGCGCGTGAGGACGGCGCGGATTACGTTGCGGTCGGCTCGATGTTCCCGACGGCGACGAAGCCCGAGTTCCAGCTGGTCGGTCCGGCGCTGATCCGGAAACTCCGCGGCGAGATCCGTGTTCCACTCGTAGGGATTGGTGGCATCACGCACGAAAACGTCGCCGACGTCGTGCGGGCCGGCGCCGACGGGATCGCGGTGATTTCCGCGGTCTGCGCCGCGCCCGATCCGACGGCGGCGACGCGACGCTTCCTGGATCTGATCAGGAGCGCGCGAGTGTCTTGACCGCCAGTGCGCCGTCGCTATAATTGGGCGGCGCGCAACCCCCTGATTCATCAACGTTCAAGGAGGGAGTCAATGAATTCGACACGCATCCGCGGCGTCGTGGCACTTGGTGCGGCGCTGGCCCTCGCCCTCCTGCCGCTGGGGTCGGGACCGGCCGCGCAGGGCAAGGTCATCAAGATCGCCACGCAGAGCCCGTTGAGCGGCGGCCAGGCCGCTCTCGGTGAGGGCATCAAGCTCGGCACGCAGCTCGGCATCGAGAAGTTCAAAGGCAATCTCGAGAAGGCCGGCTTCAAAGTCGAGCTGGTGCCGTACGACGACCAGGCCAAGCCCGACGTCGGCGTGTCCAACGCGAAGAACATCGTCGCGGACAAGGCCATCATGGTGGTCATCGGCCACCTGAACTCCGGCGTCGCCATCCCGTCGTCGGAGGTCTACAAGGAAGACACCCTCGCGATGATCTCGCCCGCCAACACCAACGAGAAGGTCACGGACCGCGGCTACCCGAACGTCAACCGCGTCTGCGGGCGTGACGACGTGCAGGGCCCCGTCGGCGCCGAGTTCGCGGCCGGCACGCTGAAAGTGAAGACCGCGTACGTCCTGCACGACAAGACGACCTACGGTCAGGGCGTCGCCGAGGCTTTCAAGAATGACCTCGAGAAGAAGGGTGTGAAGGTCGTCGGCTTCGAGGGCACCGAAGAGAAGTCGAACTTCGACCCGATCATCACGCCGATCAAGGCCAAGAACCCGGACCTGCTCTACTTCGGGGGCATCTACGACCAGGCCGGGCCGTTCTTCAAGCAGGCGAAGGAAAAGGGTGTGAAGTCGAAGTTCCTCGGCCCCGACGGCTTGGACTCGTCGGACTTCGTGAAGATCGGCGGCAAGTCGGTGGTGGGCACCTACTACACCACCGCGGCCGCCCCGGCCTCGAGCGCGCAGGCCAAGCAGTTCGGTGACGAGTACAAGAGCAAGTTCAAAAAGAACCCGGAGCCCTACGCCGCGGAGTCGTACGTCGCCACCGCGATCGCCATCAAGGCGCTCGAGGAAGTCACCAAGGGCGGCAAGGCGCCCACGCGGGAAGCGGTGTCCGCCGCCATCCGCAAGGTGAAGTACAGCGGCATGACGGGCTCGATCGAGTTCGACGAGAAGGGCGACCCGAAGAAGGCCTCGTACTACGTCATGCAGGTGACGGGCGACAATCCCGACAAGTGGAGCGAGAACAAGGAAGCCAAGCGCCTGGCGATCGCTGCGCCGGCGATGAAGAAGTAAGCTAAGCGTCCCTTGCGGCGGCGCCGTCGGCTTCACGGCCGAGCCGGCGCCGCCGCCGACCGCCCCATGGACTTCGAACTCCTCGTCGGGATCTTCCCTCAGGTCCTGCTCGACGGCCTGCTGCTAGGGTTCATGTACGCGCTCATCGCGCTCGGCTACACGATGGTCTACGGCGTGCTGGAGTTCATCAACTTCGCGCACTCCGAGATCTTCATCGTGGGCGCGTTCGTCGGCGTCGAAATCCTGCTCGGGCTCAAGTCCGCGGGCGTCCTGGAGGCCTGGCCGTGGCCGCTCGTGCTCCTGGGCGTCATGCTGCTCAGCATGGCGGCCAGCGGCATGCTGGCGGTCTCCATCGAGCGCGTCGCCTATCGCCCCCTGCGCGCCGCCCCGCGGCTGATCCCGCTCATCTCCGCCATCGGCATGTCGTTCTTCCTGCAGGACGTGATCCGACTCGTCGAGTCGCTCTGGCGCAACGCCTTCAACCTCGTCTATCCCACGCTGGAGCCTCTCAACGAGCGGTTCGAGCTCACCAGCACCATCGACGTCTCCGCGAAGTCGCTGGTCGTGATCGTCGCCGCGCTACTGATGCTGTGGGGCCTTCACGCGCTCGTGAACCGCACGAAGATCGGCACCGCGATCCGCGCCGTCGCCGAGGACCAGGCCGCGGCGAGTCTCATGGGCATCGACGTCAACCGGATCATCTCGCTCACATTCCTCATCGGCGGCGCCATGGGCGGCGCCGCCGGCGTGCTGTTCGGCGTGCAGTACAGCCTGATCAACCCCTACACCGGCTTCGTCCCGGGGCTGAAGGCGTTCACGGCGGCCGTGCTCGGCGGCATCGGGAACATTCCCGGCGCCATGCTCGGCGGAATCGTGCTGGGACTGCTGGAGGCGTTTGCGGCGTCGTATATGTCGCTGCTCACCGGCGGGGCCTTCGGCGCCGAGTACAAGGACATCTTCGCGTTCTCGGTCCTGATCCTGATCCTGATCTTCCGGCCCAAGGGCCTGCTCGGCGAAGTCGTCCGAGAGCGCGCGTGATCGCGGCGGCGGCCGCCGTGGCGTTCGTCGCGGCGTCCAGCGCCGCCGTCGCCCTGTTCCCGCGCTCAATTTTGCTATTCCTGATCTTCCAGGCGAGCCTGCTCTACGCGTACGTCGCGCGGATCCCGGGGTGGCTCCGCGCGGCCCTGCTGGTCGCGGGCCTGCTCGTCCTGATGCCGGTGATCGGCACCTATAACGGCTACTACCTCGAGGTCGCGACGCAGGTCGGCATCTTCGTCGCGCTGGCCCTCGGGCTCAACATCGTCGTCGGCCTGGCCGGCCTGCTCGACCTCGGTTACGTGGCGTTCTTCGCCGTGGGCGCCTACTCGTGGGCGATCTTCGGCTCGCCACACGCGGCGGTGCTGCTCGGCGGCGGCAGCTTCCCACTGCCCTCGTGGTGGTTCTATCCCTTCTTGTTCTTTGGGCTCGCGCTGGCGGCCGGCACCGGCGTCCTGCTCGGCCTGCCCGTGCTCCGGCTGCGCGGCGACTATCTGGCGATCGTCACGCTCGGATTCGGCGAGGTCATCCGCGTCCTGGCCAACAACCTGGACAAGCCGATCAACGTGACGAACGGGCCGCGCGGGATCACGCCGATCTCGCGCCCGCCGCTGCCGGTTGAGGTCTCGTATGCGGTCGGCTTTTACTTCCTGGTGCTGCTCATCGTCGTCGTCGTCATCCTCGTGAACCGCCGGCTGGAGGACTCGCACATCGGCCGTGCGTGGGAAGCGATGCGTGAGGACCAGCTGGCGGCGCAGGCGATGGGCGTGCCCCTCGTGCGCGCCAAGCTGCTGGCGTTCGCCGCCGGCGCCTCGTTCGCCGGGGTGATGGGCGTCGTGTTCTCCGCCAAACAGATCTTCATCAACCCGGAGTCGTTCACATTTCTCGAGTCCATCGGCGTGCTGGCGATGGTCATCCTCGGCGGGATGGGCAGTATTCCTGGCGCCATCATCGGCGCGACGGTCGTGACCGTGCTGAATCTGCAAGTCCTCAAAGGCCTATCGCTCTGGCTCAACGAGCTGAAAAACGCCGGCGTCACGATCCTCGGCTACAACCTGGCCGGACTGCCGACGCAGCTGGAGCCCGCGAAGTACGAGCGGATGATCTTCGGCCTCATCCTCGTGCTGATGATGATCTTCCGGCCGCAGGGCATCTTTCCCGCCCGCCGACGCCAGCGCGAGCTGGGCGAGCAATGAGCGTGCGGGTGACCGAGGAGCGCCGCGGGCTCCCCGAGGCGCTTCGAGCGTGGGGGGGCGTGGGGCGCCATATCGGGGCCCCCCACGTGGACCGATGAGCGCAGTCGCGCTGTTCGAGGCTGTCGACGTCACCAAGACGTTCGGCGGCCTCACCGCCCTGCAGCGGGTCACCTTTGCGCTCGACGGCGGCATCGCGTCTATCATCGGGCCCAACGGGGCCGGCAAGACGACGCTGTTCAACGTCTTCACCGGCCTCTACCAGCCGGACGCCGGAGCCGTGACGTTCCGCGGCCGGCCGCTCATCGGTCTGCGCCCGGACGAGATCACCGCGCTGGGCGTCTGTCGCACGTTTCAGAACATCCGGCTGTTCGCCAACATGACGGCCGCGGAAAACGTTCTCGTCGGCATGCACGCCCGCATTCGGCTCGGTCTGCGCGACGTGCTCGCGCGCGGTCCGCGCTTCGTGGAGACCGAGCGGGGTCTATGGCAGCGCGCGGCCGGCCTGCTCGAGCGCGTCGGTCTGCGCGGCAAGGGCAACGAGGTCGCGCGCAACTTGCCGTACGGCGAGCAGCGACGCCTCGAGCTGGCTCGCGCGCTCGCCTCCGAGCCCGCTCTGCTCCTGCTCGATGAGCCGACGGCCGGCATGACGCAGGCGGAGGCCGGAACGCTGATGGCGCTGCTGCGACGCCTCGTGGCCGAGCTCGGGCTCGCCATCGTGCTGATCGAGCACAACATGCGCGTGGTCATGGAGGTCTCGGACCGCGTGACCGTCCTGGACCACGGCGAGAAGATCGCAGAGGGGCCTCCGAGGGACGTCCAGGCCGACGCGCGCGTGATCGAGGCCTACCTCGGCCGGCGGGCGTCGGCCGGCCGCGGGGTGTCGCTGCCGTGCTGACGCTCGACGCCCTGGACGTCTACTACGGCGAGATCCACGCGCTCCGCCGCGTGGCGCTGGAGGTGCGCGGCGGGGAGATCGTCACGCTGCTCGGCAACAACGGCGCGGGCAAATCGACGACGCTGAAGACGATCTCGGGGCTGCTGGTGCCGCGTCAGGGCAGCATCGTCTTCGACGGCCAGCCGCTGGCGGGCGTCGCCGCGCACGAGATCGTCGCGCGCGGGATCGCGCACGTCCCAGAGGGACGGCGGATCTTCAACCGGCTTACCGTCCGCGAGAACCTCACGATGGGGGCATATCTGCGCACCGATGCCAACGTCGACGCGGATCTCGAGCGCGCGTTCGCGCTGTTTCCGCGCCTCAAGGAGCGTGTCGGCCAGATCGCCGGCACCCTGTCGGGCGGCGAGCAGCAGATGCTCGCGATCGCGCGTGCGCTGATGGCGCGCCCGCGATTGCTGCTGCTCGACGAGCCGTCGATGGGCCTGGCGCCGGTCCTGGTCGAGCAGATCTTTGCGACCATCGATTCCATCAACCGTCAGGGCACGACGATTCTGCTCGTCGAGCAGAACGCGGCGATGGCCTTGTCGATCGCGCACCGTGGCTACGTCCTCGAGACCGGGTCGGTCGTGCTGTCGGGCACGGCCGGTCAGCTCGCCGAGAACGCGGAGGTCCGGCGCGCCTACCTCGGGGAGTGACGTCGATGCGAACGGATGGCCTGGACTATGACGGGCACAAAGTGGGCGCGGTCTATCGCACCCTCGCGCGCACGGTGTCCGAGACCGACATCGTCAATTTCGTCAACGTGTGCGGCTTCGTCGAGCCGCTGTTCATGGACATGGAGTACGTCAAGCGCGAGTCGGTGTTCCAGCGGCGTGCGGCGCCGGGGGCTCTGACCTTCGCCCTGTCCGAGGGACTCATCATGCAGACGGGGCTCATCCATGGCACCGGCATGGCGTGGCTCGGCGGCGAGTTGCGGATCGTCGCCCCTGTCCTGGAGGGCGACACGATTCGGGTCGAGGTGGAGGTCGTCGACAAGCGCGAGACGAAGAAGCCGGACCGTGGCATCGTGACCTACCGCCACCGTGTCCTCAATCAGCGCGACGAGCTGGTGCTGGAGGCACGCGTACAGCGGATGATCAAGCGGAGGTGAGGCGGTGAGCGAAGCGGGCCGCATCGTGCAGTTGAGCGTCTCGAACGGAGGCGTGCCAAAACACGCCGTCGAGCTCGCCCGGGTCACGCCGCTCGGGCTCGAGGGCGACGCGCACCGCGACACTACGCACCATGGCGGTCCCGAGCGCGCCGTTTGCCTGTTCGCGATGGAAGCGATCCGAGAGCTGCAGGGCGAAGGACACCCGCTCGGCCCAGGCGCGCTGGGAGAGAACGTCACGCTCGAAGGACTCGATTGGTCGACCGTGCAGCCGGGCAGCCGTTTACATCTGGGCGAAGACGTGGTGCTCGAGGTCACGCGTTACACGTCCCCTTGCCTGAACATCCGCCGCGCGTTTCGGGACGGCGATTACTCGCTGGTCTCGCAGAAGCGGCACCCCGGCCGCAGCCGGGTCTATGCGCGGGTGATCACGACGGGGACCCTGCGTCGCGGAGATTCAGTGCGGCTGGTCTGATCGGACGTCGGCTCGGCTCGCTGGAGCGACGCAGGGCCGAAATCAGCCGCGCGCAGCCTCGCCGCGCGGCGAGTCGCCAACGGCGACGACCACGAGCGCGCCCGGCGCGGCAACCGGCTGGACGCCACGGCCATACGCCGCGACCTCGTCGACCAGCCATCCCGCGCACGGCGTCGACTCGTCCAGCTGGCTGCGAATGGCCGCCCACTCCTCACGCACGGCTGCGCCAAGGCGGGCCTGGCGGGCCGCCGTCTCGACGACCACCACGAGCCGCGCGGGCCGTCCGTCGAGGCGCTTGACCGCGGTCAGCGTCGCGTCGGCGGCGCCATGGACGAGGGCGTCCGTCGTCGGCTCGCCGTTCGCGTCGCTCCAGCCGAGACCCGTCGCGTACGAGGCTTCCAGACACGCGACGCTCACGCGTGGGTCGGGCTTGCCGTTGCCATAGAGCACCGGCGAGCCGAGCACGCCGCACACGGTACGCATCTTAGGCCCCATGAAGTCACGCCAGGAGTCGAGGAACCGCAGGGCGGAATCACCCGCGTCCGGACGCGCGAAGGCGATGCCGAGACCGCGCGGATAGCGTGCGCGGAACGGCCAGCCCGAAAGCATGAGGCGGGCCGCCGCCTGACCAGCGTCAGCGATATCGCGGCCAGTCGTGGCTGCCACCCCGCTCGCCGCGCCGTCTGCGTTTGCCACGCAAATGACCAGCGCGCCGGACTTCATGGGGCCGTCATCCGTCAAAAGCGAAGCGGTCACACCGCCCGCGAACTGGATTCGTCCCAGGACGTTGCGTGCCTCGGCCATCGCGTCGCCTGACGGTGAGGCCGTCACGAGGAGCGCGAGGTCCGGCGTCGCGCCGCGGAGGCGTGAAAGCGCGACGGTCGAGGCACGCGTCACCGCATCGCGTCCCCCGGAGGCGTATCCCAGGCCGATCTCCAGCGTCGAAGCCGACGGCCCGCTGAGTGTCGTTGTCATGCGGCGGACGATAATGCAGCAGGGGTGCCAAAGCTTAACTAGCTGTTAACGCTGACGTTTCAGGGCCGTTGAAATCTTGTGGGTGTCCGTCCGACACACATGCCGTGACAGCTTTCGTCGGCCGTCTCGGAAGTGGCACACGCCGCAGAAACAGAGAAGCGCGCCACGCCTTTGCCGGAGTGCCGAAACAAGAAGAGCGCCACGGCTTTGCCGTGGCGCTCCGAACGTCGCGCGCCTGGGGCCACTTCGGGGCCCCGAGTCTTACAGCACGCCGTATTCCTTGAGGCGGCGGTAGATCGTCCGACGCGAGATGCCAAGCGCGCGCGCCGCGGCCTCCTTGTCGTCCTTGAAGACCGCGAGCGCTTTCAAGATGAGCTCACGCTCGACGTCCGCGAGCGCGGGCACGCTCTCGGGCGACGTCACCGGCGTGGATGCCATCGGCGACTTGCTGAGGCTCGGCAGGTCGTTGAGCGAGATCTGCTCGCGCGCCCCCATCGCGAAGGCGCGTTCGATCAGATTCTCGAGCTCGCGCACGTTCCCCGGGAACGTGTACGCCGTCAGCGCGGCCAGCGCCTCCGGCGCAACCCCGCGCACGTCGCGGTGAAATCGCTTGTTGAAGCGGCGCAGGAAGTGATTGATCAGCGACGGAATGTCCTCGCGGCGCTCGCGCAGCGGCGGCAGCATGACCCGCACGACGTTGAGCCGGTAGAAGAGATCTTGCCGGAACGAGCCCTCCGTCATGGCGCGCTCGAGATCGCGATTGGTGGCGGCGATCACGCGGACGTCGACGGGAAATGCCTTCGTCGAGCCGACCGGCCGTACCTGCATCTCCTGGAGGACGCGCAGGAGTTTGACCTGGAGCGCTGGAGACAGCTCAGCGATTTCGTCCAGGAAGATCGTTCCTTCATCAGCGCCGCGGAACAGTCCCAGCGCGTCGGCCACGGCACCCGAGAACGCGCCGCGCACGTGACCGAAGAACTCGGACTCCAGCAGGTCTTGAGGGATCGCGCTGCAGTTCACCGGGATGAACGGGCGCTTGGCGCGCGACGACAGGCGATGGATCGCGGCGGCGACGAGCTCCTTGCCCGTTCCGCTCTCCCCCTCGATCAGCACCGGCGAGTCCGTCACCGCGACCTTGCCGATGATCTCCTTGACGCGCTCCATCGGCGCCGAGGTGCCGATGAGCTCGTTGACGGTCAGCTCCTCGCCCAGGCGAGCGCGCAGCGTGTGGATCTCGCCGCGCAGGAACTTGCGCTCCATCATCCGGGACATGAGGTGGCGGAGCTCGTCGAGGATCAGCGGCTTGGAGAGGTAATCGTAGGCGCCTTCCTTGAGCGCCTGGACCGCCGACGCGATCGTCGGGTAGCCGGTCATCATGACGACCTCGATCGACTCGTCCTGCTTCTTGACCTCGCGCAGCAGCTCGAGGCCGCTCATGTCCGGCATCCGGATATCGGTAATGAGCGCGTCGAAGAGCTCGGCCTTGAGCATCCCCAACGCTTCGGCCGCGGACGCGACCGTCGTAACGTTGTAGCCCCATTGACCGAGCGCTTCTTTCAACAGCACGAGGATGGAACGTTCGTCGTCGACGACCAGGATCTTTGCGGGGTCCATGTCTAAATCGACTCTAGCATTTTGGGGTGTCAACCTGACAAGCTTTCGTATTGGCGGGTGCGCGTAAGTTGCGTGGGGCCGTTCGGTATGTTAGCGTGGCGGTTGACTTTTCAGGGAGGAAACCCACCCATGGCCGACGCCGTCCACCTGACGGAAAAAAATTTCGACGAGACCCTCGCCCAGCATGACGGCCTCATGATGGTGGACTTCTGGGCCGAGTGGTGCGGCCCCTGCCGAGCCATCGCGCCGGTCCTCGAAGAGCTGGCGCGCGACTCCGCCGGGCGCGTCACGCTGGCCAAAGTGAATGTGGACGAGAATCACGGGCTCGCCGCCCGCTACGCGATCCGGTCCATTCCTACGGTGCTCTTCGTCCGTCAGGGCAAGGTCGTGGACCAACTGATCGGTGCCGTGCCCAAGGCGAAGATCAAGGAGAAGCTCGACGCGCTCGCATAGCGCGTTCACGCTTTCCGCCGCATCAGCGCCGCCGGCTTAGCCATCCCGACGCTGTCCCCCACGCGCGACGAGTTTCGCGAGCTCGCCGGAGGGGGAAACCTCGTGCCCGTGTTCGCCGAGCTCCCGGCGGATTTGGACACGCCGCTGTCGGCCTACCTGCGCCTGCGGCCCGGCCCGTACGCGTTCCTGCTGGAGTCCGTCGAGGGCGGCGAGAAGTGGGCCCGGTATTCCTTCCTCGGCAGCGACCCCCACACGGTCCTCTCCGCCAAGGACGGGCGCATCACGCTGCGCCGCGGCGGCCGGACGGAACGGCTGCCGGACGGCGATCCGCTCGAGGCACTCCGCGGCTTGCTCCGCGAATTCCAGCCCGTGGCCGTGCCCGGGCTGCCGCGCTTTCAGGGCGGCGCCGTCGGTTATCTCTCCTACGACATGGTCCGGCACATGGAACGCCTTCCGGCCGGGGCGCAGGACGATCTGGAACTGCCGGACGCCGTGTTCATGCTCAGCGATACGTTGCTCGTCTTCGACAATCTCCGGCACCGCCTGCTCGTCATGGCCAACGCCCACATCGGCAAGCGCGACGCCGCGTCGCTGGACGCGGCCTACGATCGCGCGGCGGTGAAGATCGGCATGACGCTGGCGAAGCTGGGGCGTCCGGTCCGCGCGCCGGCGCCGCTGCCGCTGACGCCGCCGGGCCCGCTGCTCGCCCTCGGCGAGGACGGCTTCACGTCCACGATGGACGAGGACACCTTCGGTGACGCCGTTCGTCGCGCCAAGGAATACATCGCGGCCGGCGACGCCTACCAGATCGTGCTCGCGCGCCGGCTCGACTGCCGCCTGCAGGCCGATCCGTTCACGGTGTACCGCGCGCTGCGGACGATCAATCCGTCGCCGTATCTGTTCTTCCTGCGCCTGGGCAAGACGACGATCGTGGGCTCCTCACCGGAGGTGCTCGTTCGCGTCGAGGGCGACCGCGTGGAGGAGCGCCCGATCGCAGGGACCCACCCGCGCGGGGCAACCGAGGCGCAGGACGTCGCCATCGAGCAGCAGATGAAGAGGGATCCCAAGGAGCGGGCCGAGCATGTGATGCTCGTGGACCTGGGGCGCAACGACGTCGGGCGCGTGGCCGAGCTGGGCTCGGTGAAGGTCACCGAGTTCATGGCCACCGAGCGGTACTCGCACGTCATGCACCTGGTCAGTCACGTCGTCGGCACGCTACGGCGGGGCGCCGACGCGTTCGACGTGCTCCGCGCGTGCTTCCCCGCCGGCACCGTGTCGGGCGCGCCGAAGATCCGCGCGATGGAGATCATCGACGAGATCGAGCCGACGCGTCGGGGACCGTACGCGGGCGCGGTCGGCTACGTCGCGTACTCCGGCAATCTGGACTCGTGCATCACGATCCGGACGATCGTCTGCCACGGGAATCGCGCGTCGATCCAGGTCGGGGCCGGGATCGTCGCCGATTCGGATCCGAAAACGGAGTGGCTCGAGACGTGCTCCAAGGCCCGCGGGCTGATCCTCGCCCTGCGGATGGCAACGCCGGGAACGCGCCCATGATTCTCGTGATCGACAACTACGATTCGTTCACCTACAACCTCGTCCAGTATCTCGGCGAGCTCGGCGCCGAGCTGCGCGTGGTCCGCAACGACGCGATCGACGTCGACGGCGTCGCCGCGCTGGCGCCTGAGCGCATCGTCATCTCGCCCGGCCCCGGCACACCCGACGACGCGGGCGTCTCGCTCGACGTCATCCGGCGTCTCGGCCAGCACACGCCGATCCTCGGCGTCTGCCTCGGCCATCAGGCGATCGGCCAGGCCTTCGGCGGCACCGTGGCGCGCGCCAAGGCGCAGATGCACGGTAAGACCTCGGAGATCCGTCACGACGGCCGCGGAGTGTTCGCGGACCTGTCTAATCCGTTCACGGCGACGCGCTATCACTCTCTGGTGATCCTGCCGCATACCGTTCCCGACACGCTGGAGGTGACCGCGTGGGCGGAGGACGGCGAGATCATGGGCGTGCGGCATCAGCAGTGGCCCGTCGAAGGCGTGCAGTTCCATCCCGAGTCGATTCTGACCGTCGAGGGGAAGCGGCTGCTCGGCAACTTCCTGGGCAGGACCGCCGTCGCCCCGTGACCGGTGATAGACCGGGCGAGGACGACCTCGTCCGGCTCATTCGCGAGCGTGTCCGCCGCCGCGCGGCTGGCCTGCTGACGGGTGTCGGTGACGACTGCGCGGTGCTCGAGGCTCACAGTGGCGCCTCGCTGCTCGTGACGACCGATCTGCTGGTGGAAGACGTACACTTTCGCCGCCGCTGGGCCGAGCCCGCGGACATCGGCGCCAAGGCGCTCGCGGTGAACGTCTCCGACATCGCCGCCATGGGCGGCATCCCGCGGTGGGCGCTGGTCGGCCTCGGCTGTCCGAAGGGCACCGGGGTCGACGAGATCGAGGCGTTCTACGAGGGGGCGCTCGCGGTCGCCGACGCGCATGGTGTCGTCATCGTCGGCGGCGACACGTCGGCATCGCCGTCGGGCTGGCTGGTGAGCGTCACCCTGCTCGGCGACGCCGTGCGCCCGATCCTACGCTCCACCGCCCGTCCCGGCGACGTCATCGCCGTGACCGGGACGCTCGGCCGCGCGGCAGCGGGTCTCGCGATTCTCGAGCGGGAAACGGCGCCGCGCGGCGTCGATCCCGCGCGGCTCGACGAGGTCACCGCGGCGCACCTTCGGCCGCGCGCGCGCGTGCCGGAAGCGCGGTGGCTCGCCGACGCCGGTGGCGTCACGGCGATGATGGACCTTTCCGATGGCCTCGGAACGGACCTCGGCCGACTGGTCGCCGAAAGCGGCGTCGGGGCGCGTGTCGACGTCGACCGGCTGCCCGTTGGCGACGCTACGCGCGCCGTGGCCGAGGCCCTCGACATCGATCCGCTCGACTGGGCGACCGGCGGCGGAGAGGACTACGAGCTGCTGGTCGTCTGCGACTCCGGCGCCACCGGCCGTCTGCGCGACGGGCTCGCGGACGCGACGGGGACGCCACTCACCGCCGTCGGCGAGATCGTGCCCGGCTCTGGCACGCGCTGGATCGACGGCCGCGGCCGCGCCGTGAAGGTGGCGGCGGGATTCGAACACTTCCGTGGGTGACAGCCTGGTCCTCCAGCTGCTCCTGCTCGGCGCGCTCATCGTCATGTCCGGGATGCTCTCGGGCGCCGAGGCCGCCTACTTCTCGCTCGGGCGGGCGCGGCTGCGACGGATCGCCGCCGAGCACCCTCAGGGCGCGTTGGCGCCCGTCGTTTCGCGGCCGCACGACCTGCTCGTGACGCTGCTCGTCGGCATCACGCTGATCAACATCGGCGCCTCCGCGCTGGCGACGCACGTCGCGCACTTCTTGTTCGGCCCCCACTGGGGATTGCTCGTCGAGCTGATCGCCATGGTGGTGCTCCTCACCACCTTCGGCGAGGTGCTGCCGATGACGCTCGCCGTCAAGTATCCCGACCGCTTTCTCGCGATCGTGGAGCGGCCGGTGCGCTTGCTCGAATGGCTGCTGACGCCGATCCGTGGCGTGCTGGCCGGGCTCACGACGCTGACGGTGCGCCTCGTCGGACGCGGCGTCGAGACGCAGGCGGCGCTCAGCGAAGAGGAGCTGCGCACGCTCGTCGACGTAGGCGCCAGCGAAGGCGTGGTGGAGCGTGAAGAGCGCGAGATGATCCACAAGGTCTTCGAGCTCGAAGACACGCTCGTGCGCTCGGTGATGGTCCCGCGGACGGACATGTTCTGCCTGGACATCGAGACCCCGGCCGGCGAGATCCTACCGGCGCTGCGCGAGCAGCTACACTCGCGCGTGCCGGTGTTCGAGGGCTCGATCGATGTGATCGTCGGCGTGCTCTACACCAAGGACCTGCTGCCACACGTGCGCGGCCTGCCCGCCGACTTCGACCTCCGAACGCACCTGCACCCGCCGTACTTCGTGCCGGAGTCCAAGCGCGCCGACGCGCTGCTGCAGGAGTTCCAGGCCAAGAAGCTGCACATCGCGATCGTCGTAGACGAATACGGGGGCACGGCGGGGCTGGTAGCGCTCGAGGACCTGCTGGAGGAGCTGGTCGGCGAGATCGCCGACGAATACGACGAGCCGGAGCGGCTGATCCAGAAGCTCGACGCGCGCACCTACCGCGTGGCCGGCAAGCTGTCGGTCGACGATCTGAACACCGCCACCGGCCTCACGATCTCCAACGAGGCCTACGACACGGTCGGCGGCTGGGTGCTCGATTTGTTCGGCCGCGTGCCACGCCGCGGCGAGCGTATGGAGACGCCGGAGCTGTCGGTGACGGTCGAGAAGATCGAGCGCACCCGAGTGGTCGAGGTGCTGCTCTCGCTGAGCACGCCCCAGCCAACGGAGCAGGCGGCATGACGCTCGAGTGGATCGCCGCCCTGTGTCTGCTGAGCACGATGTTCTTCTCGGCCGCGGAGATGGCGTTCATCGCGGCGAACCGCCTGCGCCTGCGTCATCTCGCCGAGGAGGGCAGCAAGATCGCCGCGCGCTATCTCGACGCCTTTGCCCATCCCGAGCGAATCCTCTCCACGGCGATGATGGGCGTGACGATCTCGCACATCGTCGCGTCGTCGATCACCACGCTGGTGCTCATGCCGGCGTTCGGCGGGTGGGCGTGGCTGGTGGCGACGGCGGTCATCACGCCGATCATGCTCGTGTTCGGCGAGATCATCCCCAAGGCCGTGGCGCGCGAGTGGGCGACCAGCCTGATCCTCAAGCTCTTCGCGCCGCTGCGCTGGGCCTCCGCGTTGCTGGTGCCGTTCGTCTTCACCGCCAACGTGATCGTTTCGAGCGTGCTGCGCCTGTTCGGTGGTCCACGTGCCGACACGCGGCACTTCGTCTCACGCGAGGAGCTCAAGGCGCTGCTGTCGATGGAGCCGGGCGAAGCCGACGTGACCACGCAGGAAGCTGAGATGATCGACAAGATCTTCGACCTGGGCGACACCACCGTGCGCGAGATCATGGTGCCGCTCGTCGAGGTCGCGATGTTGCCCGACACCGCGACGGCCGAGGACGCGATCGCGCTCGTGCAGCGGCGCGGCTTCTCGCGGATCCCGATCTACCAGCAGCGCGAGACCAACATCCTTGGCGTCGTCGGCGTGATGGACATCCTCGCCCGCGGCGGCGAGGCGCGCATGCTCACGGAGCTCATGCGGCCGCCGGTCTACGTTCCCGAGACCAAGCGCATCGACGACCTGCTGCGCGAGATGCAGCGCTCGCGCAACCACATGGCGGTGGTGGTGGACGAATACGGCGGCTCGACCGGTGTCGTGACTCTCGAGGACATCCTCGAGGAGATCGTCGGCGAGATCCGCGACGAGCACGACCGCGCGTCCGCGACCCTCGAGCGCCTGCCCGACGGCAGCTATCTCGTGGCCGCGCGAACGCGGCTGGAGGAGCTCAATGAGGCGCTCGACTGGACGCTGCCCAAGCGCGAGTACGAGACCGTGGCCGGACTGGTCCTGGCGACGCTGCACCGGATTCCCCGCCGCGGCGAGGAGTTCCAGGTCGACGGGTATACCATCACGGTGCTCGAGGCCGACGAGCGCCACGTGACGGCGGTGAAGGTCACGCCGCCGGCGGCGTCGGGTCCTCAGCTCATCCCGTCATAAAGGAGACCGGCATGGCAGCAAGGATGGTGCAGTTCCCGTCCAACGGCGGCACGACGTCCGGCTATCTCGCGACTCCCCAGTCCGGCAAGGGACCGGGCGTGCTCGTGATCCAGGAGTGGTGGGGTCTCGTCGGTCACATCAAGAGCGTCTGCGACCGGTTCGCCGTGGAGGGTTTCTCGGCGCTGGCGCCCGACATGTATAACGGTAAGACCGCGAATGAGCCGGACGGCGCAGGCAAGCTCTTCATGGCCCTCAATATCGGGCAGGCCGAGAAGGACCTGCGCGGCGCGGCGACATTCCTCGCCGGTCAGTCGTCGACCTCTAAGCTCGGCGCCGTGGGCTTCTGCATGGGCGGCCAGCTCGCCCTGTTCGCCGCCACGCTAAATCCCAACGTCGGCGCGACCGTGAACTTCTACGGCATCCATCCCAATGTGAAGCCGGATTACGCCAAGCTCTCGGGGCCGGTGCTCGGGCTCTTTGCGGAGAAGGACGGCTTCGTGACGCCGCAGGTGGCGAAAGACACCGACGCGGCGATCAAGAAAGCCGGCAAGCAGTCGGAGATTCACATCTATCCGAACGTCGACCACGGCTTCTTCAACGACGAGCGGTCCGACGTGTACAACAAGGCGTCCGCGGAAGACGCGTGGCGCCGCACGCTCGCGTTCTTCCGCCAGCACCTCAAATAGGCTGTTGATTCGCCGGCGCCGGGATCACCGCGAATGCGTGATCCCGGCCTCGGTGACTCCCGCATCGCCGGCACATGCGTTGCAGCCATCTACCGCATGCGCCGGACCACACTGCACCGCGAACGCACGACGCTGGACGTCATGGATCACGTGCTGAACAAGGGTGTCATCATCGACGCCGGCTCCGAGGAGACGGACGAACAGCACACCCGCGAGACCGCGGGCATCGTGTTGTTCGGCATCGACGCGCGCGTGAACGTCGCGACCAACGTCGATCCTACGCTGACCGACACCGGGCGGTGAGCCGGCGCGGGGCGCGGGCCCCGCGCCGGAAGACCGGACCGCTACGCCGTCGCGCGGTGCACGTAGCCGTAGCGACGGTTGCTGCGCATACCGCCCGCCGCCACGTACTCCGCCTTGATCGCGGCGATCTTGTCGCCGGTGATCTCGCCGAGCGCCGCGCGCTGGTTGATGCGGTACAGGCGCGCGGCGTTGCCGCCGAAGATCGCGGTCTTGGTCGGCCCGTCGGCCGCGCCGAGCGCCGCGAAATTGTGCTTGCGGCGCATCTCGTCGGGAATCTCGAGACGCCGCAGCGCTTCGATCTGCCACTGCGGTGAGCCATACCAGACCGAATCGCTGCCCCACAGCACGTGGTCGACGCCGAGCCCGCGCACCAGCGTGCCCATCAGCGCCGCCGCCATGCGCGGATTGGCGACCGCGCACGTCGCGAACGACGTGCCGACCTCGCCGTACACGTTGCTGACGCCGAACTTGCTCGGAATCTCGGCCAGGTCCGTCGCCCACTTGATGCGTCCGGTCTGGTCGAACTCGCCGAGCGCCACGTCGGGCGGCTCCAGGAACGCGCGCAGCGCGGAGTGATAGATGACGAAGTTGATCTGCGGCCAGTCCTTCGCCGCTTTTCCGAGATCGGACACCGTCGCGTACTCCCACACGTTCGGCCACGACTTCTCGTAGTCCTGCGGCAGCAACCCTTTGTGGATGCACACGGTGTTGATGCCGGACTTGGCGATCTTCTCGTAGAACGGGTACATCAGCTTCTCGTCGTCGAGCCGCCAGTACGAGCCAAGCTTGGACGGAAACAGCGGGTCGCCGATGGTGTAGCCCTTCCAGCTGTCGGGCTTGAGCTCGGCGATCGCCCGATCGACTTCACCCATCCAGTTGTTCTTCTTCGGGGTGAAGACGGCGTGCGAGAGCAGGCGCCGCGAGTCGGCGATGCGGTTGATGCCCGCGCGCGCGGCGTTGATCTGGTCGTTGGTCAGGAGATCCCAGCTCGAATCGTCGAACGGCGCGCCGGAAAGCAGCGCGACCTTCGTGTCGCTGTCCACGAACACCTCGCGCACGTAGTTCTCGAACTTGAAGCGCGCGAGGTCGTTTTCTCCGGTCAGCGCCGGGTTCCAGTGCTGCTTGGCGTACTTGGCCAGGTCCAGCAGGCCGGCCTGCTTGAAGTCGTCGCGGACGAAGTGCGTCTGCACGTCCACGATGAACTGCCCGGCGAGGGCGCCGGCCCGCTGCGCCGCGACGCCCGGCTGCTGCGCCTCCGCGCGCGTGACGTCGAAGACCGGGCCGAAGACGTCGTTCATGGCCAGAAAGGCCGCGGCCATGCCGGCGCTCGACGCCAGGAAGGCGCGGCGGCTCAGCCCGTGGCGCGGGCTCAGCTCCTCGGCGAGCTGCCCGATGCGGGCTTCGACGCGCCGCTGCTCGCGAGTCTGCGGGAGCGGGTTGTACTCACCGTTGGACACGACCTGGGTGGGAATCGGCGACGCGAACGAGTCGAGCTCCGCGGGCGCCGTCTGTCCGAGCTCATGCGCGCTGAGATAGTGAGGCATCGTCGCCCCTCCTTCGGACTACGGTTTGAGCGTGCTACGCAGGATAGCGCCGCGCCAGACCGTCGGCGTACGCGACGAGCAGCTCGTGCATCGCGCGCATCGCGGCCTCGGCGGCGCGACGGTCCTCGGCAGTCTCCAGATGACCGAGGATCGTCTTCTTCGTCTCACCGGATTCTTCCTGCTCGATCGCCTCGTGGACCGTGTAGTTGGCGGCACCCCAGTCGGGGCGAACGCCGTAGTGCTGGACCAGGCCACGGTCCACGGTACGGGCGATCTCGACCACCTCCTCCTCCAGCAGAGCTGTCGCACAGAGCGCGGCCGACCGCGGGACGTCGTGGGTGAGCGCGGCGAAAGCACGCGAGGACTGGCACGATGTGAAGTACTCGGAGCGACGGAAAGGACTCTCGGCGAGCAACGCCCCGGTGACGCCGTCGTACCACTCCTCGGTCGTCATGGGCGCCAAGTATAGCGCGAGCGGACGGTCAGGACGACGCGGCGGCGGCCTTCTCCTTCTTCTTGCGCTTGCCGCGGGCGGCGGTCCCCGCCTCGCCCTTCGGCGCCTTTTCCTTCTTCTCCGCGCCGTCCTTGCGCTCCTTGCCCCCGTCGGCACGGTCGACCAGCTCCAGAATCACCATCGGGGCGTTGTCGCCGGGGCGCCGTCCGGTCTTGATGATCCGCGTGTAGCCGCCGTTGCGGTCCGAGAAGCGCGCCGCGATCGTGTCGAACAGCGTGCCGACCACGCGCGCGTCGGGCACCATCGTCAACACCTGGCGCCGGGCGTGCAGATCCTCACGCTTGGCCAGCGTGATCATGTGCTCGGCGGCGCCGCGCACCGCCTTGGCCTTGGCCTCCGTGGTCGTGATCCGCTCGTGGCGGAACAGCGCCACGAGGAGATTGCGGAAGAGCGCCCAGCGATGCTGGGTGAGCCGGCCGAGCTTGTAGGTGGCCTTGCCGTGCCTCATCGGAGCCCTTCAGCCGCACCGCGCCCGAGCGCGCCCAGGACGGTAGGGTCGATGCGCATGCCCAGCGAGAGCCCCAGCGTGGCGAGCGCGGTCTTGATCTCGTCGATGGACTTCTCGCCCAGGTTCTTCACGTCGACGAGGTCCGTCTCGTTCTTCTGCACGAGATCGGCGACGACGTGCATGTCGGCGCCCTTGAGCGCGTTGATCGCGCGCGCGGGCAGCGCCAGCTCCTCGAGGGTCTTGCCGAGGGCGTCGCGCAGGAACGCCTCGCTGGAGGCGACCTCGGCCTCCTCGTCCTCCTCGGGCGCGCCGGTGGTCAGCGGCGCGAAGTGATCGCGCAGGAACGTCGAGGCCCGGGTGAGGGCGTCGTCCGGACTCACGGATCCATCGGTCCAGATCTCCACCACGAGCTTCTCGTAGTCGGTGATCTTGCCCAGTCGCGACATCTCGACGTTGTAGGCCACCCGCGTGATCGGCGAGAAGGCCGCGTCGACGACCAGCGCGCCCGCCGGCGCCTGACGCTTGCCTTCCGCCGACTCGTAGCCGCGGCCGACGCCGATGCCGAGCTCCATGCTCACCCGCGCGCCCGGCTCGACGCTGAAGAGCGTAACTTCGGGGTTCATGATCTCGACGTCGGTCTCGGGCACGTCCTGGCCGGTGACGGTCTTGGGACCGCTCACTTCGAGACGCACGACGCGCGGCTCCTGCGAGGGCACCTGCACGGAGAGCTTCTTGAGATTGAGCAGGACGTCGAGCGTGCTCTCGACGACGCCGGGGATCTTGGTCTCGGTGCTGCGCACGCCGTCGATCTTGACCCACGACACAGCCGCGCCGGGTACGATCGACAGCAGCGTGCGCCGCAGCGAGTTGCCGACGGTGAGGGCGTAGCCCTTCTCGAACGGCTCCGCCACCAGGCGGCCGTAGCGGTCGCTCAGGATCTCCCACTCCACCTTCTTGGGCTTCTGAAACGGAATACGCGGCATCGTCACTGGGCTCCTACTTGCTGTACAGCTCGACGATGAGCTGCTCGGTGACGGGAATCTGGATGTCCTCGCGCAGCGGCAGGCTGCGCACCACGCCCCGCCGCTCGTTGGGCTCGATCTCCAGCCACGGCGGCACCTGGCCGCGGCCGGCGTTGAGGTTGTCATCGACGCGCGCGGCGAGCTTCGACGTCGCGCGCAGCTGGACGGCGTCGCCGACCTTCAGCAGTATCGAAGGCACCGACGCCTTGCGGCCGTTGACCGCGAAGTGGCCGTGCGCCACCATCTGCCGCGCCTCGCGGCGCGAGGCGGCAAAGCCGAGACGGTGCACGGCGTTGTCCAGCCGCAGCTCGAGCAGCCTCAAGAGATTTTCGCCGGTCACGCCCTTCTCGCGCTCGGCCCACTGGAAGTACTTGCGGAACTGCGACTCCAGCACGCCGTAGATACGCTTGGCCTTCTGCTTCTCGCGCAGCTGGACGCCGAACGGAGTGAGCTTGCCGCGGTTGAGGCCGTGCTGTCCCGGGGGATAGTTCCGGCGCTCGATCGCGCACTTGTCAGTGAAGCAGCGCGCGCCTTTGAGGAACAGCTTCATGCCCTCACGACGGCAGAGCCGGCACTTCGCGTCACGGTATCGCGCCATCGCGGCCCCCTACACCCGCCGCCGCTTCGGCGGCCGGCAGCCGTCGTGCGGAATCGGCGTGACGTCGCGGATGGCGGTGATCTCCAGGCCCACCGCCTGCAGCGACCGGATCGCCGCCTCGCGGCCGGCACCGGGCCCGCGCACGAAGACTTCGATCTGCTTGAGGCCGTGCTCCATCGCCTTACGCGCGGCCAGCTCGGCAGCCGTCTGCGCGGCGAATGGCGTGGACTTGCGCGAGCCCTTGAAGCCGGCGCTTCCGGCACTGGACCACGACACGACGTTGCCGGTCTTGTCGGTGAGGGTGACGATCGTGTTGTTGAACGTCGCCTGGACGTGGGCGACGCCCGTCCGCACCTCGCGACGCTCCTTGCGCTTGCCGCCCTTCTTGCGCGGCGCCGGCTTGCCTGGAGTCTGGTCGGCCATGACTTACGCTCCCGCCTTCGGCGCTGCTGCGGCCGCCGGCGCGGCCGGGGCCGCGGCCACCGGCTTCTTCTTGACCATCACGCCGCGGGTCTTGCCCTTGCGGGTCCGGGCGTTGGTGTGTGTCCGCTGCCCGCGGACGGGGAGGCCACGGCGGTGGCGAATGCCGCGATAGGAGCCGATGTCCATGAGGCGCTTGACGTTCATCGAGATCTCGCGCCGCAGGTCGCCTTCGACCTTCAGCTCCCGCTCGATGATCTCGCGCACCCGTGCCGTCTCCTCGTCCGACCACGCCTTGACCCGCTTGTTCGGGTCGACGTTGGCCTTCCGGAGGACGTTGATCGCGGTCGGCTTGCCGATCCCGTAGATGTACGTGACCGCAATCTCGCCTCGCTTCTCCCTCGGCAGATCGACTCCCGCTACTCTCGCCATAGGTGTCCTCTTAGCCTTGCCGCTGCTTGTGGCGCGGGTTCTTGCAGATCACCCGCGTCACGCCCGCGCGCTTGACGATCTTGCAATGCTCGCAGCGCGTCTTGATCGACGGTCGCACTTTCATCGTGGTTCTCGCCCGCTCCTTACGCTCGTTATCACTTGAACCGGTACGTGATCCGGCCGCGCGTGAGGTCGTACGGCGACAGCTCGACCTTCACGCGGTCGCCCGGCAGGATGCGGATGAAGTTCATGCGCATCTTGCCGCTGACGTGCGCGAGCACCCGGTGCCCGCTCTCCAGCTCGACGCGGAACATCGCGTTCGGCAGTGGCTCCACCACGGTGCCTTCGACCTCGATCGCGTCTTCTTTCGCCATGGCTCACGCCGCCTGGACGGAGCGTCCCGTCCGACTCGTCAACACCTCGGGCTCCGCCTCGGTCACTGCAATCGTGTGCTCGAAGTGGGCGGCCAGGCTGCCGTCCCGTGTCACCGCCGTCCAGCCGTCGTCGAGCACCTTTACTTCCCAGCTTCCCATCGTGACCATCGGCTCGATCGCCAGTACCATGCCCGGCCGCAGCTGCGGCCCGCGTCCCGGGTCGCCGAAGTTTGGGACCTGCGGGTCCTCGTGCAGCGCGCGACCGATGCCGTGGCCGACGAACGCGCGCACGACCGCGAAGCCGTGACGCTCCACGTGCACTTGAACCGCGTGCGACACGTCGGAGAGGCGCCGGCCCGGACGACACTCCTGGATGGCCTGATCGAGGCTCTCGCGGGTGACGTCGAGCAGCTGCTGCACCTTCGGGGGCACGTCGCCGATCGCGAGGGTGAACGCGCAGTCCGCGTAGTACCCCTCCACGATACACCCCAGGTCCAGGCCGACGATGTCGCCCTCCTTGACCCGGCGGTGCGCCGACGGAATTCCGTGGACGACTTCCTCGTTGATCGAGATGCACACCGTGGCCGGAAAGCCGCGATAGCCCTTGAAGGCGGGCTTGGCGCCGCGCGCCGTGATGAACGTCTCCACGTCCTCGTCGATCTCGAGGGTCGACATGCCGGGCTTGACGCTGTCGCGAAGGCGATCCATGACTTCGGCGAGAATGTGGCCGCCGCGGCGCATGAGGCCGATCTCGCGCGAGGACTTGAGCTCGATCACGCCGCCGCTCCCTGGGCGGCGTCGCGCACACCGCGGCGGATGTCGGCGATCGGCCCCTCGCCCCTGACGGCGACGAGCAGGCCGCGGTCCCGATACCAGTCGAGCAGCGGCGCCGTCTGGCGGTTGTACACGCCGAGCCGGTGGCGCACGGTCGCCTCGCTGTCGTCCTCGCGCTGGTAGAGCTCACCGCCACAGCGATCACACACGCCCGGCGCCTTCGGCGGCGCCGAGACGACGTGGAAGGCCGTCTGGCAGGCGCGGCACACCCGGCGCCCGGTCAGCCGGCGCAGCAGCTCCGGCTCGGACACCTCGAAGTAGACGACACGCTCGAGGGGCTGACCCAGGTCCTTCAGCAAGCGCTCCAGCGCCTCGGCCTGCGCGATCGTGCGCGGAAACCCGTCGAGCAAAAACCCTTTGCGGGCGTCCGGCTGCCGCAGGCGCTCGGCGATCATGCGGATGATCACCTCGTCGGGCACCAGCGCGCCGCGGTCCATGTAGCCCTTGGCCTCGCGGCCCAGCGGCGTGCCGGCGGCGGCGGCTTCGCGGAGCATGTCGCCGGTGGCCACGTGCGGCACGTCCCACTCACGCGCGAGCTCGCGCGCCTGGGTGCCTTTGCCGGCGCCGGGTGGGCCGAGGAACGCCACGCGCATGGTCACGTCCGGGAGAACACGCCCGAGCGCGTCCGCGACCGTTTGAGGAAGCCCTCGTAGTTGCGCATGAGCAGATGCGACTCCATCTGGCGCACGGTGTCGAGGGCCACGCCGACGACGATCAACAAGCTCGTGCCGCCGAAGTAGAACGGCACGTTGAACCAGCGGATGAGCAAGTCCGGTAGCACGGAGATCAGGGCCAGGAAGAGCGCGCCCGGCAGCGTGATGCGCGTGAGGGTCCGGTCGATGTACTCCGCCGTCTTCTTGCCCGGCCTGACGCCCGGGATGAACCCGCCGTACTTCTTCATGTTGTCGGCGAGGTCGATGGGGTTGAAGACGATCGCCGTGTAGAAGTAGGTGAAGAAGACGATGAGGCCCATGTAGAGCAGCGTGTAGGTCAGCCTGCCAGGCGATAGGGCGTCCGACACGGCCTGCATCCACGGGTGCGGCACGAACCGCGTCAGCGTGGCCGGAAAGAGGATCAGCGACGAGGCGAAGATCACCGGAATGACGCCGGCGGTGTTGATACGAAGCGGAATGTGCGTCGACTGCCCGCCGTACACGCGGCGACCGACCACGCGCTTGGCGTACTGCACCGGGATCTTGCGCTGGCCCTCCTGCATGAGCACGACCGCGGCGGTGACCAGCACCATGGCGCCGACGATGATCAAGAAGGTGAACAAGCTCAGCTCGCGGTTGGAGATCAGCGTGTAGGAGGCCGCGATAGCGGACGGCAGCCGCACGGCGATGCCCGCGAAGATGATCAGCGAGATGCCGTTGCCCACGCCCTTCTCGGAGATCTGCTCGCCGATCCACATGATCAGCGCGGTGCCGGCGGTGAGTGTGACCATCGTCAGGAGCCGGAAGCCCCAGCCGGGATTCGGCACGATCGCGACGCCCTCGGGCCGCATCGACTCGAGCCCGTACGCGATGCCGAGCGACTGCACCACCGACAGCACGATCGTGCCGTAGCGCGTATATTGCGTGATCTTCTTGCGTCCGGCCTCGCCCTCCTTGGCCAACCGCTCGAGGGCGGGGATGACCACGGTGAGCAGCTGCAGGATGATCGAGGCCGAGATGTACGGCATGATGCCCAGCGCGAAGATCGACAGCCGGCGCAGGTTGCCGCCCGAGAAGAGGTCCACCATGCCGAGCAGCGTGTTCTGCGCCTGATCGAAGACGCGCGCCAGGGCGTGCCCGTCGATGCCGGGCGTCGGCACGTGCGCGCCGAGGCGATAGGCGATGAGCAGACCCGCCGTGATGAGGACGCGGCGCTTCAGCTCCGGGATCTTGAAGACGTTCTGGAAGCTTGCCAGGCCTTCGATCACGAGGCCGACACCGTCTTAGCGCCGAGGACTTCGACGCGACCGCCCTTGCCCTCGATCTTGGCCTTGGCCGACTCGCTCACCGCGTGCGCCCGCACGGTCAGCGCGTGCTCGACGTCGCCGCCCCCCAGCACCTTGACGCGCCCGCGCTCGCCATTCTTGATCAGCCCGGCCTTCACCAGCGCCTCGGGATCAACCACGGCGTTGGCGCCGAAGCTCCCGAGCGACTTGAGGTTCACGATCGCGTAGTCGTCACGGCCGCCATACGGCAGAAAGCCGCGCTTGGGCAGCCGCCGGTAGAGCGGCATCTGGCCGCCCTCGAAGCCGCCGCCCTTGCCGCCGCCGGAGCGCGCGTTGTGCCCCTTGTTGCCCTTGGTCGACGTCTTGCCGTGGCCCGAGCCCGGACCGCGTCCCACGCGCTTGCGGGACTTCACCGCACCCGGCGCCGGCCGGAGATCACTGAGTTTCATGGCTCACCTGCAGCACGTGTGGCACGGCGGCGATCATGCCGCGGATCGTCGCGGTGTCCTCGTGCGAGACAGTCTGGTGCATGCGACGCAGCCCGAGCGCTTTGACCGTCGCCTCCTGCTTGGGCGAGAGCCCGATGATCGACCTGGTCAAGGTAATCCTAAGCTTCTTGCCGGGCACCGGCCGTCTCCTCCACGCCGCCGCCGTCCGCGGCGCTCTTGCGCCGCGCGGCGTGCAGATCTTGAAGCCGCTTGATCCGGCGCAGCGCGTCGATCGTCGCCTTCAGCACGTTGTGCGGATTGTTCGTTCCGAGCGTCTTGGTGAGGATGTCCTGGATTCCCGCCGCTTCGAGCACCGGCCGCACCGCGCCGCCGGCGATGACGCCGGTGCCGGGGACCGCGGGCTTGAGAAACACGCGTCCGGCGCCGAAGTGCCCCGTGATCTCGCAGGGAATCGTCGTCTCACGCAAGGGGACGAAGATCAGATCCTTCTTCGCGTGCTCGACCGCCTTGCGAATCGCCTCCGGAACCTCGTGGGCCTTGCCGAGCCCCACGCCGACGTGGCCGCGCCCGTCGCCCACGACGACCAGCGCCGTGAAGGAAAAGCGCCGGCCGCCCTTGACGACTTTCGCCACGCGGTTGATGGAGACCACGCGGTCGTTCAGCTCCAGCACGCTCGGGTCGATCTTCGATTCCGCCACTCGGCTATCTCCTGCGTTAGAAGGTGAGGCCGCCGGCGCGCGCGGCATCCGCCAACGCCTTCACCCGGCCGTGGTACTGGTAGCCGCCGCGATCGAACACCACGCTCTGAATGCCGGCCGCTTTGGCTTTCTCGGCCAGGAGCGTACCGACGGCCTTGGCGGCGGCCACGTTGCCGCCCGTCTTGTGCTGCTCGAGGAACGTCTTGCTGCGACTGTCCACCGCCAGCATCGTGCGGCCGGCGTCGTCGTCCACGAGTTGGGCATAGATGTGGCCGAGGCTTCGGAACACGGCGAGCCGCGGTCGCGCGGAAGAGCCGCGGACGTAGCGCCGAAGCCGGTAGTGGCGCTTGTCACGGGGGCTGCGGCGATCCCGCGTGATCACTTTGCGCCCGCCTTCTTACCGACCTTGCGGCGGACGTACTCGCCGAGGTACCGGATGCCCTTGCCCTTGTAGGGGTCGGGCTTGCGGAGCGCGCGCAGCTTGGCGGCCGTCTGGCCGAGCAGCGCCTTGTCGGCGCCCCTCAGCGTGATGGCCGTCTGCTTGTCGATCTCCGCCGTGACGCCGTCGGGCAGCGGGAAGATCACCGGGTGCGAGTAGCCGAGCGCTAGCTGGATCGCCTTGCCTTGCATCTGGGCGCGGTAGCCGATGCCCACGATCTCGAGCTTGCGCTCGAAGCCGTCCTTCACGCCGGACACCATGTTGGCCATGAGCGCCCGCGTGAGACCGTGCAGCGCGCGCACGTGACGCTCATCGTCCGGCCGCACGATGAGCAGCATGTTGCCCTCGACTTTTGCGGAGAGCGGCGTGGGGATGGGCTGGCTCAGCTTGCCCTTCGGCCCCTCTGCGCGCACGGTGCCGTCAGCCACCTGGACCTTCACGCCCTGGGGAATAGGAACGGGCTTCCTGCCAATGCGAGACATGTTGGGCCCCCTACCACACGTAGGCGAGGACTTCGCCGCCGACCTTTTGCTTACGGGCCTCGCGGTCGGTGACGACGCCCTTCGAGGTCGACACGAGCGCCACGCCCATGCCGGCTAGGATCGAGGGGATCTTGTCGTGCGTGACGTAGACGCGCCGGCCCGGTGTGGACACGCGCACGAGACCCGAGATCATCTTCTCGTTGCCGGTGCCGTACTTGAGGTACACGCGGAGCATGTTCTGTTTACGATCCTCCAGCACGCGGAAGTTCTTGATGAAGCCCTCGTCCTTCAAAAGCTCTGCGATGCGGACCTTGAGCTTGCTGGAGGGGATGTCGCACTTCTCGTGCTCGGCCCGACTGGCGTTGCGAATGCGCGTGAGAAGGTCGGCGATGGGATCGCTGCGCATGCTACCAACTCGCCTTCACGACGCCCGGCACCTCACCCTTGAGCGCGAGCTCGCGGAAGCAGAGCCGGCACATCTGGAACTTGCGGATGTACGCCCGCGGGCGCCCGCAGAGCTTGCAGCGGTGATAGGCGCGCGTCTTGAACCTCGGCGTCGCCTGCGACTTCATGATGAGCGCGGTCTTGGCCATAACGCTATGACTCCCTGAACGGCATGCCGAGATGCGCGAGGAGCGCCTTCGCATCCTCGTCGGTCCGGGCCGTGGTCACGAAGATGATGTCCATGCCCCGGACTTTGTCGATCTTGTCGTAGACGATCTCCGGAAAAATCAGCTGCTCGCGCAGGCCGAGCGCGTAGTTGCCGCGGCCGTCGAAGCCCTTCGGCGGCACGCCTTTGAAGTCGCGTACGCGAGGCAGGGCGACGTTGACGAGCCGGTCGAAGAACTCGTACATCCGCGCCGCGCGCAGAGTGACCTTGGCGCCGATGGGCACGCCCTCGCGCAGCTTGAAGTTCGCGATCGACTTCTTCGCACGTGTGACGATGGGCTTCTGCCCCGTGATCGCCTGCAGATCGGCCGTCGCGAAGTCCATGATCTTCGCGTTGTCGCGGCCCTCGCCGACGCCCATGTTGATCACGATCTTGTTCAGCCGCGGCACGGCCCACACGTTGTCGTAGCCGCGCTCCTTCATGAGCGCGGGGACGATGGTCTTGGCGTAGGTGTCCTTGAGGCGCGCGGCGACCTGCCCCGTGCCCTTGGGCCGGCCCTTGGCGATGGCCGGCGCGGTCTCCGGACCCTTCTCCTTGCGCGGCTGGCCCTTGGCCTGCGCGCCTCCCTTGCCGGCTTGCTGCTGCTGCTGGGGCCGCGGGGTGGGCTTCGTCGCGTCTGCTTTGGCCATGGCGCTAACCTCTGTCGACCGACTCGCCGCAGCGGCGGCACGTGCGGACCTTGCGGCCGTCCGCGAGCACCTTGACGCCGGTGCGCGCCGGCTTGTCGCAGCGCGGGCACACCACGAGTACGTTGGAGAGGGCCAGCGGCCCTTCGCGCTCGATGATGCCGCCCTGCCGCAGCTTCTGCGTCGGGCGCTGGTGTTTCTTGATCATGTTGACGTGCTCGACGAGCACTCGGCCCTTCTCGGGCAGCACGCGCAGCACCTTGCCGCGCTTGCCGCGCTCGCTGCCGGCGATGACGCCGACCGTGTCGCCGCGACGAACGTGAACGCTCTGCATCAGATGACCTCGGGGGCGAGAGAGATGATCTTCGTGAACTGCCGCTCGCGTAGCTCGCGCGCCACGGGACCGAAGATCCGCGTGCCGACCGGATTCTCGTCGGCCTTGATGAGAACGACGGCGTTCCGATCGAAGCGGATGTAGGAGCCGTCCTTGCGGCGGACTTCCTTCACCGTGCGCACGACCACCGCCCGCGCCACCTCGCCCTTCTTGACGGTGCCGTCGGGCGACGCTTCCTTGATGGCGACGATCACGGTGTCCCCCAGCGAGGCGTAGCGCTTGTTGGCGCCACCCATGACCCGGATGCACTGCACCTTCCGGGCGCCGGAGTTGTCGGCCACGTCCAGCATGGAGCGCGGCTGGATCATTGCGCCGCCCGCGTGAGGATCGAGCGGATGCGCCAGCGCTTCTCCTTGGACAGCGGACGCGTCTCCTCGATCAGCACGCGGTCGCCCACGTGGCTCTCGTTGGCCTCGTCGTGCGCCTTGAGCTTCTTGCTCATGCGTATGACCCGCTGGTAGCGCGGATGACGGAAGACCCGCTCGATGCGCACCACCCGCGTCTTCTGCATGGCGTCGCTGATGACGACGCCCTCACGACTCTTGCGCTCGCCCACGGCTTACCCTTTCGCTTTTTTCTTCGCGGCCGCGGCCTTGCCGCCGCTCTTGGCCGTCTTCGCCTTCGCCGGCTTCGCGGGCTTGGCCGCGCGCCGCGTGATCGCTACCTTCTTGGCGGCCCGCGGCTCGGGCGCCGTCGCCGGCGCGCTCGCGGGCGCCGCGACGGCCAACGGGGCGCCGCCGCGCTCGCGCTGGATGGTATAGGCGCGCGCCAGGTCGCGGCGCGCCTGACCGATCCGCGACGGGTTCTTGGCGACCCCCATCGAGAGTTGGAAGCGCAGGTTGAAGATCTCTTCGGACAGGTCGCGCGCCTTCTGCGTCAGCTCGTCCTCGGACAGGTCACGCCACTTCGCCGCCTTCATAGTTAGAGACTCCGGGTTCGCGTCACGAACTTCGTCGCGATGCCGATCTTGTTGGCGGCCGTGCGGAACGCTTCGCGCGCCGTGTCCTCCGGCACGCCCTCCATCTCATAGAGAATCCGCCCCGGCTTGACCACGGCCACCCACTCCTCGGGGTTGCCCTTGCCCTTGCCCATCCGCGTCTCCGCGGGCTTCTTCGTCACCGGCTTGTCGGGGAACACCCGGATCCACACCTTGCCGCCGCGCTTGAGACTCCGCGTCAGCGCCACCCGCGCCGCCTCGATCTGGCGGTTCGTCACCCAGCCGGGCTCCAGCGCTTTGAGCCCGTACTCGCCGAACGACAGCGTCGAGCCCCGCTGGGCCTTGCCGCGCATGTTGCCGCGCTGGGCCTTGCGGTATTTGACGCGCTTGGGCATCAGCATGGGCCGGCTCTAGGCCTCGCTGGCCGAGGCGGGTCGCAGGACCTCGCCCTTGAAGATCCAGACCTTGACGCCGATCGTCCCCGCCGTCGTGTGCGCGGTGGCCAGCCCGTAGTCGATGTCGGCGCGGATCGTGTGCAGGGGCACGCGCCCGTCGCGATACCACTCACGACGCGCGATCTCGCTGCCTCCCAGTCGCCCGGCGCAGGCGATCCGGATGCCATCGGCGCCCAGGCGCAGCGCGGAGGTCACCGCCTTCTTCATCGCCCGTCGGAAGGCGACGCGCTTTTGCAGCTGCAGCGCGACGTTCTCCGAGACCAGCTGCGCGTCCAGCTCGGGGTGGATGACCTCCTCGATGTTGAGGTAGATCTCCTTGCCCGTGCGCGCCTGCAGCTCGTTCTTGAGCTTCTCCACCTCGGCGCCCTTGCGGCCGATGATGATGCCGGGGCGCGCCGTGAAGATCGTGATCCTGGCGCGGTTCGCGGAGCGCTCGATGTCGATCTTCGCGATGCCAGCGTGGTAGAGCTGGTCCTTGATGAAGCGCCGGATCTTGACGTCCTCGTGCAGCAGGTCCGCGTAGTTCTTCGTCGCGAACCACCGCGACGACCATGTCCGGGTGCTGCCGAGACGGAAGCCGATCGGATGCGTCTTCTGGCCCATCGCCTATTTCTTCTCCTTGGCCCGGCGGCCGCCGCGCGGAGCCGCCTTGGCCGTGCCGCGCCCCTTCGGCGCCGCCGCCTTGGCCGCCGGCGTGGCGGCGGGGGCGGGCGCCGCGGCGCGTCCCGGGCGTCCCGCCGGCGGGCGCAGGCTGGTGCGGCCCGGCTCGTCGCTGACGCCGATGGTGAGGTGACTGGTACGGTGGCGGATGAAGAAGGCGCGTCCCATCGCGCGCGGCTGCACGCGCTTCATCGACGGCCCGCCGTCGGCGATGGCCTGCACGACGCGCAGGTCGTCGAGGTTGCGCACCTGGTGGTTGTGCTCGGCGTTCGCCACCGCGGAGCGCAGCACCTTCTCGACGAGGCGCGCAGCCGCGCGCGGCGTGTACTCGAGCGTGGCCAGCGCGTCGCCCACCGACTTGCCGCGGATCTGGTCGAGGACGAGCCGCGCCTTACGCGCGGAGACGCGCACGAAGCGGGCGCGGGCGCTCGTGATCATGGGACTAGGTCTTCCCCGTGGGGGAGGCGGCGGCCTTCTCGGCCTGGCCGTGCGCCTTGAACGTCCGCGTGAGGGCGAACTCGCCGAGCCGGTGACCGACCATGTTCTCGGTCACGTAGACGGGGATGAACTTCTTGCCGTTGTGCACCGCCAGCGTGTGACCGACGAACTCCGGCGCGATGGTCGACCGCCGCGACCAGGTCTTGAGGACCCTCTTCTGGCGAGAGCGGTTGAGCTCCTCGATCCGCCCGTAGAGCTTCTCGTCGATGTAGGGGCCCTTCTTGAGCGAGCGTCCCATCCCCGGCTCCTATTTCTTTCGCCGCGTCACGATCATGGAATCGGAGGGCCGCGCCCCGCGGCGCGTCTTGTAGCCCTTCGTCGGCTTGCCCCACGGCGTCATCGGGTGGTTACCCTTGCCCTTGCCCTCGCCGCCACCCATCGGATGGTCGACGGGGTTCATCACCGTGCCGCGCACCGTGGGACGGAAGCCGCGCCACCGCACACGCCCGGCTTTGCCCACCGAGACGTTCTCGTGGTCGAGGTTGCCGACCTGACCGATCGTCGCCATGCACGCCACGGCGACGTAGCGGACCTCGCCCGAGGGCAGCTTGAGGGTCGCGCGATCGCCTTCCTTCGCCAAGAGCTGCGCCTGCGCGCCGGCGCTGCGGCAGAGCTGCGCGCCGCGTCCCTTCTGCAGCTCGACGTTGTGCACGAGCGTGCCGACCGGGATGTTCCGGATGGGCAGCGCGTTGCCCGGCAGGATATCCGCCTGCGGGCCGGACATCACCACGTCGTCCACCTTGAGACCCAGCGGCGCGATGATGTAGCGCTTCTCCCCGTCGCGATAGTGCAGCAGCGCCAGTCGCGCCGAGCGGTTGGGATCGTACTCGATGGCGGCCACGCGCGCCGGAATGCCGAACTTGTCACGGCGGAAGTCGACGTCGCGCAGCATCCGCTTGGCCCCGCCGCCGCGGTGACGCACGGTGATGCGCCCGTACGCATTGCGGCCGTTCGTCCGCCGCTTGGGTGACAGCAGGCTCTTCTCCGGCTCCTTGTCGGTCAGCTCCTCGTACGTGACGTACGTGAGGTACCGGCGCGCCGGCGACGTCGGCTTGACGGTGCGGATGGCCATGGTGCTCTACGCTCCCTCGACGAGGTCGATCTTGTGGCCGGGCTGGAGCGTGACGACGGCCTTCTTCCAGTCGGGCCGGCGCCCCGCGAACCGTCCCATGCGCTTGAGCTTGCCCTCGTACGACGCCGTGCGGACGGCGGCCACTTTCACGTTGAACACCGCCTCGACGGCCGCGCGGATCTCGACCTTGTTGGCGTCGGGGCGGACGCGGAAGGCGACGGTGTTCCGCTCTTCCTTCTCGCGCATCGTCTTCTCGGTCATGACCGGACGGATCAGCACCTCGCGCGGGTCCCTCATGATCCCAGCGCCTCCTCGATGGCCGCGAGCGCCGCGCGCTCGACGACGAGGTGTCGGGCGTGCATGACCTGGTAGACGGACACGTGCGACGGCGGCTCGACGGTCAGCCACGGCACGTTGCGCGCCGCGCGTGCGAGGGGCTCGGGTAGCGTGGCGGTCACGAGCAGTGTGGGCTCGCCGGCCACGCCGATCGCGGCCAGCTCGGCTACGAGTGCCTTCGTCTTGCCGTCGGCGGTCACGCGCTCGACGACGCGCAGCGCGCCGTCGGTCGTGCGGGCGCTCAGCGCCGAGCGCAGGGCCTCACGCCGCATGGCACGCGGCAGCGCCTTGGCGTAGCTGCGCGGCGTGGGGCCGAAGGGCTTGCCGCCGCCCTTCCACTGCGTCGCGCGGATACTGCCCTGGCGCGCGCGACCCGTGCCCTTCTGCTTCCACGGCTTCTTGCCGCCTCCGGATACTTCGCTGCGACCGCGCGTGTCGTGCGTGCCCGCGCGTCGATCGGCGAGCTCGCGGACGACCGCCTGGTGCAGCAGCGGCACGCGGATCTCCACGCCGAAGACCTCGGGCTTGAGCTCGACGGTCCCGGTGTCCTTGCCCTTGGCATCCATCACTTTCACGCTCGGCATCACTTCTTCTCCGCGGCCTTCTGCTGCGTCTTCGTCGTCTTGATGCTCTTGCGGACCATCACCAGCGAGCCGTTGGCCCCCGGCACCGCTCCGCGGATCAGGATGAGGTTCTGCTCCGGCAGCACGCGCGCGACTCTCACGTTGAGCACGGTGCGCTGCACGCCGCCCATGCGGCCCGGCAGCTTGTGTCCCGGCCACACCCGTGAGGGATCCGACGACGCACCGATCGAGCCCGGCGCGCGATGGAACATCGAGCCGTGCGACGCCTCACCGCCGAGCCAGCCGTGACGCTTGACGCCGCCCTGGAAGCCTTTGCCCTTGGTCACGCCAACCACGTCGACGATCTCGCCCGGCGCAAACAGCTCCACCGTGAGCGACTGGCCGACCTCGTACTGCTTTTCGACCTTGTCCAGCCGCACCTCGCGCAGGATGCGCGTCGGCGCGACGTTGGCCTTCTTGAAGTGGCCCGCGCGCGGCTTGTTGACGTTCTTCTTCGCCGCCTCGAAGCCGAGCTGCAGCGCGTCGTAGCCGTGCGTGTCCTTCGTGCGGACGCCGACGATCGTGCACGGACCCGCCTGGACCACGGTGACCGGGACGTGATTGCCGTCGTCGCCGAAGATCTGCGTCATGCCGACCTTGCGACCGATGAGCGCTTCTTTCCGTGCCATCTCTGAGCTCGGAGGAGGGCTACGCCCCCCTTCCGAACCTCCCCCCTTCGATTGCGGCGGCAAAGCCGCCGCTCGAACCGCGTTGACGCGACGTTCGGCGACGAGCGAGAACGACGTGTCGCGAAGTCACTCGGAGTCGCATCAGAGCTTGATTTCGACGTCGACGCCGGCGGGCAGGTCGAGCTTCATCAGCGAATCAACGGTCTGCGGGGTGGGGTCGACGATGTCCAGCAGCCGCTTGTGCGTGCGCATCTCGAACTGCTCGCGCGACGTCTTGTCGACGTGCGGCGAGCGCAGCACCGTCCAGCGGTTGATGATCGTGGGCAGCAGCACAGGGCCCGCGACGCGCGCGCCGGTGCGCCGCACCGTTTCGACGATCTCCTTGACCGACCGATCGAGGAGATGATGATCGTACGCCTTGAGCCGGATGCGGATCTTCTGATCGGCGGTCAGGGTGACCATCGTCTCAGTCCGTGATCTCGGTCACGACGCCCGCGCCCACCGTCCGCCCACCTTCCCGAATCGCGAACCGCAGCTCCTTCTCCATGGCGATCGGCGTGATCAGCTCGATGCTCA
>Ga0114129_10000432_pt1 | contig 49800 bp, 24 predicted proteins | sample RhiMetdeltSRZDD1_FD_80071 | JGI IMG/M metagenome (GOLD analysis project Ga0114129, IMG submission 80071) | Populus rhizosphere microbial communities from Tennessee, USA - Rhizosphere MetaG P. deltoides SRZDD1 (version 2) (version 2) | ecosystem: Host-associated > Plants > Roots > Rhizosphere >...
ATTTTCAAATTAACGATATGCCACAATACATTTTATCATTCGATCAGGGTACAACCAGTTCACGCGCTATCATATTCGATAAGGCCGGAACGATCATTTCAATAGCACAAAAAGAATTTACGCAATTATATCCGCAACCCGGATGGGTGGAGCACGATCCCGGAGAAATTTGGGGCACCCAACTGGCAGTTGCCGTGGAAGCGGTTAGTAAAGCCGGCTTACATGCAACCGACATTGCCGCCATTGGCATTACCAACCAGCGCGAAACAACCGTGGTGTGGGATAAAGAAACCGGTTTGCCGGTTTACAAGGCCATTGTATGGCAAGACAGGCGCACGGCTGCTTTTTGCGACCAGTTAAAAGTTCAGTCGGGCAAACTGATACAGGAAAAAACCGGACTGATCGTAGACGCCTATTTTTCGGCTACCAAGATCCGTTGGATACTCGATAATGTGGACGGGGCGCGGAAAAAAGCGCAGGAAGGAAAGCTGGCATTTGGCACCATCGACAGCTGGTTGGTATGGAAGCTCACCGGCGGTAAAGTGCATGCCACCGATATTACCAATGCATCGCGAACCATGTTGTTCAATATTCATACTTGTGCCTGGGATAATGAATTGTTGTCGCTGATTGATATACCCGCTTCGATGTTGCCGCAGGTGCGTTCATCGAGCGAAGTATATGGTGAAACCGATCAACAGATACTCGCCGCTCAGATACCCATTGCCGGTATTGCCGGTGATCAGCAGGCAGCCCTGTTCGGACAAATGTGTACCGAAAAAGGTATGGTAAAAAATACCTATGGCACCGGTTGTTTTATGCTGATGAACATTGGCGATAAACCCATTCTTTCTAAAAATAATCTTGTTACAACTATTGCGTGGCAGATAAACGGCCAGGTACAATATGCCCTCGAAGGCAGCATATTTATCGGCGGTGCTGTAGTGCAATGGCTGCGCGACGGTTTGGGTATCATCAAAAGGTCATCAGATGTTGAGGCTTTGGCTAAAAAAGTAGCAGATAACGGTGGCGTATATCTTGTTCCTGCCTTTGCCGGTTTGGGCGCTCCCTATTGGGACCAGCATGCCCGCGGTACCATGGTAGGCATTACACGCGGTACTACTTCGGCGCATATTGCGCTCGCTGCACTGGAAAGTATCGCCCTGCAAACCCTGGATGTATTAACTTCTATGCAAGCCGATGCCGGAGCGCCCATCAAAGAACTTCGGGTAGACGGTGGCGCTACTGCCAATGACCTGCTGTTGCAAATACAGGCCAATGTGTTGCAGGCAACGGTTATCAGACCGCAGATCACAGAAACAACTGCTATTGGTGCCGCTTATCTGGCCGGACTGGCCGTTGGCTTCTGGCCAAATATCGATGAAATCAAAAAGCAGTGGAAACTGGATAAAAGTTTTTCGCCCGATACAGCTGATGCTACCCGGCTTACAAAAGGATGGCAGAAAGCCATTAAAGCTGCCAAAGCGTGGGCTGAAGATTAATAATATCGAATAAAGAATATTGAATTTCGAATGTTGAAGGAAATACAACTTCGTAATTCATCGATTCAATATTCATCATTTTAAAAGCGATTGTATGTCACCATTTACCGCCGAACTCATCGGCACAATGTTTTTAATTTTATTGGGTACCGGTGTAGTGGCGAATGTAATATTAAAAGGCACCAAAGGTTACAGCGGCGGTTGGATGGTAATTACCACCGGCTGGGCCCTGGCTGTTTTTGTAGGTGTTGTAATTGCCGGTCCTTACAGTGGCGCTCACCTGAACCCGGCTGTTTCGGTTGCATTGGCCATAGCGGGCAAGTTTGAATGGGATAAAGTGCTGGTGTATATTCCGGCGCAACTGATCGGCGCTATTATTGGTGCATTTTTAACCTGGCTTATTTACAGAGATCACTTCAACAGCACCAGCGATCCCGATACACAACTGGCTGTGTTCAGCACAGGGCCGGCTATACGAAATACAGTATTCAATTTATTAAGTGAGATCATAGGCACCTTTGTACTGATATTTGTTGTTTTTTATTTTACCGATGCAGAAATTAAAACCCCCAAAACACCCATCGGTCTTGGTTCATTAGGCGCCTTACCGGTTGCTTTTCTGGTGTGGGCCATCGGGCTTTCATTGGGCGGTACTACAGGATATGCCATAAATCCTGCAAGAGATCTGGGGCCACGCATAGCACATGCTTTATTACCCATAAAACAAAAAGGCAGTAGCAACTGGAAGTATGCCTGGATACCCATTATAGGGCCATTCATCGGGGCAGCGATTGCTGCGTTGGTGTATATGGTGTTAAAGGTAGAAGTCTGAGGTCAGAAGTCGGAAATAAGAAGTCAGAAGAAGTTCAGATTTTGACAGTCAAAAAAAAATAAATCACGTTATAGTAATGAACACTTGCATCAGGTTAACACTTTTTTTAGTCGCAGCTTATTTTGTTTCCTGTACCGCATCCAAACAACTTTCTTTGCCGGAAAATTTTCCTTCATTTTATAAAGAAGGCCACCGGGGTACCCGCGGATTAATGCCCGAGAATACAATACCTGCTATGAAAAAAGGTATTGAAGCAGGCGCCAATGTAATTGAGGTAGACGTATATCTTACCAAAGATAATAAAGTGCTCATTGCACATGATCCGTATGTAAATATCAACCATTCGTTATACAACGACGGCAGTGATATTGCCAAAGCCGACGCCAAAAAATATGTATGGCGTCAGATGAATTATGAAGACATTCGCAAATTTGACGTTGGCTCAAAACCTTACGCGGCTTATCCGCAACAACAAAAAATAAAAACACCCATGCCTTTGCTGGGCGAACTGATCGATTCGGTTGAAGCGCATGTGGTAGCCAACAATTTGCCCAAACCAATTTATAACATTGAATTAAAGACCTCACTCCGGTACGACAGCCTGCAATACAATGCCAGCCCGGCTGAAGTAGTAAAAGGTGTGCTGGATGAAGTGAACAGCAAAAAGATCGGGAACCGGTTTTACATACAATCGTTTGACGTGCGTCCGCTGCAAATAGTTCATCAGCAACAACCTGCTATCACCATTGGATTTTTAACAACCGGAAAAAATATTGACAGTAACCTGAAAAGTCTTGGGTTTATTCCGCATATCTATAGTCCTGAATTTAGTGTTGTTAACAAAGCGCTGGCCGATGCCTGCCATAGCAAAAAAATGAAACTCGTTCCCTGGACGGTCAATGACAAAGAGAAAATGAAAAACCTTATAGCCGATGGGGTTGATGGAATAATTACCGATTACCCCAATTATTTTGCTGAGATTGGGAAATAAAGTTGGAAAGTCAGTAAAGTCCGGAAGTCCGGAAGATGGAAAAGCCCGCAAAGGTGCCTAAAATGTCAAAAAGACAAATAAATAGCTGCATTTTCTTTCCTGACTTTCGGACTTCCGGTCTTTCAGACTTTTTTATGACCTGAATCAGGCGCAAATAAAGGGAATATGCTATATCTTGGCGGAAATTTAACCGATCATCAGACAAAATCGCTTTATGAATTCCCGCTACGTTTTATCCCTTGCGCTTTGCTTGCTATTATTTTCGATTGTACATGCACAAAAACCATATTGGCTCGATGAGCAAAAAAATGAAGAGAACCGTATGCCGATGCATGCGGCTTTTTTTGTGTATGAATCAGAAAGCGTTGCCAAAGCAAATAAATGGCAGCAATCTTCCAATTACATCAGTTTGAACGGCGACTGGAAATTTAAATGGGCCGAAAAGCCTGCCGATCTGCCGGCCAATTTTGAAACTACAGGATTTGACGACAGCCAGTGGAAAAGTTTTAAAGTGCCTGGTAATCCTGAAATGAGCGGATACGGATATCCGATCTATGTGAACATCGGCTATGAATTTCAGGATGTAATGAAGGCCAATCCGCCAACAGTGCCGCTCGATCCCGATCCTACTGCTGTTTACCGCCGCGAAATTGAAATAGGCGATAATTTCAAAAACAAACAGGTTGTTTTACATATAGGCGCTGCCAAGTCGAATGTACAGGTATGGGTGAATGGCCGCTATACCGGCTATGGCGAAGACAGCAAACTGCCTTCTGAATTTGATATCACTTCTTTCGTAAAGCCCGGCAAAAATCTCATTGTATTAAAAGTAATGCGCTGGTGCGACGGCACCTATCTCGAAGGCCAGGACTTCTGGCGCATGAGCGGCATTACCCGCGATTGCTACTTGCTGGCGCGTAATCAGGTTCATATTCAGGATATCCGTTTAACACCCGGCCTCGATAATGCCTATCAGAACGGCATGCTGCAGGTAGCTGTAAAATTAAACCAGGCCAATGCAGCCGGTGTAACGGCTACGGTTGAATTGCTGGATAAAGAAAAAGTGATTGCACAAAAACAGCTTGCCATTGACGGCGACATGCAATCAGCAACACTGAATATAACCAACCCGAATTTATGGTCGGCCGAAACGCCTTACTTGTACAACGTACTAATAAAGCTTACCGATAAAAGCGGAAAATTGCTGGAGGTAATACCACAGCGTGCCGGCTTCAGAAAAGTTGAAATGAAGAACGGCCTTATGCTGGTGAATGGCAAACCCATACTTATAAAAGGCGCCAACAGGCACGAAGTAGATGCTGTTACAGGCCAGGTTATTTCGCACGAATCGATGCTGCGAGATGTAAAGCTGATGAAGGAGTTTAATATCAATGCGGTTCGTACCTGTCACTATCCCAACGATGAATACTGGTACGAGCTATGTGATGAATACGGATTGTATGTGGTTGACGAAGCCAATATTGAATCGCATGGTATAGGATACGATATTACCAAAACACTCGCCAACCGCCCTTCGTGGAAAGAGGCGCACCTGGTACGGGTGCAACGCATGTTCGAGCGCGATAAAAATTATCCCTGTATCATAACCTGGAGCCTGGGTAATGAAGCAGGCAACGGCTATAATTTTTATGAATGTTATTTATGGCTGAAAGCGCAGGATACCACACGCCCTGTTCAATACGAGAGGGGCGTTGCCAACTATACCACTTTTGCTTCGGAATGGAACACCGATGTAATTAATCCCATGTATCCTACGCCGGAAAATATGATACGGTATGCAGCCAACAATACCCATCCCGACCGGCCATTTATCATGTGCGAATATGCACATGCCATGGGTAATTCATTGGGAAATTTTAAAGATTACTGGGATATTATCCGTGGTAACAAACATGCTTTTCAGGGCGGCTTTATCTGGGATTTTGTTGATCAGGGATTACAGAAAATTACACCGGCAGGTGATACCATTTATGCATATGGTGGCGATTATGGTCCGGCTACAGTGCCCAGCGACAATAACTTTTTATGTAACGGATTGTTTTATCCTACCCGTAAACCGAACCCGCATGCCTGGGAAATGAAAAAAGTGTATCAGAGCATTCATACCCAATGGAAGGGCAACAACAGTATTGAAATCGCCAATGAAAATTTCTTTATTGATCTGTCGGCCTTTCAATTGCATTGGGAGCTGATAGTGGATGGGGTTCGTAAACAGACCGGCGATGTAAACGACATAAAAGTGCAACCGCAGCAATCGTCGGTAATTACTTTGCCTTTACAAATACCTGCTGCCGGCGAAACATACTTAAATATTTCATACCGGTTAAAACAGGCACAGCCCTTAGTAGCTGCAGGACATGTAGTGGCCGAAGAACAATTAGCTGTAGCAGGAAAATACAACAATCCCATAGCCGTTCAGGCGGCAGGTAAGGTAACTGTGAAAGACGAAGCGGCTTCGTATACGATCACATCATCATCGGCAGTGATCCGCTTTAATAAAACAACCGGATTGCTTGAGCAATATGAAGTAAAAAAACAAAGCCTGCTCGAAAACGGATTGCCACTTCAACCCAATTTCTGGCGCGGGCCTACCGATAACGATATGGGTGCACAATTGCAAATGCGGTTAAAACCCTGGAAGGAAGCAACACAAAACCGGCAACTGGAAAAATTCACAGCATCTGAAGAAAATAACCTTGTGCATATTCAAACATCTTATGTGTTACCGGCTGTATCGGCCACTTTGAATATTCATTACACCATCAATGCGGCCGGCGAAATACTGGTTAAGCAGGAACTGGTTGCCGATGCATCCAAGAGTGTTGTCATGTTACCAAGGTTTGGAATGAAGTGGATATTGCCTGAAGGTTTTGAAAGCATTCAATTTTATGGTCGCGGGCCGGTAGAGAACTACCAGGATAGAAATTACAGTGCACCGGCAGGTATTTATGCACAAACAGTGAAAGAACAGTTTTATCCTTATGTACGTCCGCAGGAAAATGGCAATAAAACAGATATTCGCTGGTTTACCATCACCAATAAAAAGGGCAGGGGACTGCGTATTGAATCAGACAGTTTGTTAAGCATGAGTGCGCTGCATTTTTATACCGATGACCTTGATGATGGCGATAAAAAAGACCAGCGTCATTCGGGCGAATTAAAACCCCATGTGCAAACGCAGTTGAACATCGATCTGAAACAAATGGGTGTAGGTAGTGTGAACAGCTGGGGCGCATTACCATTGGATCAATACCGTTTGCCGTATCAAAATTATTCGTATCAGTATAAGATAAAACCGCTGTAATATTGATCAAACAGCTTCTTAAAAGGTGCCTCACACTCAAAGTGAGGCATTCTTTTTTTACAAACTATTTAACCTCCAAACTCCCTAATTTTACTGCCGTTTAATTACATATATTCCACTGTATGCACTTTAATATAGCGTGATATATTAATTGTTCGATATAAAACAATCTTCATGAAAGGCAGTTTGCGTAGGGCTATCACAAAAAGTATTGTTGTTTGTACGTTTTGGGGTTCGTTTAATACTATTTCAGTTGCACAGGATTTTGTTCAGTATGTAAACCCGTATATCGGTACCGCAGGTCATGCCCATGTGTTTTTGGGGGCCAGCGTTCCTTTTGGCGCTGTGCAATTAGGGCCTAATAATTATTTCAGGGGGTGGGACTGGTGTTCGGGCTACCATTATTCCGACAGCATCATCATGGGATTTTCGCACACGCATTTAAGCGGCACCGGCATGCCCGATCTGGGCGATGTGCTCATTATGCCTTTTACCGGAGCGGTAAAAACAGATAAAGGCACGCCTGAAGATCCAGGTGCAGGTTATGCATCCCGCTTTTCGCATGCAACAGAAAAAGTGCAACCTGGTTATTATGCCGTTACATTAGATGATTATGATATTCAGGCAGAACTCACAGCCACCGAACGTGTGGGCTTTCATCAATACCATTTTCCTGAAAACGAAGAAGCGCATGTGGTGATCGATTTGAAAGAAGGCATCGGCGACGTTACTACCGATGCCTATATTGAACTGGTGAATGATTCTACCTTATTCGGATACCGGTATTCAAAAGGATGGGCGCCTAATCAGCGCCTGTATTTTGCGATCAGGCTATCGGCTCCTATGCAACAGTTTGATTTGTACGACAGCACCGCGAAACAGGAAGATAGTTCGGCAAATGGAAAAGCGGTAAAAGGAGTGATCAGTTTTACCAACGCGCCCGCTGTATTGTTCCTGAAAGTGGGCATTTCGCCGGTAAGTTCTGAAAATGCGCTGGCAAATATCAACGCCGAAATTCCACACTGGAATTTTACCAAAGTAATGCAGGATGCAACTACCAAATGGAACCGCGAGCTGGGAAAGATCGTGATCGAAACACCGGATACAACTGCGCGGAAAATATTTTATACCTCCCTGTATCACACCATGATCGATCCGGCATTGTTTAATGATCATAATGGCGAGTACCGGGGTGCCGATAAAAATGTGTACAGGGCAAAGTTTAAAAATTATACCATCTTTTCGCTGTGGGATACCTACAGGGCATTGCAGCCTTTGTATACTATTGTACAACCTGAACGGGTAAACGATATCATCAGCAGCATGCTGGCTATATTTCAGCAACAGGGTAAGCTGCCCATCTGGCACCTGGCCGGCAATGAAACCAACCTGATGCCGGGTATCAGTGGCGTACAGATTGTAGCCGAAGCCTATCTGAAAGGATATCGTGGTTTTGATACGGCGCTTGCCTGGGAGGCGGTAAAAACTTCTGCTTTACGCAATGAATATGGGTTGAGTTATCTGAAATCAACCGGGTACATTCCGTATAATAAAGTACAGGAATCGGTTGCCAAAGCCATGGAATACGGCATCAGCGATGGAAGCATTGCCCTTATGGCTATGAAAATGGGTAAAAAAGAAGAAGGGGAATTGTTTTTAAAGCGGTCGCATTATTATCGCAGCTATTTCGACAGCGCCACCCGTTTTTTCAGGGGTAAAAATGAAAAAGGCGAATGGAACAAAACCTTTGCACCGGGAAGAACATCGCATCCGTGGATCGACGATTATTGCGAAGGCAATGCCTGGCAATACACCTGGCTGGTGCCGCAGGATGTGGAAGGACTGAATAATTTATTGGGCGGTGATGATGCATTTATAAAAAGATTAGATGAATTTTTTAAGCTGAAAGTTGAATTTGATCCCAAGGCGCCGCCCGATATTGCCGGTATGATTGGTCAGTATGCGCATGGCAATGAACCGGGGCACCACACTATTTATTTATATCCCTATGCCGGCGCTCAATGGAAAACAGCAGAAAAAGCCCGCTATATTTTAAAAGAATTATATCCCGATAGTACCGATGGCATCAGTGGTAATGAAGATTGCGGACAAATGTCGGCCTGGTATGTTTTTTCCTCACTGGGTTTTTATCCGGTATATCCGGCCAATGGAGCGTATGTGTTGGGCAGTCCGCTGTTTGATAAAGCCACTATCCGTTTGGCTAATGGAAAAAAGTTTACGGTTCAAACTTTGCAAAACGGCGCAAAAAATATCTATATTCAAAGCGTGGAACTGAATGGAAGACCCTGGCCCAATTCATACATTCTGCATACAGATATTATGAACGGTGGCACGCTGAAAATTGTAATGGGCGATAAACCCAATATAAACTTCGGTAAGGCGTTAAACAACAGGCCACGTTCCGTATATTGATTAGTTTCGCGCGAAGGCGCAAAGTCGCAAAAATTTAGTGGTTTATTTTTTTCTTTTCGGCTTAGCGCGTTTGCGCGATAATTTTAAAACTCCTTTCAAATGAAACTTACCTTTTGCCTGCTTGTTACGGGTGTTTGCATTTCTTCAGCTTTTGGTCAACAGAAAGTTTATAACATTACTGCGTCTGGCGCAATAGCAGATGGCAAAACCAACAATACAGCCGCTATTCAAAAAGCCATCGACAGTGCTGCGGAAGCAGGAGGCGGAAGGGTACTGGTGCCTACCGGTAAATTTGTAACCGGTGTTATTACATTGCGTTCGAATGTTGAATTGCATATTGCCGAAGGAGCAACGCTGCTGGGCAGCACCAAACGAACCGATTATGGAGGTGCAAGAGCTTCGGCTTTGATTGTGGCCGATAAACAACAATACATATCCATTACCGGTAAAGGAACGATCGACGGGCAGGGCCGCGAAGTAGTGGCTGATGTAGATCGCATGTTAAAAGAAGGTACCCTGCAGGACCCCCAATGGCAAACCGTTAATCCCTGGGGGCAGAAACGTTCGGCTGAATTTAACCGTCCGCACATTCTTACATTTAGAAATTGCGACCATGTAACTATAAAGGGCGTGTTGTTCAAAGATGGCGCCTGTTGGGTTCAAACCTATAAGGAATGTGCCAATCTTGTTCTCGACAGTGTTCGGGTGAAAAGCACCGCCTATTATAATAACGATGGAATTGATATCGACGATTGCCGCAATGTAAAAGTTTCGAATTGCGATGTAGATGCCGACGATGATGGTATTTGCCTGAAATCGGGCAATCCGAATGCTGTTTGTGAGAACATCGAAATAATCAATTGCAAGGTGCGTTCCAGCGCCAGTGCATTGAAATTCGGCACGGCATCGCATGGCGGCTTTAGACATATAACGGTAAAGAATATTTTAATTTACGATACCTATCGCTCGGCCATTGCGCTTGAATCGGTAGATGGCGGTAATCTCGAAGATGTGACCATTGAAAATGTACTGGCAAAAAATACCGGCAATGCCATATTCATCAGGCTGGGTCATCGAAAAACCGAAGCGCCTATTGGTGTAGTAAGATATATCAGCATAAAAAACGTGAAGGTGCAGGTACCGGCCGGCAAGCCCGATAAAGGATATGAAATGGAAGGGCCTGAGGTGAACTATCCGCACAATTTTTTTCCTGCTTCCATTACCGGTTTACCCGGTCACCCGGTTGAAAACGTAACGCTTGAAAATATTAAAGTTGAATATGAAGGCGGCGCCAGCAAACAGGTGGCGCAGTTTGGGATCGATTCGCTGCATAAGTTTCCCGAAAAAGCCAGTGACTATCCTGAGTTCTCCATGTTTGGCGAAATGCCCTGCTGGGGATTGTATGTGCGCCATGTCGCTGGTATTAGCTTAAAAAATGTAAAGCTGGAATATAAGAAAGAAGATTTTCGACCGGCTGTAGTATTCGATGATGTACGACAACTGAAGCTGCAGAGTATAAGTATTCCATCCGGTAAAACGCCCCCGGTGATTGTACTAAAAGATACACCATTGCCTTCACTGAATGCATTGAAATTGCCCTTCGAACAGACCAAAGCGGTAATTATGGTGAAGTGATTTTAGTTTGTAATGTTTAAGATAGCGTTACCTATTGTTTAAGTAGTGTTGCATATCGTTTAATTAGCGTTATATATTGTTTAAGTAGCGTGCATATCATTTAACATAGTTGCAAATCATTTAAGTAGCGTTGCACATCATCTCGCAGGAGTGAAATTTTGTTTAGCCAATCGCATATTTCATTTTCGCAGCGTGATATATTGATATTTTACGCTAAAATATGATGACAGCAACCGGGTTTTGGCTTGTGCAACGCTACATGCAGGTGCTGCAATGCTACTTAACCCTTATGTTAGCAATGCGAGATGCTGTGTAATCAATGCGAAATGCTGTGCAATCAATGCGAGATGCTGAGCAGCCTGTTTTTTTGTTTAGCCAATTGATTTTGGGGTTGGATAATGCTACAGTAGGCTTATTGAATGATTCTTATCTGATCCACAAACGCTGTTACTGGTTAAAGCACGCTACTTAACCATTTCGCCATGCTACTTAGCCCTTGTGTAAACAATGCGGGATGCTTTGTAATCAATGCGAAATGTTGTGCAAGCAATGCAGGATGCTGAGCAGCCTGTTTTTTTGTTTAACTAATCGATTTTGGGCGCGCGTAACGCTGCATTAGCTTTTTGTATGACTATTGTCTGATCTGCAAACGCTGTTACGGGTTAAAGCACGTTACCCAATTATTGCACAATGCTGGTTAAGCGTTGTGTAACCAATGCGGGCAGTTATGTAATCACTGCAGGATACTGAGCAATCAATGTGAAATGCGGAACCAGGGTTATTGCAGCCAATTTGGTATTCAGTCTTTTATGCCGGAAATTGCAATATCTGTTGAATCACATTAAAAAATAGTGTTTGGCGAAGTAGATCAGCCGACTTTATGCCCGTCTGCAAACGTTTGCATAGTTTTTTTAGCACAACCGCGCAATTCTCCGGGTAAATAGTCATACACTTGTTACTTTGACGAAGACTGTTAATGAATTAGTAGAGTAATAATAACTAAATAAATCATGAGTATTCTTTCAAAATTTTCGCTTGCCGGCAAAACTGCGCTGGTTACCGGGTGTAAAAGAGGCATCGGCAAATCTATTGCCGTTGCACTGGCCGAAGCCGGAGCAGATATTGTGGGTGTTTCGGCATCTTTGGAATTAACCGGGAGTAAAGTACAGCAGGAAGTAGAAGCCACCGGCCGTTCGTTTAAAGCATACCAGGCCGATTTCAACGACCGCAAAGCATTGTACGTGTTTATCGACAAAGTAAAAGGTGAATGTGCGCCCATAGATATTTTATTTTGTAATGCAGGCACCATCATGCGCAAACCGGCTGCCGAGCATCCCGATGAATATTGGGATGAAGTGATCAATGTCAATCTGAATGCCCAGTTTATTTTAAGCCGCGAATTTGGAAAGGACATGATTGAGAGAGGGTATGGTAAAATTATATTCACCGCTTCGTTATTGAGTTTCCAGGGTGGCATCACCGTTCCGGGCTATGCTGCCAGCAAAGGCGCAATCGCCCGTTTAACCATGGCTTTGTCGAACGAATGGGCTGCCAAAAACGTACAGGTGAACGCCATTGCACCGGGTTATATTTCTACCGACAATACCGAAGCATTGCGCAACGATCCCGAACGCGCCAAATCAATTCTGGCGCGTATACCAGCCAATCGCTGGGGCGAAGGCGAGGATATGAAAGGCGCTGCCGTTTATCTTGCTTCTGCAGCATCTGATTATGTTACCGGAACTATTATTACGGTAGATGGCGGCTGGATGGGAAGGTAATGTGCAAATTTGCTTATTTTCAAATTTTCAAATTATAAATATGGATAACCGATTTGCTATAAGTCCGAATGAGGCGAAACAAATGGATACGGCTGCATTGCGGAGGGCTTTTCTGATAGATAAAATTTTTGAAGCCGATGCGGCTAATTTTACATTAACACATTACGACCGCTATATTGCCGGCGGCATTATGCCGGTTACAAAAACGGTGAGTTTGCCCAATCCCGAAAAACTGAAAGCGAAATATTTTCTCGAAAGAAGGGAAATGGGCATCATCAATATAGGCGGTAAAGGAACCATTACCGCCGACGGCGAAACTTTTGAACTGGATTATAAAGAAGCATTATATATAGGTAAGGAAACACAAAATGTAACCTTTGCTTCGGCCGATGGTAACAAACCGGCAAAGTTTTATATCAATGCCGCTCCGGCGCATCACAGGTATCCCACCAAAAAGATCTCGCGGGCACAGGCCGATATCGTAGAGCTGGGAAGCCCGGCAACCGCCAATCACCGCGTAATCAATAAACTGATTCTAAACAGCGTGCTGGAAGTGTGCCAGTTGCAAATGGGCATGACAGAATTAAAAACGGGCAGTGTATGGAATACCATGCCGGCGCACTCACACGATCGCCGCATGGAAGTATATTTTTATTTTGAAATACCCGAAGGACAAAGTGTTTGCCATTTTATGGGTGAGCCGCAGGAAACCAGGCATATATGGATGCAGAATGAACAGGCGGTGATTTCTCCCAACTGGTCGATTCACTCCGGCGCGGGAACATCGAATTATACCTTTATATGGGGTATGGCCGGTGAAAACTTAGATTACGGCGATATGGACCATTGCGCGATAACTGCACTACGGTAATGAAATTTGCATTTGAAAAATGCCCCGATCATGATCGGGGCATTTTTTTATAAAAAAATTTTAAAAATGTATTAAATACATTTAAATTTATAAAACGCCGAACGCAGAAGGCCGAACACCAAATGGAAATAAATTTGGTGTTATAAGTTTCAGGTATTGCGTTAAGCGTTGTGCATTAAGCGTTAAGCATTTTTAAACGATTGACTGCCATTGATGAATCAGCCTGCTATTCATACCGACAGCCTGTGCTGGGAACGCCTGCTTACCGGCGATAAAAACGCTTTATACGAGCTGTATACAAAATATTATCACACATTATTATTTATCGGACTTAAACATATACCAGACAGCGATCTGGTAAAAGATGTTATTCAGCAGCAGTTTTTATATCTGTGGGAAAAGCGTGGCACGCTCACGGACGCAAGAAATGTGCGCAGTTACCTGATCATTTCTTTTTTACGCCGGTTAACCAGCGACTGGGTAAAGGCCCGTCGTACCATTACCCTCGAAGTAGCCTGGAGCAAAAAAGAAGAGGAATATGTAGAATCATCGTGGGAAGAACAGCTTATTATTAAAGATGGGAGCGAGGAGGTGAGCAAAAACCTGATGGCGGTTATCAATGCCCTTCCTGCACGCCAGCGCGAACTGATCATCCTTAAATTTTATGAAGGATTAAGTTACGATGCCATTACCCAAAAAACAGGCCTTACGCACCGTACCGTTTACAATAAAATACACGAAGCCTTACTCAAAATGAAACAACGGCTGATGAAGCCGGCCCTTATATCGGGCATTCAGGGTTTGTTGCTTTTAATTTTAGCTTCCTGTTTTCATTTTTGAACATAACATTCAGCCCCGCTGGGGCTGCTTTTGATATTCCCTCATTTCTCCGGGTTCCACCCGGAGCTATTCAAATTAAAGCCCATTGGGGCTTTCCTCCACGCTCCCTGCATTTCCAACTCTTTTAAAAAAAATCTTTTTAAAAAAAGGGTAAAAACGATGGTACCGCCACTCTACTTATAAAAGAGCGGCAATGCAACATCAATACCGGGCTGTTGAAGACTTTCTGAAAGACGAATCATTTATCAATTATTGTCTTAAACGTAATGAACAGGATGTTCGCTACTGGGAAGCTTTTATTAAAGCAAATCCCGGCAAAAAAGAACTGGTAGAAGAAGCAGTGCATGAATACAGGCTTTTGTTTTCCACGCTCGCCAATGCCGATATGGAAGAGCAGCTCGAAAACCTGAAAATAAAAATGGAAAGCAGTGATCAGGCGCCGGTGTTTGTATTACCACCTGCCACACCCCGCGGGCGCAGTGCAACCAGAAGGTTAAGCAAACGGGTAATAGCTGCCATGGCTGCTGCCATTGTATTGATTGCAGCAGGCGGTTATTTGTTCTTCACGTCAAGGGGCGTAGCAACACCAAAGCCACAAGCCATTCAATATGCCTGTAAGCAGGGCGAAAGAAAAAGTTTTTTCTTTCCCGATGGCACTCAGGTGATACTGAATGCAGGCAGTGAAATACAACTGAATGATCAATACGGAAAAAACACCCGGGAAGTATTTCTGAAAGGCGAAGCCTTTTTTGAAGTACAGCATAATAAACAGGTTCCTTTTATTGTGCATACGGCCAGTATGGATGTTAAGGCCCTGGGCACAGCATTTAATGTGAAGTCGTACAACAATGAAAAGAAAACCGAAACCGTGCTCATTCGCGGTCTGGTTGAAGTAACGCTGAAAAAAGATAATAACCGCAAAGTGTTACTGCATCCCGAAGAAAAAGTTTTATGGACAGACCCTCCAATGAAACATGAAACAACAGTTGCGGAACCTGCCGGTAAAAAAGATACTGAGCAAGGCATTGTTCAACGGGTTAATAAACCCGATAACGGGAACATTAAAGAATTAGCCTGGGTGCACAATAATCTTGCGTTTGAAGATGAGCCGTTTGAGGAAATAGCATTGCAGTTAAACCGGTGGTACAATGTGAACATACGGTTTTCATCAAACGATATAAAACAGGTTCATTTTACCGCCACCTTTAAAAAAGAAAAAATTGAACAGGTGCTCGAAATTCTCAAAGCATCGAAAAAATTTAATTATCGCATTGAAGACGGAGGTACTATTGTGATTTATAAATAGGCAATGACATTACAATACTCAAACCTAAACCATATGAAATAGTCAAAAAATAAAACGATATGCAATAAAAAGGGGAATGTTGCCGCATTCCCCTGCTTAAAGCCGGAAACAGGTTGATTGTTGAGAGCCAGCCTGTTCCTATTATTCATCTTTAAACATTCTAAAGGTATGAAAAAATTTCATCCGCCAAAGGCGGATACCTTTCTTTACAACACGCTTGCCAAAGCTGTAAGGATTATGAAACTAACGACTGCTTTACTAATTATTGGTTGCCTGCATGTATCGGCTAAAGGACTTTCACAGGAGGAGAAAGTTACTTTAACCGTTAAAGATGCTCCTATTCCGCAGTTTTTTAAAAGTATTGAGAAGAGAACCGATTACCGGTTTGCCTATAGTAACGACATCCTCCCTCCGAATTTTCTGGTAACCATATCGGTAAAAGACATGCCTGTTTCGGCTGTATTAAAATCGGCGCTGGAAACAACAGGGTTGAAATTTAGTTTGGTAGATAATGAAGTGATTGTTATTTCAAAAGACATTTCCGCTGCTGTAAACACTACGGTAACCGGTATTGTAACCAATGAATCGGGCTTTCCGTTACAGGGTGTTTCGGTGTATGTTAAAGGCGCAGCCTCTGTTGGAACAGTCACCAATGAAAAAGGTTTTTACCGGCTTGAAGTTCCGGAGAATGCGACAGCGCTCGTTTTTTCTTCTGTCGAAATGCAAACAACCGAAGTTGCCATTGCCGGAAAAACCGAGATCAATGTAGCATTGAAAAAAAATGTAACAGAACAGGAAGAGGTAGTGATCATCGGTTATGGTACGCAAAAGAAAAAAGACCTCACCGGCTCTATCAGCACAATAGATACGAAAGTGCTTAATAAAGTGGCTACCAATGATGTGTTGAAAGCCATGCAGGGACAGATAGCCGGTGTAAGTGTAACCAGCGGCGGACAACCAGGCGCATCTCCTGCTATCAAGATCCGCGGTATAGGATCATTTAACAATAACAGTCCTTTGTATATCATTGATGGTGTGCAGGCCCCTGTAAATGATCTGGTAATAGCCGATGTTGAATCGATACAGGTGTTAAAAGACGGGTCTGCCGCTGCCATATACGGTTCGCGTGCTGCCAACGGGGTTGTTATTATTACTACCAAACGCGGTAAAACAGGAAAATTTAAACTCGATTACAACGCATATTATGGCGTGCAGAACATTGTAAAAAGATTTGATGTTGCCAATACCGAACAATACCAGTTGCTGGTAAATGAAGCAAGCGCCAATGTTGAGCCGGTACCATTAGCAAAAAAACCGGCCAATGATCCCACTTCATCACTATTCGTTAAAAATGTAAATACCAATTGGCAGGAGGAAGCTTTTAAAACCGGTAAAATACAGGAACATACGGTAGGTGCTTCCGGCGGCAGCGATGCAGCGAAATATTATGTATCGCTCAATTATTTCGATCATACCGGAACAGTAGAAGGCAAAGGTCCATCTTACAAACGATACTCATTTCGCATTAATACCGATTTTAAACAGGGCCGGTTTAAGTTTGGCGAATCATTCAACTATGCCAAAATCGACCAACGGTTTATGACCTTTTTACATACCGGTAATATTCTGGGATATATTGTAAATGCGATCCCTTCTTTGCCGGTATACGACTCAGCTACCCGCGATGGCTATAGCAGCGCCAGTCAAACTATACATGGCTCTTATACCGCCAACCCTATTGGCTTCAACAATGTGCTCGACAGTAAAACTGAACGCTTTCGTTTTATTGGCAATGCATATGGTGAATATGAAATTGCAAAATGGCTGAAGTATAAATTAAGCCTGGGTTATGAACGAATCGACTGGCGTGATTTTTATTTTGAACCTGAACACGATCTCGGGTGGTTTTATATAAACAATATTGCCAAATTGAACGACTGGCGAGGTTCAGGAAATACCGGTACTATTGAGAATACATTAACGTTCGATAAAGTATTTGGCAACCATGCGATAACAGCAATGATCGGGCAGTCGGTACTGGAAAGTAATGTGAGCTTCAGTAATGCACATGCCGAAGGGTTTACACAACCTTACTTTCCCCAATTAAGCAACGGAACAACTGGTGTTTCTGTTACGGGGCAACAAACACAAAGCCGTCTCAGCTCGTATTTTGGCCGGTTAAATTATGTTTACGCCGACCGGTATTTATTAACGGCTACTTTTCGTCGCGATGGATCTTCCCGGTTTTCACGCCTGTACCGCTGGGGCGATTTTCCATCGGTAGCGCTTGCATGGAAGCTGCATAACGAATCGTTTATTCAAAATGTGCTTCCTTCTTTTGTAAATCAGGTGAAATTGCGCGCTTCGTTTGGTCAACTGGGTAACCAGGAAATTCCCGAGTATCAATATGATGCATTCATTAATTCCTATGCGCATGCGGTTTTTGGAAATACACTGGCCATTGGCGCCACACAAACCCAGTTTGCAGTGCCTGATATCAGATGGGAATCGAAAGTTTCGAAAAATATAGGGGTTGATGTGGAATTATTCAAAAAACTCACTTTTTCTGCTGAATACTTCGATAGCAGGGCCTACGACATATTACTTCGGGTAGCCATTCCAGGTTCAACCGGCGTATATCCGTGGGAGTCACCTTATATAAATGGCGCATCGGTTAAAAACACCGGTTTTGAATTTCAACTCGGTTATTCAGATAAAAAAGGGGCGTTTTCCTATAATGTAAATGCCAATGTATCTACGCTTAAAAATGAAGTATTATCGTTGGGGTATGGCGACAATCCGATTTACGGATACGGCAGCATGACGAAAACTGAAGTAGGCCGTGAAGTAGGGGAGTTGTATGGATGGGTGATTGATGGCATATTTCAAAACCAGGCCGATATAAATGCACTGAACGCCAAATCGCCTATTGGCCGTTACCAGGAAGACTTAACCCGCCCGGGCGATTACCGCTTTAAAGATATCAATGGCCGCGATAAAGATGGAAAGTTAACCGGACAGCCCGATGGAAAGATAGATGATGACGATCGCACTTATCTTGGCAGCGCCATTCCCAAACTGTATTATGGGTTTAATGCATCGGTATCGTACAAACAGTTCGATTTGTCGGTAACAGGTTCCGGTGTCAGTGGCAATAAAATATTTAATGCCATACGCGCTGGTATCGAAAGCGGCGCCGGATGGGATAATTATGGAACCCGTTTGCTCGACCGGTGGACGCCGACCCATACAAATACCGATGTACCACGCGTGGTAATTGCCGATCCAAACAAAAATGGCAGGGCTTCGGCCAGGTGGCTCGAAAACGGTAGCTTCTTTCGCATCACCAGTTTGCAGTTGGGATATACCATTCCAACCCAATTACTGCAACGGGCGCATCTTTCTACTGTACGGGTATATGCAACCGCACAAAACCTGGTCACTTTTACAAAGTACACAGGCTTTGATCCTGATTTTGCCAACAACAACGGTTTGTTCGACAGGGCCATTGATAACGGCGCATATCCCAACCGTCCGTTTAATGCCAATGAAGCCGGCGGATTGCCGAATCCGAGATCATTTTTATTTGGCGTGCAAATAGGTTTATAAGGAACAAGGATCAAGGCACAAGGCACAAGGAACAAGAACCCGCCTTCTCCGCCAGTTGGCGGATTCGGCGGGTAACACAAAACTTTAAAGCAATGAAACTTAAAAAAATATTATTCACCACAGCCGTTGCATTATCATGCACTTCGTGTGGTAAAAAATATCTTGAATTAACAAATCCAAATGCACCAACCACAGGCACCTTCTGGAAAACGGAGAGTGATGCGGTTATGGCAGTGAATGCCGTATACCAGTCGTTATACTACGATGGTACTTTTTTGCGGTTTGCACAATGTGCGCTCGATTTCAGAGGCGACGATATGATGAGCCCAAGCCCCTGGGATGTTTTATCGAACACAGGATCTTTCAAGCTGTTCAACAATGCCATCATGCAGCAATGGCTGTGGATCGCATTTTATGGCGGTGTAACGCGTGCCAATTTTGTATTGGATAATATCAGCAAGGTGCCTTTTAAAGATCAAACCCTGTACAACCGGTTAAAAGGAGAGGCGTTGTTTTTACGCGGATTGAATTATTATTACCTCGTTACATTCTTCAATAAAATTCCGCTGATCACAAAATTCTATGAAAAATCTGAAGAGTATTTTCCGGCACAAACTACAGCTGAGAATGTATGGAACCAGATATACCAGGATTTTGATGAAGCATCGAAATTATTACCTGTTTCGTACGGCAGCGCCGATGCAGGACGGGCTACCAAAGGCGCAGCCCTGGCCTTTTTGGGAAAAAGTTATTTGTTTAATCAGAAGCATGACCTTGCATTGGCTAAGTTTAAAGAGGTAATTAACCTGGGTGTGTACGATCTGGTAAGCAACTATGGCGATAATTTTACCGAGGCCAATGAAAACAATAAAGAATCGATTTTTGAAATACAATTCAGTCGCGAAGTAGGTGGCACTACATTAGGCTGGGTAAGCTCGCCCGGTTCAGACTGGAGCAAAACAACTGCGCGTGCCATTACTTTTGCACCTGCTCCTTTTGGCTGGAATGATGCGGCGCCAACCCAGTGGATCGTTGATGAATATAAAAAAGAAAAAACCACTACCGGTGAAGATGATCCACGCCTGCGCGCTACCATTTACTACAATTATGCAGGTTGCAAATTATACTCACAATCTTTTCAAACCGTGTATGCTGCAGACCTGAATAAGATCGGCGTAAAAAAATATGGCAATGGCGATAGTAATCGCCCCGATGAAAAAGACTGGCGTTCGGGTATTAACGAACGGCTGATGCGGTATGCCGATGTATTGCTGATGTATGCAGAATGTGCAAATGAGCAGGGCAATACCGCAGAATGCGCTAAATACATTCAACGGGTTCGCAATCGCGCCGGTTTGCCCGATCGCGAAACAGAGTTTGCGGCTTTATCAAAAGAACAGATGCGCGACCGCATAGCGCATGAACGCGCGCTGGAATTTGCCTTGGAAGGCCACCGCTTTGATGATATCCGCCGTTGGGGCTGGTTACAAAACCCAACCAAACTGGCCGAGCTCAAAACCCACGATGCCGAATTCAACAGTTATGTGGCCGGCAGGGAATATTTCTCCATTCCACAGGCAGAAATTGATGTAAATAAAAACCTGAAACAAAACGACGGGTATTAACAAATAAATATTTATAATTGTACCAAAGACATTTACGAATACCGGCCTAAATTTGCCGGGCCGGATGTTTGAGGTTACAAAACCGGTTGTTTGCATGAATAATTCATTATTTTTAATACGATTGCTGGTTGCTGTGTTCATGCTGGTAACAGGCAGCGCCTGTCATAAAAGCAGCGATGCCGTACCAGGTGATGAAACACCGCCTGTCACCAATCCTACTTTTGATATCAATTCCATAACCGATACGTATGCTGCGGTGGCTCCCTTCGCCAACTATGCACAATGGGGGCCTTATAATGTACATGACCCTTCCATGATTAAAAGCGGGGACTATTTTTATTGTTACAGTACCGATGTTGCCTATGGCACTTCGGTAAAGCCCGGTATACAAATAAGAAAATCGAAAGACTTAATACAATGGCAGTTTGTTGGCTGGGTCTTTAATGCGCTGCCAGCTATGGGCGCTAATTTTATTACGCAGGCCGGCGGTACGCCCTTTCAATCGTTGTGGGCGCCGTATATCATGAAAGTAAACAACCAGTACAGGTTGTACTATTCATTGTCGTGCGCTACGCTTCGGCTAAGTGTAATTGGTTTGGCCACAGCAACAGCGCCCGAAGGGCCCTGGACCGAACAGGGACTGGCAGTTGTTTCGCGCAGCGATTTTTCTGTAACGCAAACAAATGCCATCGACCCTACTGTAGTGGTTACGCCACAAGGCGAACACTGGATGTATTATGGTTCGGCCTTCGACGGAATATATGTATTAAAGCTCGATGCAGGCACCGGACTGGCGGCTACCAGCGGCGACAAAGGGAAAAGGATCGCCCAGCGCGGTTTTACCAACAGCAGCGTCAATGGTAATATTGAAGGTGCAGAGATCATTTATAATTCTACGCAAAACAAATATTACCTGTTCATCGCCTACGACTGGCTCGAAACAAAGTACAATGTACGTGTAGGCCGTTCCTCTTCACCGCAAGGGCCTTTTTACGATTTTGCAGGAAAGGATTTGAATACAGAAGAAGACAACCTTCCTATGATATTGGCCCCTTACCAGTTTCAGGGACATGGCGGCTGGCAGGGCGTGTCGCATTGTGCCGTTTTTCAGGATGGCGGGCAATACTACATGGCGCACCAGGGACGGCCTTCGGTTGATAAATACTATATGGACCTTCACATACGCAAAATATTCTGGACACCCGATGGATGGCCCGTAGTGTCGCCCGAGCGCTATGCCAATACACCGCAAAACAACGTTTCGCAAAGTGATGTGGCCGGTGACTGGGAACAGATTGTATTGGGATACCAGGTAGTACCGGGTTATTCGGCCGAACAAACATCGCCCAATTTGCAGGTGGCAACCACCATCACGCTGAATGCCGACGGAAAAATTAACGGCAGTTCGGCCAACAGCTGGACCTTTGCCGCGCCCTGGCTTGAATTGAAATGGAACAACGGTGCCTATACTGATAAAGTATATGTTTCATGGGAACGTGACTGGGAAAATAAGAAAAGTGCTACATTGGTGTTTACGGGGCTGAATAATGCAGGAACAGCCATTTGGGGCAAGAAGAAATGACGATCTTAAAACATAGAACATTAAACGAAATGAAAAAACGATTCGCACTTTCTTTATTAATGGCGGCAGCAGCATACCTGCCATCTTTTTCGCAGCAAACGCATACACTGGTGGTAAAAGCATCGCAACCGCGTGCAACGATTCAACCCACCATGTGGGGTGTTTTTTTTGAAGATATCAATCTGGGTGCCGATGGCGGCATCTATGCCGAATTGGTAAAGAACCGGTCGTTTGAGTTTCTCAAGCCGTTGATGGGGTGGACTATCAACCGGAAAAAGTTTGTTGAAGGTGAAGTTCTGGTACTCAACCGCAGTGAAGAAAACAGCCGCAACCCACGCTACCTGCGGGTAACCATGAACAATGCCGCTAAAGGTGATTTGGGATTGACCAATGAAGGTTTTCGCGGTATGGGCATTAAAAAAGGTTTGCGATACGATTTTTCGGTACTGTATCGTCAACCGGATGCACATACGAAAATGCATATTGAACTGGTAGATACTACAAAACAGGTAATTGGCGATACCGTATTAACATTAACCGAAGCAGGCAGCCAATGGCACAAGGCTGCTGTAAGCTTTCATGCCAATGCTACTGTTTTGAAAGCAAAATTGAACGTTTGGTTCGAAGGCAATGGTATTGTTGACCTTGATATGATTTCGTTATTCCCTGCCGATACATGGAAGAACAGGCCCGGAGGCATGCGCGCCGATATGATTCAGTGGCTTGCCGATATGAAGCCCGGTTTTATTCGTTTTCCCGGCGGTTGTATTGTGGAAGGATTTGATTTATCGAACAGGTATCGCTGGAAAAATACAGTGGGGCCCATTGAAGACAGGCAGTTGATCATGAACCGCTGGAATATTGAATTTTCGCATCGCGCTGCACCGGATTACTTTCAAACATTTGGTCTTGGCTTTTTTGAATATTTTCAACTGGCTGAGGACATCGGCGCTGAGCCTTTGCCCATTCTGAACTGCGGCATGGCCTGCCAGTTTAACTCGGCCGAGCTGGTTCCTGTAAGCGACCTGGATCCCTTTGTACAGGATGCGCTCGATTTGATTGAATTTGCCAATGGTGATGTAAATACAAAATGGGGCAAGCTGCGCGCCGATATGGGACATCCTGCACCATTCAATTTAAAAATGATGGGCGTAGGCAATGAAAACTGGGGCCCGCAATACATTGAACGGTTAGCAATTTTCAAAGAAGCGATCAAATCAAAGTATCCCAACTTTAAACTGGTATGCAGCTCAGGCACAGATCCCAATGGCGAGCGTTTCGATTATCTGAATGGCGAATTGCGTAAGATGAATGCAGACCTGATCGATGAACATTATTACCGTAAGCCTGAGTGGTTTTTACAAAATGCCCGGCGATATGATAATTATCCGCGTAACGGCTCCAAAATATTCGGTGGTGAATATGCGTCGCACGTTGATAAAACAGCAGGAGGCACCAGGAACACCTGGCTGGCCGCTATTTCCGAAGCTGCTTTTATGACGGGCCTCGAACGCAATGCCGATGTGGTAAATATGGCTTCCTATGCGCCTTTGTTCGCGCACATCGATGGCTGGCAATGGGCGCCGGACCTTATTTGGGTTAATAACCTGCAATCGTACGGCACACCGGATTATTATGTGCAGCAATTATTCGCAACAAATAAAGGAAACAAGGTAGTGTCCATTACGCTGAATAACGATGTCATAGCGGGGCAGGATAGTTTGTATGCTTCTGCCTGTATCGACTCAGCTACCAACGAACTCATCATCAAAGTGGTAAATGCATCCGGCAAACCACAAAACAATACCATACAACTCGAAGGGGTGAAGAAAATAGCCTCAAAAGGAAAGCTGTTCACCATGAAAAGTGATTTAACTGCCTTGAACTCGTTTGATAACCCCATCAATGTAATACCGGTTGAATCGGTTATTACTATTAAAGGAAAACAGATTGTTCTTGCCAGCGCTCCATATTCGTTCAATGTGTTGCGTGTGAAATTGCAGTAGCAGGCGGGTAGGAGCTTCAAATGGCAGGAAGAATTTGTTTAAAACATTTATTAAACAATTCAAATCTTGTCATCATGAGAAAATTATTACCCTGGCTGTTGTTTGGGATGCTTGTATTCGCAACTCCCGAACAGGGCCATGCCTTAGGCGGTTCTTATCAATCGCACGATCCATCTACCATCATAAAAGATGGCAGTAAATATTGGATGTTCACTACCGGAAACGGTATTTATGCAGCATATTCCACGAACCTTTATTACTGGACATCGGGTCCCAAAACGGTATTCCCTGCGGGTACCTGGCCTTCGTGGATCAACAGTGCTGTTCCCGGTTTTAACGGTACTTTCTGGGCGCCCGATTGCATCTATATGAACGGGAAATATTATTTGTATTATTCCTGTTCTACTTTCGGATCTTCTGTATCGGCCATTGGCGTGGCTACTTCTCCTACACTCGATCAAAATTCATCATCGTATGTATGGACCGATCAGGGCAAAGTAGTTTCTTCGGCTGCTGCTTCTGATTTTAACGCTATAGATCCGGCTGTATTCAAAGATGCTAACGGAAAAGTATATCTTACGTATGGCTCGTTTCATGGAGGCATAGGCATTGTTGAACTCGATGCATCAACAGGAAAAGTAAAAAGCGGCGCCACAGTTACAAGAATTGCCGGAGGCGGCGGAGCCGATTGGGAAGCACCTTATATTGTTAAGAACGGCAGCTATTATTATTTGTTTGTGAACAGGGGCAGCTGCTGTAAAGGTAGCAGCAGCACCTATTATATTGTAATGGGACGATCAACCAGCATTACCGGTCCCTTTGTTGATAAGAATGGTGTTGATCTTAAAAACGGAGGAGGAACAGTTGCTATCGGTACTTCAGGTAAATACATAGGGCCCGGCCATTTCGGACTACTGGCCGAAAACGGGTCGAACTTTGTATCGATGCATTATTATGATGGAAACGATAATGGAAATGCCAAACTCGATATTGCGAACCTCGGCTTTAGCAATGGCTGGCCTTTTATTACAAGAGACTGGATCGCTTCGGGCCAATACAGGGTTACCAATAAGAACAGCGGTCTCGTTTGGGATGCATGGGGCTGTACAGGTGCGTCGGGCCAGGGTATTGCACAGGGAACCTGGGCTAACTTAACCTGCCAGAAATGGAATTTTACACCTGTTGGTGATGGTTATTATAAAATTACGAATGCACTGGGTGGATTGGCTGCCGATGTGATCAATTGCGGTACTGCTGCCGGCACTCAGCTGCAACTGTATTCCTGGCTAAATAATAATTGCCAGAAATATAAAGTGGAAAGAATAGCAGACGGCTCTCATATTTTTACGCCTTTATCCGGTGCAAGAATTGTGAGCGTGGCTAATTCTTCTACCACGGCGGGTACGCGGTTAAGTTTGCAGGATTATAGCGATTGCAATTGCCAGAAATGGTTAATTGCCGTGCCGGCCGCGGCAAGGGAAGCCACCACCCCCGAAGCATCAGCTGCCGGTGAACGATTGAATAATAACGTATATCCAAATCCGGTATTGAATGGAAAAATGGTGAACATCGTTGTTGAATCGCCGGCGAACTATATAACAACCGACATTTTCAACACCGACGGGAAACTGGTTTATTCAAATAAGCATGTTGGCTCAACCAATTTGCAAATACCCGTTCCCAAAAACGCCGGAGTATATATGTTGCGCATCATGAACGGCAGCAATACAATAATACGGAAGCTGACAGTTGAGTAATAAATAGCTTATTATTTAAAAACAATGCCCGGCCGGTTTCAAATCCGGCCGGGCATTAACATTATTGGAATTTAGTTCTTCCGATTGTAGTAGCGGCGACAGGGGCCTGAGTTCGCCATGCGGAAAAGGGCAAACCGTGGCACCGCTTTATAATTACTTCCAAACAAAGGGCAGATACCAATCCCGGCTGGTCAGTTTTGCTTTTGCAGCGGCTGCGGCGCCCGGTGAAATATCTGACTTGTTTAGTTTATTATATATCTTATCAGCGAGGAAAGACGCATCATTGCGGCGAAGCGCAATGCGCAACAGATCGGCCCAGCGAGTGCCTTCGAATCCATTTTCCAGGGCAGTTTCATTAATAAGTCCCGCTTCTATTTCCATCAGGCTATCAGATGCATTGATGGCCAGGTCGGTTACGTTTGCGCGTACCCGTATACCAATATTCCGGTACCAGTCGGCCCGGTAATAGGGAATGCCTGAGTTACCGCTATTGCGGGCGTCGAATTGGAAAGTTTGTATCGGATCGTTTAATGTATTGTGATAATTGGTTACATCGCTACCCGGCGCGGGGTATGCACCGGCAATACCGGAGTTTAATAATCCCCATGCCAAACGATACCGGCCACTCCTGTTCGCCGCTTCCGAAAAACGAAGGTGTAAATGCGTTTGGCGATACAGAAACCATTTGCCGTTCTTCTCAAGAATGTTTACAGGCAGGTTGGTGGAATAATTCAGATAGTTATACAAAAATTTCATGACCACCGGTTGACCGCCAATATTTTTCCATGAAAACAATCCACGGGCATCATAGGGTATGCCGGGGGTACCCTGTGCCGGGCGCTGTACCTGGTTGTTCCAGTTATCGATAGCAACTTGTGAAGGTTTTACCAGGTAACTGCCGCCTACAGGTGAGAATAATTTTATTAAAGGATTTTCAGGTTTGAATTTATTGTCGAACGGGATCACCCATACCCATTCCCTGTTGAAGCCATCGTCCTGAGGGCGTTCGAACATATAACGCCATCCATCGGTATAGCTTAACGTAGAAGCGTCGCCGGCCCTTGAATACGTTACATAATGATTAAAGCCGCCGGCCCAGCCAATTTTGTATTGTGAAAAATAATTTTCACCCTGGGTGCCGGTGGTGGCTATTTCCATCACGGCCCTGTAGGAGGCAGCCGATTTAAGATAATCTCCTTTCCATAAATATAAATCGCCCAGCAGGCATCTTTTATTTATAAAGAATTTTTGCGTTTGGTAGCCATCTACGTTGATGTTCAAAGTGGTACCGGTTGGATATTGCTCCTTAAATGGCAGCCGTTCTGTAAAATTGATTAAACTGTCGAGCAGGGTATTGAATTCGAGTTTTGGAAATTTAGCGGGGTCATTGGCGGCATCGATGTTTTCGAGTGCATCTGTTACATAAGGCACCTGTCCGTAATGAATGCCTAGTTGTAAATACAGAAAAGTTCGCAGGCTGCCTATGTCCGAATATCGCTGTTGATATTCCAATTCCTTTAATTTATTCTCCTGCCGCATAATGTCGAAATGTTTCAATACATCATTGCAGTTGATGATCAGCTCGTAAAAAGGGCGAGGATTGGCATAAGGATTATCTTCCGTAACAGTATGCGTGCTTAGCTGCAGTAAATATTTATCAGAATTAGGGGTGCAGTCGAGCAGATCGCCTCTTAGCTCATTCAACAATATATAGCGATCTGCCAGTCCCTGAAATTTTCCATAAATGCCAATGATGGCCGCATCGGCATCGTATACGTTGCGATACATCTGGCTTTCATCCAGCTGATCTTTGGGTGTAACATCCAGTATTTTGTTGCACGAAGCAAGACCGGTAATGATCGTAGCCGTAAAAAACAATGGATAAATTAAAAACTTCTTCATGCTGATATAATTTCTAAATAAGTTGTTTTGGTTTGCTGGAAACTATAATCCAATCCGAACGCCTGCTGTTACGCTTCTGAAAACCGGATCGAGTCCGGTATCGATGCCCTGTGCAAAAACAGTTGGGTTGGCGCTGAATTCAGGATCATATCCTTTGTACTTCGTTAATGTAAACAGGTTATAGCCGGTAACATATACGGTTGCGTTATGTACGAGACTGCTTTTAAATGGCATATAATACTGTAATGAAACGGTACGCAAACGCAGGTAGGAGCCATCTTCTATCCAGCGGTTGCTGAACCGGCTGTTGCTCATGGGATCACCCCAGGTGGCTTTGGGAGTGGTGGTAACCTGGCCGTTGCTTCTCCACCGGTTATTTACACTCACCAGCTGGTTTTGAACACCGCTTTCGGATTCGAGGCGGTAGCGCAAATAATTATATACATCATTGCCCTGGCTGAAAGTAAACAGCGTATTGAGCTCAAAGCGTTTCCATATAACACGGTTGGTAATACCGCCTGTAAATGCAGGATTCGGATCTCCTATAACGCTGCGATCGTTTTCATCAATTATCCTGTCGCCGTTCAGATCGGCGAACCGTATGTCGCCTGCTGTAAAGGAAGTGAATGATCCGTCGTTGTTCCTTATCCGCAAAGCAGCAGCCGCCGCTTCGGCATCTGTTGCAAATACGCCCTCAGCCTTATATCCGTAAAACTGGTTGGCCGGTTTACCATTCATCGTTAAAATAGTAGCATTGGCATATTCAGTGGTAAAGTGCCCATTCGGTACTGAAATGATTTTGTTTTTATAGCTGCTGAAGGTAAAGCCTGCCTCCCATTTTATGGTGGGTGTATGTATGATCCGTGCATTTACGGTCGCTTCAAATCCCATATTTTTCATACTGCCTGCATTGGTTAAAATGGTTTGAAAGCCGGTTGCGGTTGGCAGTTCTTCGTACGTGAGCATATTGGTGGTTTTAGACGACCATACATCCACGCTGGCGCTTATACGCTCATTCAGGAATGCGATGTCAACTCCGCCGTTTGTTTTTTGGCTTGTTTCCCATTGTAAAGCCGGATTGGCAATACCATTGCGTACGATGCCCTGCATACCCAGCAGGTTGCGGAAACCATAGGTTTGACGGCTGGTATAATTGCCGATATCATCATTGCCCGAGAAGCTGTAGCTGGCCCGCAGCTTGAGCACATCGATGTTGGTATTGGCCATAAAGTTTTCGGAAGAAACCAGCCAGCCGGCGCCGATAGAAGGCATCAGGGCAAATGGATGATCGCCGATGGCTATGCCTTCTTTGGCCTCTTTGCCAAATCTTGAAGAGGCATCCATGGCCATATTGAACGACAGAAAATATTTGTCTTTATAGGCATATTCTGCGTTTACATAATTGTTGATCCAGTTCCATTCGCCAATACCGCCGCCTATCTGGCGAAGGGCTGCAACGCCGTTTTGCACACTCACCAGGTCATCGGTAGCGGAATTGTAGCCCAGTGCATAATCCTGTTCGGCATCGTTAAACTGCAGTCTTATACCCAGCATGGCGCCAAAGCTGTGCACCCGATTGAATATGCGTTTGTATTCGATGCGACTATCGTTGTACACCGTAAACAGCCGTTTTACCTGCGAACCCAGCCGGTTTTTGGCAATTGCATTGCGCAGGGTATCTTTTGCAACGCCACTCGATGGTACAAAAATATTCTCGCGCACTTTGTCGTACACGATGCCAAAAGTGGTGCGGGCAGTCCAGTGATTGGTAATGTCAAATTTAAAACCAAATGAGCCTAAAAAGCGATAGTACTTATTATATGCCTGCATTTGCGCAATAACGGCAGATGGATTACTGATGCCCAGTGTATCAACATTGCTCAGGTTGGGGCTTTCTATTCCTTTGGAGTTTACTTCGTGATCATGTAAGAAGGGGGCTTTTATGAGCGACAGAAAAACAGGTGCGGTTTTATCAGCAATACCCTGATCTTTCAGGTTCTGCTCATTATAGGTGAGCGATAAATTGGCAAATCCGGTAAACCGTTTGCTGAAATTGAACTCGCCATTGAATCGCATATTGAACCTGTTCAGGTCGGTTTCTTTTATAATGCCATTGTTCTTCATATATCCTACGCTCAAACCATAGGTAGCAATGTTATCGCCACCGGTTACTTTCAAAAAGTAGTTATTGGTAAGGCTGTTTTGAAATACCTTTTTTTGCCAGTCGGTATTGTAATGATAGCTGGTATAGGACGGATTGTTGGGATCATCGTTCATAAACGGCAAGGCGGCAATTTCAGTGCTGCTCATACCTTTGCTTTGCAGTACATCGGCAAGGTAAATACGGTAATCGGCAGCATTCATAACCGGCAACCGCGCAGGCGCCTGGTTAATACCTGTATAGGCGGCGAAGTCGATTTTGGTAGCCAGCTCTTTTGCGCGCGAAGTGGTTATGATGATGGCCCCGTTGGCGCCTTTAGTGCCGTATATCGACGATGCGTCGCGCAGTACGGTAATATTGTCTATATCTTTCAGATCGATCAACGCCAGCGGATTGGTATAGTTGTTGGCAATGATGCTTTGTCCGTAGTCGTTGGCATCATACAGCACATTGTCTACAATGAACAAAGGCTTGTTGGTAGCATACAGTGAATTGTAGCCGCGCAAAAAAAGGTTGGCGCCTGCACCCTGCAACCCCGAACGCCTGATGGCATTTAACCCGGCAACCCGGCCCTGCAGCAATGCATCGGGTATTTCGGCAGACTGGCCCCATCCATTTACGTTATATTGTGCTATCGAAGCGGTAACATTCCTTTTTGTTGTTACGCCAACCGGCATCACCACGTTTTCGTGAAGGGATACATGCGATTCGTCGAGCAGGGCCACCATAATTTCTTTTCGTCCTTTGAGCGGTACCTGGCGGGTGTCGTAGTCTTCACCGCTGATGGTAAGGGTAGCATCATATGAAGGAGCACGAAGGGTAAACTGCCCCTTATCCTGCGTAATGGTGGCTGAATAATTTTCAATGTTCACGCGTATTCCTGCTACCGGTTTTTTGGTAGCTGCATCTGTGATGATACCCTTCACAGGAACTCCTTTTAAAGCTGTTCGGGTTATAACGATCGTATCCTCTGCGGGAACAGTGTCCTTAACAGCTGGTTCCGTTTGCGCCAACAGGGTTCCGCTCATGCAGATAAATAATGAAACCGGGATGGCATTTTTTAATATTAGCATCGTTTTGGTATATAGTTGCTGACTTGAATGTATATGCAATAACTTACTCATGTGCCTGGGTTTAAAATACGGGATCCAGCTTTATATAATCACATACCAATGGGTTGGTGGCCGCTGTGGTAGTGTTTGTTGCTACCAGGAACATATCAACGAAGCCTGAATAGTTTGAAAATTCAACCTGTCCAACGGTTACTTCGTCAAAATTATTTACGCTTACTGTTTTATATCCCGACCCTGTACTTGCAGGATCGCCAAAGGCTATTTTTTGTGTGAACGTCGCTGTTTGAAAATCATTCAACGCTACCCACGATACATTATACTTAGTGCTGTTTACATTATATAAACGATACTTAAGGTTAAAGGTAGAAGTGCCATGACCATATACCAGCACATCCCTGAAGTCTTTACCGGTTAGCGTATTGAACCGGTCACGGAAATACATATTGCCCCTTTTATCGGCACTCATCGATCTGTAATCTTCGCCCTGAATAATGATTGGTTTTATCTTATGCCTGGGTTGCACATCTGCCTTATTCATGATATAGATAATACCATTGCTGGTGGTGATCGTTTGCACAATGGCCGATTTATCGACCGGTATTTTTACATCAAATTTCGACAGCAGGGTATCGGGTACAGTTGTTTGGGGATACAGGCCTTCTGCAGCCAGGTCTTTTAGTACATACCATTTCGTGATTGGAGCAGATCCTCCCAACGAATCCGGCATTTTAAACCAGGGACTGAACTTAACGATTTCGGCATCCCAGGCCGCATCGGTGAGTACAAACAGGGTGTATTGTTTGCTTTCATCGTTCAGGTCGTACACGCTGCGCCAGAAAAGATTGGTGTATACCGAATCGGTCCCTGGCTGATAGATAGGCTCGCCTGTCACCGGATTCACACCGGTTTGCACTGCATTCGTTGGGTCGAATATTTTCATGAACAACGATAGCATATACGCTTTTTGGCTGGCAGGAATAGCCGGATCATTTTCGAGTGTTCCCCAGCAATTGTTTAAGGCAGGAAGCATTTTATTGATCACGTGATATACGCCGTTCTTCGCAGGCTGGTCGGCACGGGTGATCGTTGCATCGTTTACTGTTGAAGCCAGCAAATTGTGGTATTTGCCATTGAGCATGGGTATGCGAAGCGATGTAGTGGCAGCCCTGGTAAAGTAAGACTGATTGGCGATATGGTTACCAACAAACAACTTCAGTTTTCCGGCATCGTTAACAATAGCGGCATCCAAACCGGCAAGTGCTGTATTGGTAGGCGCAAACACTGTAAAGGTTTTGGATGATGCAATCACCTGGTCGTATCCTGTCTTTTTTAACAAATCGGCAAAACGGCTGAGCGAAGTATCTGCGCTTATCTGTTCAAAAATTGTTTTGGTTAGCGCGGCATCGGTTATTGCATTATGATCGTCCCATTTTTTACAACCTGTTGCTACGGCTCCTGCTGCAAGCACCGGTATCAGCAGCAATCTGTATATGTTCATTCGCATAGTATCTGTTTTATTAATCGTTCCAAATCCTGTTTCGCCGTTTAAAACCTGGGTAACAACTGGTTTTCCTCTGATGGTATGAAATGGATCATATCGAGGTAGTTGTTATTTTGGGTTCCTGTTACGGGAATTATGCGGATGGTGTGTTTTTGGGTGGTTTTAAATTCGTACGTACCTACCAGGCGTCCGCAATAGGTGGCAGTAGAGTCTTTATCGTAAATATTATTTATGGTGTATTTTTTCCAGCCGATAGCTTCCAGCTCTGAATCGGTGCCTTTGGGGCAACGTTCGGTAAAGTTCATGGTGCGTGGTAACGTTTCTCCATTCACTGCAACCTGGCAAAGCATATTGGAACCGCTCGACTGCTTGCTTTGCGAATAACACATCCATATTTTGTATTTGCCTTTGATGATAGGAGGGGTTGTCATTTCCCACCAGATCGGCCTGGCAGGCAAACCTAATGGCAACTGGTTACAATCGAAGTTATTCGCATTTTTAGTTATACTACTGGTACTGCTGTAAGAGTAAGTGAAGATGTTGGTGCTTGCGAGCGAACCCCAGCCCCAGGTGATCTCTTTAAATAATTGTTGTGATTCGTTTTGGCGTGTCCAGGTATAGCTTTGTTTTTTATAATAGGCGGCCAGCTTTAAAATTTCTTCGAAGGTCGATACGTCCCAGTATACCCCTATAGGCTTACGGTAGGTTACAGAAAAATGGCCATCTACATCATGCCACACACCGTTCGAAGCTGCGTTGTCGCTGGTAGTACGAATTAATATTTTACCTCGTTCCAGCTCACCATTAAATACAATTTCATTCACTTTTACTTCGTGATCGATCAGCTGTGTGGTAACTACTTCTTCGGGTTGCAGCGTTTGATGCGCCGGCGAATTAATGATATCGCCTAAAAATTTAACACCGCTTAAAATATGATAAGCCACATACATATGCAAACTGTCGCGGGTACTGTCGGGATGTATTTGTGAATACCGGTTCTTCAGGTCTGGGTAACTGAAAATGCCTGCACTGTCGGCCAGTTTCTTATTACTTTCTGCCAAAACCGTCATCCAGCGTTTACTGGTATCGGCGTCTACTTTATTGAGCAACTCATAAAAATGCGTTTCTTTCAATGCCTGTACGAATATCGAATACTCAGGCCTGGCTTCGAGCTGTTGCGCAATAGTAAGGGTAGAAGGCTCTAACACACTGTTCACCTGGTGAATGACGCCGTTACCAACTTTGATATTAGATTGTGTAATGAGCGCCTGCCGGTTGATGCTGTAGCTCGATATGCCGCTTTCATTATTAACACCGGTTACCAGGTATTGGCCAAACATGGTGGGTACCGGTAACTTGCCGTCTTTAAACGATCCTGTTGTAATGGTATCGGTAAGCAGATGGAACTTTACCATATTGTTCAGCTTATTTATATCGGCCGATTCAACGTTGGCGGCTCCGATCTTTGAAAGCCACTTTTGTACACCACTGTTGGTAGGAGCAAAACAGGTGTAAGCACCATATGCATTCAGAAAAGCGGCGGTTTCTGTACGCTCCAGTATCTGCCTGAACAGGGAGAAGGAATCGGGATATTTTTCAAGGTACCCCACAATGTTTACGTCAGATGTAGTGGTCATGTTATAATCGACCTTTTTGCAACCAGGTATGGTAAGGCCGGCTGTAAAAAGAACTAAGACCATCAGCTGCAAAAGAGTTTTACTATTCATATAATTCAATTGAGCTATTTATAAAAGGGATTTTGCACCAATAATTTATTGGTTTGCATTTCGTATAAAAATATAGGGAAGTAATGGCTGTTCTTATCTTTCAATTTATTCAAAGCAGCCTGCTGGCGGTCGGGCGCTACGCTGATAGAAGCCATGTTCAACAGGTAATTCAATCCCTGATAATTGTTGCGTTTTGCATTGCGCAACACGTCGAACCAGCGTTTACCTTCAAATGCAAATTCACGCTGACGTTCCTGCAATATAAACTCCTCCATGGCCGATTGACTGGTACTGTCCATCGTTCCGTTAAAGTCAAAGGCTTTTGCCCGTTCCCTGATCATTTTTACCAGTTGCGATGCTTCCTCAGGATGGCCCAATTGGTTGGTGGCTTCTGCTTTCATCAACAATATATCGGCATAGCGATACAAGATCCAGTGAGCATACGATTGGTCAGATGACCGCAACGTGTTAGAGGTTGCACCAACATATTTCCAGATGGTAAGGTCTGATGCACGCAGTGAAGTGCCTTCACCGCGAAGGTCTTCCAGCGGTGTAGCGTTCACCCGGTCTACACCAAACACTTCTTCCATTAAATGAGAAGCGGCGGCCCACCGGCGTGTTGAGTAATTGTGCATGAAGTAAAACGGATTCAGTTTTTGCGGATGGAACTGCAACTCAAAAATGCTTTCGCTGGAGTTGCCTTCATAGTACAGTTCGTCGAAAAGGTCGTAAGCACCACCGATCAGGCCGAATTTGCCGGAACCGATAATTTTGTTGCATTCGCTAATCGATTCATTATATTTTTCCATCCACAGGTATACATCGGCCAGCAGCGCATTTACAGTATACCGGGTAGCTCGCCCCTTATCCATCGCCTGATTTCCGTATGTAACCGGCAACCAGTTTTCGGCCTGTTTCAGGTCTGTTACGATCTGGTTCAGTATGGTGGCGGCAGGCGACTTGGCGAGCGGTGTAATATTTTCATCGCTGATGGTAGCATCTAATTTCAATGGCACTTCGTCGAATACGCGTGTCAGGTAAAAGTACATAAGCGCCCGAATGGTAAGCGCTTCACCGATAACCCTGTTCAAATGTTCTTCGGTGAAGGTGTTGTCGTTCTTCAATACGGCGGGCGCCAGCTCAATTACCGTGTTGCAATAATTGATGGTTTGATATATAGCCCGCCAGTTGGCATAGCGATTGGTGGGCAGCATATTGAGGTTCACAATGTCGTATTCATCGGCGTTGGCGGTAACACCAGGCGTTACCATATCGGTTCTGGCTTCGCCCCATATAAAAAAGTATTCTGCCAGTGACAGGTCGCCGCTGGTATTGCCCAGCATAGAGGCATAAATGCCGGTCACTGCCGCATCTACCTGTTCTTTGGTTTGCCAGAATTCTTCGCGTACAATGCCGTCCTGCGGTTTTAACGTGAGCCATTTTTTGCACGATGCCGAACCCAGCAAAAGCACCGGTAAAATGGTATAGATAATTAATTGCTTCATTAGCTGCAATCGTTTATGTTAATTCAATTTTGTTTTGGTCAATGGTCAATTGTCAATTGTCAATGATGAATCAAAAGCCTGCTACTATGCCCAGCGTAATGATGCGTGCCGGCGGCGTCATGGAATAATCATACGCCATACGGAACGGATCAGAACCTCTTGCTGTTACTTCAGGGTCCTGACCGGTATAGTTGGTGAGCGTAAACAAATTCTCTGCTGTTATATATGCACTCAACGCTTTCATTTTTAGTTTTGAAGTTGTTTTGCTGTCGAAAGTATAGCGGGCAGTTATTGTGCGGAAACGCAGGTACGAAGCGTCTTCCACATAACGGTCACTGGCCAGCCAGTTGTATCCGCCCGCCAGGATAGCACGTGGTATATCGGTTACATCGCCTTCTTTTCTCCACCGGCGAAGCGTTGCGGTGCTTTGATTGTCGAAGTAATACATGTTGGTGGTGGCCATTTTGGTACCGTTTACCACTTCGAACCCATACCTGAAACTAAAGAATGCAGATATCTTCAGTTTGTTCTTCCAGGTAATGGTGGGGCCAAAGCCGCCGGATAATTTAGGGTTGCTGTTGCCGAGGTACACCACATCCATGTAATTGATATTTCCATCATGATTGATGTCTTCGTAAATGGCATCACCGGGTTGAAATACATAATCGATGTTGGGATAATTGAACCGCATATAAACGGTTTGTCCGTTAGGTCCTACAATGGGTTTACCATTTGTGCTTTGTGCAACGGTGGCTGCTTTATCGCTATATACGCCTTTGTATTTGTACCCATAAAACGAACCGAAGGGATTATCGATCTGCAGCAGTCGCAGGTATTCACCCAGTTTGGTTACATCGCCCCTGCTGCTGGGATAAAATTCAGAAATTTCACGAATGATGTTATCGTTGTGCGAAATATTGAAATCAAATCCAACCTGCAGGTCATTACTTTTGTACGGAACAGTCCAAACTGCAATTTCCCAACCCTGGTTATCCATGGTGCCAACGTTCATGTTCACACTGCTGTATCCTGTATACGAAGCAATTTGTAAACCATCGAAATACATGTCTTTCGTACGGTTACGGTACACTTCGGCATCCATTTTAAACCGCCCCTGGTATAATGACAGATTGAAGCCTGCATTGGTGCCATGAATGGTTTGCCAGCGAAGGTTTTTTAATTCCATCGAAGATGGGAAAACACCGCTCTGGCCTAAATAGCTCCAGTTAAAGGTGGCATAGTTGTTATAGAAGGTATAATCGTACTTTGGAGACACACCACTTTGGCCATAACTGGCCCTGAAGCTCAGGTCATCAACATGTTTTACGCCGTTAAAGAATTGCTCGCCCGAAACACGCCAGCGTGCCGATACGGAAGGGAACAATCCATATTTATAGTTAGGGCCAAATTTTGAACTGCCATCTCCGCGTAAAGCGCCGTTGATCATGTACTTGTCTTTATAACCATATTGCGCCGTCACCACCGCGCCCAGGCTGCGTGTTTGGTAGGTGCCTGAATTAGCCCGTAATTCTTCATTCTGTGTTCTCGACGGTACCGACGGATCAACCAATAAAGAAGAAGCGGTATTGGAGGTCATAATTTCCTGATTTACCCTTTTGCTGTCTTCGGTAAACGTGGTGGCAGTTGCAATGAGCGAGTGATCGGGGTTTTTTATCTGTGGTGTATAGGCCAGTTGCATTTTGGTAGATACATTAAACTGGTCGATATCACCATCATAGGCCCTGTTCACTACGGTTTCGGTATTGGGCCTTCCGGTTGCTATTTGTGGTAAAAAGCTGTTGTTCTTGGTATTGTTGATATCAAACTGCACATCGAACGATGCACGCAATACCGACTTCAATATGTCGTAATTCATTTGAAAACGTGGCATCACCCTTTCGCCACGTATGTTGAAGATGGCCTGAGAGGCCATGGCCACCGGATTATAAATGCGGCTGTATACGCCCTGTACGTTGGAAGACGGCGAAAAATAATTGGGTGATAAATTGCCCTGCTCATCATACTCAAACACACTCATGTTGGGCATCTTTATATAGGCTATACCTCTTATGCCGGCTTCTGCTTTACTGGCGTCGTTGCCCAGGTAATTGCGGCTTTGATCGAGGTGCGTATAGGCAATGCTGGTAAAGATTTTTATTTTATCAGAGATATTATAATCGAGGTTGATACGGGCGCTGATACGTTTTAAGGCGGTACCGATGGTGGTGCCGGTTTGATCAAAATAACCGAGCGAAGCAAAATACTTTGCTTTTTCACCACCGCCCCTCATGCTGATGTTATGATCCTGCAGCCGCCCGGTACGTGAAATTTCTTCTATCCAGTTGGTGTTATTGCTGTAGTTATAATACCAGTAGGGATCGTTGGGATCGTAATTGAATTCACGCAAAGAGGTTGGTAACGGGGTTCCCAAACGGTTCATATATCCTTCAGGTATAAGCGTAGAATACTGATTGCCGCTTAGCAGGGGTATAGCCTTGGGAAGAAAAAAAGCAGAACCTTTGAACGTATAATCGATCGATGGCCGGCCTACAGTTCCGCGTTTGGTGGTTATCAATAAAACGCCGTTGGCGGCACGCGAGCCCCAGATGGCGGTAGCCGCTGCATCTTTTAAAACGGTGATCTCTTTGATATCGGCCGGTGAAATATTTAACAACTGAGCATATCCCTGTTCGTCGGCGGTGCCGAAATTAAAATCACCGGGTATTTCTGTTTCAATAGGCATGCCATCTACAACGATCATCGGGTTACCGGTGCTGTTAATGGCTGAGGTACCACGGATGCGTATGCTCATGGCTGCACCCGGATCGCCGCTGGTAGCTGTAATATCTACACCCGCAAGCCGGCCCTGTAAAGCCTGGTCGATACTCGCTGCCTGCATTTCTTCCATGTCTTTGGCGCTGATCTTTGAAGAGGCGAGCGTAGAGTTCCGTTCGCTTACATTCATGATGCCATTGTCGGTTTTGCGGCCTGCCACAACAATAACTTCCGACATATCTACTGTGCCGTCTTCGAGTTGAACGTTAATAGTGATGCGGCCGTTAATGGCCGTTAAAAAGGTTTTATACCCTATGTACGAAAAGCTGAGTTTGTTCTTCGGATTGCTTACTTTCAATATGAAGTTGCCTTCTATATCGGTTGAAGTACCTTTTACAATACGTCCGTCTGCATCCATTTCTGTTATCGATACATTGGAGATGGGTTCTTTTTTCTTCCTATCGATCACTTTTCCCTTTACCACAATTTTATCACTGCCTCCACCTGTAGCCTGACCAGCCAGTTGCACACTGAATGCAATGGATATTATCAGGCAGCCAATCGTTTTAATATATGTCAACATACCAGTTAGTATTAGTAGTAGATTATTCTGATTTCAAATAGTTATCGATAAGGTGAATAACACAACGGTTGCTCAGATAATTGCTTGGCGCCAGTATTATATTGGCAGTACGCACTTTGGTATTATCGGTTAAGGTCATGGCATTCGGTGTTGCATTGTGCACTGTTATGTAAGTTGGATCGCCGTCGTTGGTTTTATACAGTGTTTCGAACGATCCGCTTTCCATACCATCGGTAGCCACAGACTTTTTATTGAGCATGTGATAATAGATGAACCTGCTCACTTTGTCTTTGTCGGCCGTGGAGGTTGGATTAAAAAGTGGCTTATTGGGAATTGTTCCGGTTCCGGGTAACAGGCCGTCGTTCACTGCTGCCAGTATAGCATCGTTGTTTGGAATAAAAACGGTGTAAAAAGTACCCGCCGCCACATTTAAAATTTCACCGGTACCTGTATTGTAGCCCGTCATGTTCTTTAAATACTGCCAGAAATAATAGAATTTCGAAGTAGTAGTATCCGTGCCTCCCAGTTTTTCGATATGTTTTCCGATAGTGGTTGTACTGTATGTTAATATGCGGTCAATATAATGAGCGGTTCCGTTTTTGGCTGTTTTGGAAGCAGTTGAAACTGCCACGGTATTAGCGTCAACATTGCCGGCGGCAAACAGGGAGCCATTTTGGTACCGTACAAATTCACCTCCGTACGACATGGCCACACCCGAGCCCGACAGGGTGGTAAGATCTACGCCGGGTATTACATGCAGGTTCAGTAGTCGTAACAATATGACCAATGCCGATGAACCTACTACGTCGGCTCCGCCGTTAGATGGTTTGTATCGCCATTGAAATGCGGGTGTATTACTTGCCAGCGGGTCCGGCGTAAAACCGGCTGCAGTGAGCGCGTTGTTGCTGATGAGGAAAATGGTGTATTTCTGCTTTATGTTCGATATAGTAAATTTCAACTCCTGGTTCAGCAAGCTCGTCATCATGGAATACTGTGGGTCGAGATAGGCTTTGCCATATACGCTGCTGAATACATTTGCTTCCTGCACTTTATTGGTACCATAAAAGATACCATTGCTTAGTATTCTTTTGTCAATAACATTCGCATTCGGATCAAAGCGGGCTTCCTCGCCTAAATAGTTAAAGGTGGTATTGAACTTGCTGGGCCATACGGCTGTTTGCCACATATGCGCATTGATGAAATCATAAATAATGCCTATGGGCACTTCATCGAGCGAATTGTAATGTTCCAGCAGCACCGTGTTTTTATAACTGTTAAATGCATCATTCGTTGGAACGAACAACGTATAGGTGTTCCCCTGTCCGTCGTTATCCTGTTGTTTCAAAAAGTTTTCATTATTAAGCGCAAAAGCGAGGCTCGGATTGAACACTTTGGTATAAACCGTATCCGCCGCGCCGGTAACATTACGGTAGTTGTTTGTTACCGTGTTATTCATCGCATATTGTATCAGGTATTTATCGAACAGTTTCCTGAATTCGCTGTACTCGGGTTTGCCGGCGATGTATTGGTCAATGCTGGGCAAGGCCGTGATCACTTTATTTACTACGTGAATGACGCCGTTTTCGGCAGGAATATCTTTTTCGGTAACGATGGCATCCACTACATTAAAACCGGTAAAATTGATGCCCGGATAAAAGTAATTGTAGTCACCGGCACTGAGTGCTTTGGCAGCTATGAAATTATCGGTAAAGTAAGGGATGTACTTATTATTGTTATCACCATCTACATAATAAGTGAGACCGTTCCGGTTGCTGGCAATAACTTTTATACCCTTACCTGTTGTATTGGCGCCGTCGTAAACGCCTGTATAATTAGCGGTACGTCTTTTAAAAGCCCCATTGGCTACCCATCCGCTGATCGTTTGGGCATCGCCAATTCGTTCTTTTTTAAACGCATTGTATACCAGGCAGTAAGTAACAATTTTGCGGCAGGCTTCCTGGTCAAGGTCATTTACACTGCTGATATTGTTTTGTTTAAAATAAGTCTGGAAAGCCGAATCGGTAGGGGCAAAGAAGGTCCAGTATCCTGCAGCGCCTAATATATTTGTATAACCTGCCTTATCTATACAGGTAAGCAGCGTTGAAAAATTGCCTTTGCTCTGCAACACCTGGTAAATAGGTGGTTCAAGGCCTTCGGGACGGCCATAATATTCATCCCACTGTTTTTTACGACAGTTAACAAATAATATACTAATAGTAACAAGTAACAGGAACGGTTGTAATAATCTACACATGACAAGTGATTGTTTTTTCATATTGTAAAGCCAGGATGCAAACAGGAATAACGGGGCATACAAGCCTAAGGCCCGATAAATGATTTTGTGAACTGCGGTAAATAAAAGTCTAAAGAAGTGATAGAGAACATGCCGTGTAGAGACGACAGAATACGTGTAATATTTACACCTGAAATGGGGCGCATGGCAAGTCAGTTTCGTTTTTGGTTATGAGCAGTTATTAATATAAAAGTAAAATTATGCCGTGCTTAACTGTCCTGAAGCATCCCGATTGACTGTTTTGATTTACGCAATCGTTCCCGGAAGTGTGAAAATGACATTTAAAGATACAGGGTTCAAGACTAAGGAAGACAAGGCACAAGTGGTTTAGGTTCAGTGAACCCAACTGCCCCGGAAATACTTGTGCCTTGAACTTTGTACCTTGTTTCTTCCTTCCTGAGCCTTCTCAGGATAGCACAGGATGACCGGTATTGTAAGGGCTCCTAATTTCACTTCTTCCGACGATTGTAAATTTTAAAAACAGGCCATTATGAAAAAATATCAGCTTCCTCTGAAGCCTTTATGGCTATTCCCGTTTTTCTTTCTTTTTACATTTTTTATTGCAAATGCGCAGACAGAGAATGGTAACAAACCCGTTACCGGAAAAATCACCGACGAAGGCGGCAATGTGATTCCTGGTGCAACGATACAGGTAAAGGGAACCAATATCCGTATCAGTGCTAAGGATGATGGTACGTTTTCGATCGTCGTTCCGGCGGGAAAAGCAATCCTCATCATCAGTTCGATTGGGTTTACACAAAAAGAAGTGAGCCTGAACGGTGAAACGGAGATAACCGTTAAACTGTCGGGTTCAAAAAACACACTCGAAGATGTAGTGGTGATTGGTTATGGCACCCAAAAGAAAAGAAATGTAACCGGCGCCGTGGTGTCGTTCGATGCCGGAAAGCTGGATGAACGTCCGGTAACACGTGTCGACCAGGCGCTGGTAGGACAAATGGCCGGTGTGGCCGTTAAACAAACGAGTGGTGCACTGGGTAAAGGTTTCAGTGTACAGGTGCGCGGAACCGGTTCTATTACCGCAGGTAACGAGCCGTTATATGTAATTGACGGATTTCCGCTGGCAACGGCTGCTCCCAATGCTGCCGGTAACTATGCCAATGGTAACCCGCTGGATAATATCAATCCCAATGATATTGAATCGATACAGGTGTTGAAAGATGCGGCAGCAGCAGCTATTTACGGTTCGCGCGCAGCCAACGGCGTGGTGATCATCACCACCAAACGCGGCCGCTCGGGTAAAGTAAAACTCGATGTAAACAGCTATGTTGGTTTTGTTGAGCGCAGTAAAAAGCTCGACATGCTGAATGCCGATGAATGGATTGACCGTGCTACCGAAATGATCAATGCCAAATACGTAGCCGACTATAAAGCACAGGGAGCCGGCGCGGCGGATGATTATGAAATGAGAAGACAAAAGATCAATAGCACCATTGCAGATCCAACAAAAAGAATTGCGGCCGGTCAATACAATACCACTTATATGTTAGATGACCGCTGGGCGAAACCCGGTCATCCGGGTTTGCGGTTTATCGACTGGCAGGATGAAGCCTTTCGTACAGGTTTAATGCAAAATCATCAGATATCGGCCAGCGGTGGTAATGAATTTGTGCGGTATTATGTATCCGGTAATACCACCCGCCAGGAAGGCATGGTGATCAATACCAACTTCATCAGTTATTCGGCGCGTGCCAATGTAGAAGTAAACGCCAGTAAAAAATTGCGTTTTGGGTTGAATATTTCACCAACCTGGTCAATTATTAACGATCCGGGTGTTGAAGGAAAAGACAATATACTGCACCAGGTATTAAGCATGTCGCCTGTACAGGAAGATTCGATGGGTTTGTACCCGAACATTGATAAAAACGGACAATACCGCTGGAGCACTTCCACCAACAGTCCCATTGGCAAGCTGCAGAATATTATTGGCGAAACAAAAAGGTTCCGCACCCTCACTTCAATATTCGGCGAATACCAGATCATTCCGGGCCTTGCTTTTAAAACAACACTCAACCTCGATAATACCGACAATAACAGCAAAGGCTTTACGCCTTATATAGTGGCCAGTTCGCTCGATACCCGAAACGCACAGGGCACAGTACAATCGAGCGGTTCGTACAATAGCTATAAAAAGCAAACTTTTGCAAATGAAAATACACTGTCGTATAATAAAGAATTCAATAATATTCACAGCATATCGGCTCTTGCCGGTTTTTCGTACAACTCAGATAAATTAGACAATGTACGCCTGTCGTCGAACGGCGGATACAGCCAGAACAACATCATTACATTAAATGCTGCCAAAGGCGTTACCGGCTTTACCACCGAATCGAAGAATATTCTGCTGTCGTACTTCGGCCGTTTGCAATACTCCTTTGATAATAAATATTTGTTGTCGGCCAGTATGCGGCGCGACGGATCGAGCCGGTTTGGCGCCAATACCAAATGGGGATGGTTCCCGAGCGCCTCGGTAGGATGGAGGATATCGGAAGAAGAATTTATAAAACCGGTAACTTTTATCAACGACCTGAAACTGAGAGGCAGCTGGGGTAAATCGGGTAATTATAATATTCCCGATTATGGCAGCATTAATGTTGAAGCATTGTATAATTATTCATTAAACGGAACATCCGTTGTTGGACAGGCCCCTTCGGCGCTTACCAATCCCGATCTTACCTGGGAAAAATCTGAAACCATTGATGTAGGTTTTGATGTAACTGTGTTGCAGAACCGTATTAGTGCTACCTTTGATTATTATACCAAATCCAATACCGCCTTATTGTTAAATGCACCTGTTCCGTTGGTTACCGGTTACGGCACTTCGCTTCTCAATGCCGGCGCCGTTAAAAATAAAGGCTGGGATATTGAAATTACTTCACGCAACATTGTGAAAGGTCCTTTTCAATGGACCACTACAGCCAACCTGAGCCATAATACCAACAAAGTAACAACGCTTACAAACGATCAAACGCAGATACTTATTCCATCGGCCTATGGCGCTAATGCCCAGCACTCGATCCTGCGGGTGGGCGATCCTATGTACAGCATTTATGTGGTAAAGCAAATAGGTATATTAACACAGGAGGATATTGATAAAAAAGTAGCATTGTATGGTCCGCAAACAGTTGGCGATCCCAAATACTATGATAAAAGCGGCGATGGCTTTATTGATCTGAACGACCGGGTAATTGTTGGTCATCCCAATCCTGATTATGTATGGGGAATTACAAACAATTTCCGGTACAAGGGATTCGACCTGACCGTACTGACGCAGGGCCAGTGGGGTGGTTCCATTTATTCTTTGCTGGGACGTGCACTGGGCCGCACAGGGCAGGGGTATCTTGATAATCCTTTAGGCTTTTTCCGCAACAGGTGGCGCTCGCCCGATGATCCCGGAGATGGCAAAGTAGGTAAAGCCTATTCAACATTCGGACAAATAGCCAATACCGACTGGTTGTATTCTTCTGATTACATTCGCGTACGTGTGATATCGTTAGGGTACGATCTGAACAGGGTTATTAAATCAAAAAAAGGTATTCAGGCTGCCCGTGTATATATAACTGCCGAAAACTTTTTTGGGCACGACAAATACAAAGGCGGCATGAACCCCGAAGCCAACAACACCGACCTGAGCGGCAATACAGGGTTTCCCGAACCAGGCGATTACGGCGGATTGCCTTTGCCAAAATCGCTGGTGCTTGGTGTAAATATTACTTTTTAACCATTGGCTAATTCATTTCATTATGAAAAAAATAGTTGTTGTAATCATAATAGCGATAGCAGGTTGTATAAGCGCCTGTGAAAAAAAGCTCGATCAGTCGCCTATATCGGGATCACCCACTGAAAATTTCTATGCACAAACGAGTGATTTTATTCAGGCGGTGAACGCAGTATATAATGGCTTAATGAATTATCCCGACAGGCAACTGAATTTATCTGAAACAAGGTCAGATAATTTATATGCCGTATCTGATGGCGGGGTGCGCGACTGGGAAGGCGTTAACAGTTTTCATAAAACCATTGCCGGTAACAATTATGTAACCGAAGCCTGGGCTGGTAATTATAATGCCATCTTCAAAGCCAATACGGTGCTGGAGAAACTGGCCGAAAAAGGCAATGTTATATCGGATACCACTTTAAGAAAAAGGCTGCAGGCAGAAGCGAGGTTCCTGCGCGCCTTTTATTACTTCGATCTGGTACGGTGGTTTGGCCGTGTGCCGTTGATCGATAAAACACTTCTAGCCAATGAAGCATTGAAAATAGGAAGAAGCGAAGTAAGTGATGTGTACAGCTTCATTATTGCTGATCTGGAATTTGCTGCCACCAATTTGCCTGAAACATATGCTACCGCCGATAAAGGCAGGGCCACCAGATATGCAGCAAAAGGAATACTGGCGCTGGTGTATATGACACGGTCGGCCCCAACTTACGACATCAAAGGGCCGGGCCTTGGTTTAAATGAATGGGATAAAGCGCTGGCGCTGCTGAATGAAATCATTGCAGGCGGTAAGTATTCTTTATTACCAAAATATCGGGATATCTTTTCTTACACCAATGAAAATAATGCAGAAGTGGTTTTTGATGTGCAATATGCCACCGGTTCTACACCTGTTGTGGGCGGCACTTTTGCATGGGTGCTTGTTCCCGATACATGGTTTCAGAGTCAGGGTAAAGGTACTCAGGGTGGCTTAACCATCAGACCGGTATCGAACAATTTGTTGAACTCATATGAAACGGCCGACAGCGTTCGCAAATCGATTTCTATTCAAACCGGTTTTACCTATAACGGAGTTACTGAAACCCGCTCGTTCTTTAAAAAATATGTTGATCTTACCAAAGTGCCAACTAACCGGATCGACTGGCCGATAAACTTTATTGTGATGCGATATACCGATGTGTTGATGCTGAAAGCAGAATGCATTCTGCATGGCGCAACCGGTACACAGGCCGATGTAGATGCCATTGTAAACCAGGTAAGGAACCGCGCCGGATTAACCATACCTGTAACGAATGTAACACTGGCTGAGTTAATGGAAGAAAGAAGAAAGGAGTTTGCCGCCGAAGGTTCGCGCTGGCACGACCTGGTGCGCAGCGGATCGATAGAGTCGATAATGACCAGCTGGATAGCCGCAGAAGATGTGCAGCATGTAATACAACCTTTTCAAAAAAATTACATCATATATCCTGTACCGCAGTCGGAGATTGATGTGAAGCAGGGATTGTATGAGCAGAACTTAGGGTATTAAAACTCAAGCCGAATACGGCTGTTGATATATGCACCACATAGTCACATAGAAAACATAGGTTTCACATAGGGCTTTCTATGTGCCTTCCTATGTGCCCTTATGTGTCTATGTGGTTCAAAAAGCTTGTGATATGAAAAATCAATTGTTTGCCTTATTATCTGGAATCTCTCTTACCACAACCGCGCAACCCGTTATCGAAACCGGTTCACAAAAAAACATGCCCGCAGAATGGATAGATGCTTCTACTCATCACAAAGTAGTTCGATTGACCAATAAGCCCGGCAGCAATGCCAGTTTTTATTTTCACAACAACCCGTTCATCGGTAATAAAATGGTTTTTTATAGTACCGATAGCAATGACAAACAACTGTATACGGTTGATTTAACCACCCGGCAGATGGAACAGGTTACGCACCAACGCTCACCGATGAGCGGCGAGATAACCGGCGCCAAAGGCCATAATGTATATTACCAGATAAAAGACAGCGTGTTTGTTACCAACATCGATACAAAGAACACGCAACTGGTATTTGTTTTTCCGCCCGGCTTTAAAGCAGGTATTACAACTGTAAATGCCGATGAAACCCTGCTCGGCGGTGTATGGAGCACCGATGCCGAAAAAGAAATATTCAAAAAGAACCCCGAAAAGCACGACTACTTTGAAAGAATTTACGAAGCCCGTTTACCCCGTACCTTGTTTGTGATAGATATTCGATCCAAACAATTACGAAAGCTGTTTACCGACAGCGCGTGGCTGAACCATGTGCAGTTTTCAACTACCGATCCCGGCCTGTTAATGTTTTGTCACGAAGGTCCCTGGCACAAGGTTGATCGCATATGGACGATCGATGTAAACAAAACCAGTCGCGCACCGCAACTGATGCACCGGCGAACGATGGATATGGAAATTGCCGGTCATGAATTTTTTTCGCCCGATGGCAAAACCATCTGGTTCGATTTACAGATGCCCCGTGGTGAGGCCTTTTTTGTAGCCGGTACCAATGTAAAAACACTACAGGAAAAAAAATACCGCCTGCAACGCGATGAATGGAGTATTCACTTTACCTTATCACCCGATCAAAAACTGTTTGCAGGCGATGGCGGCGACCCCGGCCAGGTGGCTAAAGCCCCCAACGGACAATGGATCTATTTGTTTCGCGTCAATGGAGATCATTTCGTTGCAGAGAAGCTGGTGAATATGCAACACCACAATTATAAGCTGGAACCCAACGTACATTTTTCACCCGATGGAAAATGGATTATATTCAGGGCTAATTTTGAAGGCGGGCAGCAGGTTTATGCGGTAGAAGTAGGAAGTTGATAGGTTGATTAACTGTAACGGAGACTATTGCCGATTGCCGATTCACGATTTCACCCTTACGAACAAAATAACCAGATGATTAAAAGGCTTACATACGCAGCAACATTATTACTGGCATTAACAACCACACAGGCGCAGATCAAATGGCCGGCTATTAACCCTGTTACCAAACCATGGACACGCTGGTGGTGGATGGGTAACGCCGTTAACGCAAAAGACCTCACCGCCAATATGGAAAAATATGCGGCAGCAGGGTTAGGCGGTTTGGAAATTACGCCTATTTATGGCGTAGCCGGTTATGAAAATCAGTTTATAGATTATCTGTCGCCCCAGTGGATGAAGATGCTCACACATACCTTACAGGAAGCAAAACGCCTGAATATGCAAATTGATATGGCCACCGGCAGCGGCTGGCCATTTGGCGGCGGTCCGCTTATCGGCGACGCCGAAGCCTGTAAGGATTTTGTGTACAGGACCTGGACGATAAAAGGCAATCAAACCCTTAAAGAACCGGTTACTTATATACAGCAACCTTATATTGAAACGGTGGGCAATCATATTTCCAGTCTCAAATCAATTTATACTGATGGCGGCACCAACGGTTCTGTTTCGGCCTCCATGCTGAAAGATTACGCCCACGTTACAGATATCAGCAAACTGGTGGACCCCGTTTACGAAAATAAAAACCTGCAGGCGCTTGCCTTAGACCAGGTGAAATTTAAAAAGAACCTGCTGCTGCAGGTGGTAATGGCATACAGCGAAAACGGACAAGCCATTGAGTTAACAAACAATGTAGATGCAGCAGGTAAATTGAACTGGAAAGCCCCGGCCGGTAACTGGACGATATATGCGCTGTTTATGGGCTGGCATGGAAAAATGGTAGAACGCGCAGCGCCCGGCGCCGAAGGCAATGCCATTGATCATTTTTCAGAAGCCGCTTTAAAAAAATACCTCAGCCGGTTCGACAATGCATTTACCGGCAATGATATCAGCCCGCTGCGCGGCTTTTTTAACGATTCGTATGAAGTTGATGATGCGCGCGGACAAAGCAATTACACGCCCGGTTTTTTTGATGAATTCATACGTCGTCGCGGATACGACCTGAAACTGCATTTACCCCAACTGCTGAACAAACAACCCGACGCAAACGGTTTGCGCATATTATACGATTACCGGCAAACAATAGCCGATCTGTTGCTGGAGAAATTCACCATTCCCTGGCATAACTGGGCGCAGGCAAAAGGGAAGATCGTACGAAACCAGAGCCATGGTTCACCGGCCAACATCCTTGACTTATACGGCGCGGTAGATATACCCGAAACCGAAGGCACCGAATTATTGCGATTTAAATTTGCCGCCTCTGCTGCACATGTATTGGGCAAACCCCTCATTGCTGCCGAAGCCGCCACCTGGTTGAATGAACATTTTAAATCGACCTTAGGCGATGTAAAAAAAGTGGTTGACAAATACTTTGTGGGTGGTGTAAATCATATTGTATATCACGGTACCAGTTATTCACCCGAAAACGATCCCTGGCCGGGATGGTTGTTTTATGCAGCCGTGCATTTTCAACCCGTTAATCCTTTATGGAAAGACTTTG
>Ga0114129_10000433_pt1 | contig 49641 bp, 51 predicted proteins | sample RhiMetdeltSRZDD1_FD_80071 | JGI IMG/M metagenome (GOLD analysis project Ga0114129, IMG submission 80071) | Populus rhizosphere microbial communities from Tennessee, USA - Rhizosphere MetaG P. deltoides SRZDD1 (version 2) (version 2) | ecosystem: Host-associated > Plants > Roots > Rhizosphere >...
AGCACCCGCGCCACGTTCGTGATCGGGGCGATGCCGGCCTGCTTCACGTCGAGCGCCTCCTCGCGTTTGCCCTTGGGGTGAACGATCGCGTCCTTCAACAGGCCGACCGGTGGTCGCGTGGCGACGGCGAGGGTCCCGAGCTGCCGGATGAACTGGTCTTCTTTCGCGGAGCTCCGGATCACCTCGTCCAGCGTCGGCTCGACGTCCAAAGGTCCAACGACGCGACGGAAGTCGAACGCGATCCCGACGAAGGCGCGGCCGATCGACGACGGGTCGCGGACCCACCCCCAGAACCGCCGCTCCCAACCCCGGAGCGTCCCGCGCCACTCGGGGTTCGACGCGATCACGCCGGCACGGCACTTCTTGATCCCCGCTCGCTCGATCCCGTCGTTCACGAACGCGGTCAGCTGCTGGAAGTACGGATCCACCTCGGAGAACTCCGCCTCGTCGCAGTCGACCGCCAGCGCGTTGTCCTGATCGGTGGACAGCCCCTGCTCCTGGCGGGCCTCGCTTCCGAGGGCCAGCCAGGCCCATGGGCACGGCGGCTCGCCGAGCTCCTCGATCCCCAGGTCGAGCAGGCGGACCGTGAGCGTGTCGATCGTGACCGCGATCGCGTGCGCGATATCGAGGGGGTCGACGTCCGCCTCGACCAGCGTGTCGAGCATCTCCGGGAGCCGGGCAGCCACAGCCACCGCGGCGTCGACGTCGGGAGCTCGCTCGAGCTCCGACCGGAGGGCGAACGGCTTCCACTGCTCGAGGGCCATCAGGTCCGTGTCGGTCACGATCCCGAGCAGCCGGCCGCCGTCGGCGCGGACCGGAACGTGGTGGATCCCCCGCTCGAACATCAACGTGAGGACCTGGGCGGCGGTCGTCTCCGGCTCGACGGAGACGACCGGCGCGGTCATCAGGTCGGTCACCGGCGTGTCGGCGCTCCGACCGGCGGCAACGACCTTGGCTCGGAGATCGCGGTCGGTGAGGATCCCCAGCTCTCCTCGGTCCTCGACGAGGACCGAGGAGATCCGCTCCCGGGTCATCACCTCGGCCGCCTCCCTGACGGTGGACGTCGCCGGGACGACCTGCGGCTCGCGACGGACCAACGTCGAGACCGGCGCCGCCCAAGGATCGAGCGCCTCTCGCTCGGGGCCTTCGAGCACGGAGACCTCCCGTCGGCGGAGGCTCCCGGCCAGGAACGCCAGACCGCGCCGGGTCGCCATGACCTCCATCGCGATCTCCTGGTCGATCAGGTAGCAGATCGTGTCCTCCACGGCGCGAACCGTGTAGGCGGCTTCGAGCCCCGTGAACATCGAGACGAACCCGAAGAACTCCCCCTCGCCCAGGACGTCGGCGACCGCCTCGCCGTCGACCGCCTCCACCACGCCCTTGCGGACGACGTAGAGGTGCTCGCTGGGCGCCGATGCCCGGTGCACGATCGCCGCGCCGGCCGGGAAGAACTCGATGTGCGTGTGCCGAACGACCTCGGCGAGCCGTTCGTCGTCCAGCTCGTCGAAGGGCGGGTACATCCGCAGGAACGACGGGATGTCCACGGCCGCGAGTATCGCATCGCGGCTCCCCGGGCCGGGAGGCGAGGGGGTATCCTCACGCGACCTTTCGACCCTGGGAGGCGGATCCGTGAAGAGCGGGCTGGAGATCGCGCAGGAAGCAGTCCTTCGTCCGATCACCGAGGTGGCGGCCGACGCCGGGATCCTCGAGGACGAGCTGGAGCAGTACGGGCGCTACAAGGGGAAGGTCGCGCTGTCGACGCTCGACCGTCTCTCCGACCGACCCGACGGCAAGCTGATCATCACCACGGCGATCACGCCCACCAAGGCCGGCGAAGGGAAGACGACCACGTCGATCTCGCTCACGCAGGGTCTGGGGAAGATCGGCAAGGACGTGATGCTCTGCCTCCGCGAGCCGTCGATGGGCCCGGTCTTCGGGATCAAGGGCGGCGGCAACGGCGGCGGCTACGCGCAGGTCGTCCCGATGGAGGAGATCAACCTCCACTTCAACGGGGACTTCCACGCCGTGCAGGTCGCGCACAACCTGCTCGCGGCGGCGCTGGACGCGTCGATCTACCACGGCAACCCGCTGGGGATCGACCCGGTCTCGGTGACGTGGCCGCGAACCCTCGACGTGAACGATCGCGAGCTCCGCTACAACGTCGTCGGGCTCGGCGGGAAGGCCCACGGCGTGCCGCGAGAGAACCAGTTCGTGATCGTGGCCGCCTCCGAGATCATGGCCGTGCTCGCGCTCTCGAACGATCTCACGGACCTCCGACATCGCCTCGGACGCATCGTCGTCGCGTCCACCGCGGACGGCACGCCGGTCACCGCCGAGGACCTGAAGGTCGCCGGGGCGATGGCGGTGATCATGAAGGAGGCGATCAAACCGAACCTGGTCCAGACCCTCGAGGGCCAGCCGACGATGATCCACGCCGGACCGTTCGGGAACATCGCCCACGCCAACAACTCGATCATCGAGGACCGCATCGCCCTGAAGCTGGCCGACTACGTCGTGACCGAGGCCGGGTTCGCCTCGGACCTCGGCTTCCAGAAGTTCTGCGACATCGTCTGCCGGTTCGGAGGCTTCGCGCCCTCCGCCGGCGTGCTGGTCACCACCGTGCGGGCGATGAAGTCCCACGGCGGGAAGCCGTTCGAGCAGCTGGGCACCGAGGACATCGATGCGCTCCGGCGAGGGATCGAGAACCTCGAGGCGCACATCGGGATCGTCCGCGAGTACGGGCTCCCCTGCGTCGTGTCGATCAACAACTTCCCGAGCGACACCGAGAAGGAGATCGAGACGACCCGCGAGCTGGCCATCGAGGCCGGTGCGGAGACCGTGGTCGTCAACCGGGCGTTCTCCGAGGGGGGCGACGGCGCCACCGAGCTGGCGGAGGCGGTCGTCGCCGCGTGCGAGCGGCCGAGCTCGTTCCACCTGCTGACGCCCGACGGGACGCCGCTGAAGCAGCAGATCGAGGCGATCGCCACCAAGGTGTACGGAGCCGACGGCGTCGACTACCAGGCGCAGGCCGAGAAGGACATCGCACGGATGGAGCAGCTCGGGTTCGGCACCGTGCCGGTGTGTATGGCCAAGACGCACCTCTCGCTGAGCCACGACCCCACGCTGCTGAACCGGCCGCGGGGCTACCGGCTGCCCGTTCGGGGCGTCGTCCCGAGCGCCGGCGCCGGCTTCGTGGTCGTGCTCTGCGGGGACATGCAGCGCATGCCCGGCCTGGGGAGGACCCCCGCGTTCATGAATGTCGACATCGACGCCGAGGGCCGCACCGTCGGGCTGTTCTGAACGATCCGGAGCACGTGACCGAGGAGCGTCAGCCCAAGCTCTACCGCGAGCTCGCGACGTCGTGTTCCTGGGAGCCGCCCGTTCCGCGCCTGACTCCTGTCGGCGCTCAGCCGTCGACGGGCTCGCCGGGGACGACGCAGAACTCGTTGCCCTGCGGGTCGAGCATCACGCACCACATGCTGCCGTCCTCCTCAGCCCAGTTCCGGACGGCCGCGCCGAGGCCCTCGAGGCGCTCCACCTCGGACTCCAGCGAGGTGTCGGCGGTCAGGTCGAGATGGACGCGGTTCTTCGACACCTTCTCCTCGGGGACCTCGGTGAAGAACAGGACCGGCAGCCCGGAGCCTTCGGGTGGCTCGACCATCACCGAGGGATCGTCCTCGGGGTCGTAGATCCCCTTCGCGGCGAGGCGCTCGAGCTCGTCCTCGTCGTACGGGGCGACCGCCCACCCGAGGGCGGCGGCCCAGAACCTCGCGAGCGGCGCGGCGTCGCGGCAGTCGAAGACGACCGAGTCGATCCTCACCTGTCGGAGAAGCCTAGCGCGGCGCGACGCCGCGCCGCTCACCGCCCCGCCGGGCTCAGCCCTTCAGGCGAAGCAGGAACGCCTCCTCGATCTGGCCCAGCAGCCCGGCGGCGCGCTCCCGCACGGCGTCGGCCTCGTCGACGAGCCCCTGGCTCTTCGCTTCGTCCTTCAGACCTGCCGCGTTGATCCGAACGTTCGCCAGCGCGGCCAGCGCCGCCGCGAACAGCAGCGTTCCTGCCGAATAGCCGTCGGAAGCGGCGTGCGGGTTCCCGAGGGCGGTGGCGTCCTCGGCCACCTCCATCAGGTCGACGGATCGCTTCGCCAGGTCCAGCGGCACCGCGGCGGCGGCCTCGTAGGCGTCCTGGATCGCGAGCGTCCTGGATGCCTTCTCCGCGTCGGTCTCCTTCGGCAGCTTGAACGAGGCCATCACGGACTCGAACGCCTTGGCGTCCTCGTCGGCCAGGCGGAGGAAGTCGGCCCGGTCCCGATCGGCCCGGTCGACCAGGTCGTTCATCCGTGCGTCGACGTCTTCGAAGCCCGCCTTCCCGACCGTGAGCCGACCCACCATCGCGATCAGCGCCGCGCCGGTCGCGGCGGCGACGCCCGCGGCGGCGCCGCCGCCGGGGGTGGGCGCGTCCGACGACAGCGCCCCCAGCCAGGTGCCGATGCCTTGTTCTTCCGTGCTCACGACCGCTCCCCTCTCTCGTCGGGATCCGATCCGGCTTCCACGAGTCGCTCCAGGATCTGCTCGTCGGGGTCGAACCCCACCAGCCGGACGTGCTCGGCGACTCCTTCCGACAGCGCCGCCGCCGGCGCGAGTCCGACGATCTCGGAGTCGACGATCTCGAGGCCCCGGTCGGCCGCCCTCGTTGCCACCGCGTCGAAGGCCTCCCGGACCCCGGTCACGTCGGTGTCGACGAGGTTCATCGAGACGGTCACCTGCCCGCGCTCCGGCACCGTGAACCCGATCGCCCGGACGGCCGGCAGTCCGCCCGAGGACTCCCGGACGCTCCGGGCGATCTCCTTCACCGCGTCCTCGTCGTTCCCTGCCAGGTAGATGTTGAACGCCACCAGGGGCTTCCGCGCGCCGACGGCGGTCGCGCCGGCGGGTCCGATCCGATGCGGCCCGAAGTCGGGAAGGCGGTCGCCTCCGGCGACCGCCTCCCGCAACCCCTCGAACTCTCCCTTCCGCACATCGGCGAGCGATCGCCGCTCGGGGACGAGCGCCGCTTCGCCGTACAGGTAGACCGGGAGGTCGAGCGCGTCGGCGAGCTCCCGGGCGAACGACCGGGCCAGCTCGACCACGTCGGACATCTCCACGTCCCGGACCGGCATGAACGGGATCACGTCCGCGGCGCCCATCCGCGGATGGCCGCCGCGGTGCCGGGTCATGTCGATCCGCTCCACCGCGACCGTCGCTCCGGCGAGCGCGGAGCGCCGGACCGCGTCGGCGTCACCGAGCACGGTCGTGTCCAGCCGATGATGGTCCTTGTCCGCCTCGGCGAAGACCACCCGCGCGCCGGGCACCGCGAGCGCGTCGACGATCGAGTCGATCGTCGACGGATCCCGGCCCTCACTGAAGTTCGGAACGACGCCGAGGATCGGGGGCACGCGGTCCTCGGGCCCTCAGCTCCGCGGTCGCTGCTTCTCCGGGTCGACGATCGCCAGCACGTCGACGGTCGCCGTCACGGTCCCGTCCCCCAGCGCGACGTCGACCTTGGTGCCCTCGTCCGCGACGTCTCGACGGAGGATCGCCAGCCCGATCGGACCGAACGCGGGGCTCGTGGCCGGCGAGGTCAAGACGCCGACGTCCTCGCCGTCCTTGGTCACGGCGGCCCCGTACTCGGGGAGTTCCTCACCCTGGAGCCGGAGCGTCTTGAAACGGTTCGGTGGATCGGCCGCGACCTCCCGGAGCGTGTCCTTGCCCATGAACGCCCCGTCGGCGTCGAGCGCGACCACCCGGTCGAGGCCGAGGTCGAACGGCGTGCGCTCGTGGGCCTCGTAGTCGTAATCGGTGACGACCATCCCGGCCTCGATCCGGAGCGGTTCGATCACGTCGACGCCGTAGGGCACGGCACCGGCACCGATGATCACGTCCCAAAGCTCCTCGGCGTGCTCGGGCCGGATGAACAGCTCGTAGCCCAGTTCGCCCGAGAAGCCGGTCCGGGACAACCACACGGGGACCCCGCCGACCTTCACCTGGTCGGGCAGGAAGTTGAAGTACCGCAGGGAGCTCAGGTCGGCGTCGGTGAGTCCCTGGACCAGATCCCGGGACCTCGGTCCCTGCACCTGCAGGTGCGGCAGCTCGGGTGCGATGTAGTCGATCGCGACGTCGAGGCCCTTGGAGGCCTCTCCGAAGTATTCCCGATGGTCCAGGCCGTTCGTGCAGACCCACAGGTGGTCGTCGGCGTGCTTGAACACGGTGCCGTCGTCGACCAGGAGCCCGTCGTCGTCCAGGAACGCGCCGTAGCGGACCTGACCGGTCCGCATCCCCAAGATGTCGTTCGAATGGACCCGCTGGGCCGCCTCGACCGCGTCGGTCCCGCGGAACTCCCACTTGTTCAGCGGGGAGACGTCCCAGACGCCGACCCCCTCGCGAACCGCGTGGTACTCGTCCTCGAGCTCCCCGAACCCGGTCACCCACCACCAGCCGGCTTCCTCCATGAAGCCCTTGGCGGTCTTCGACATCACCTCGTGGAACGCGGTCCGCCGGCTCTCGCCGGACCCCTCCGTGGTCGCATCGTCATCGCTCATGCGGCCCTCTTACCACGAGGCTGAACGGCTGTTCAAGTCGAGCACCGGATCGTTTCGGCGTCGGTCACGATCGCGTCGACCCGCCGATCGAACGCTCCCCGAGGGAGGTCCGTATCCAAGACCTGGAGGGAGAAGGCGATCGCCACCGCCGGCGCGGCCACGAGCCCGAGCGCCCGGTCGTAGTACCCACCGCCGTAGCCGATCCGGCCGCAGCTCCGATCGAACGCGACCCCGGGAACGACCACGAGGTCGAGGAGGTCGAAGGGAACGCGCTCGCTTCCGGCGGGCTCCCGGATCCCGAAGGCCGCCGAACGGGTCGGATCGCCGGGCGCGTAGCGGATCGGCACGAGCTCGTGATCCTCGATCCGAGGGAGGGCGAGGGCGACGCCCGCGGCGTGCAGCCGCTCGACCAGCTCGGCGGTCGAGACCTCCGAGCCGAACGACGAGAACAGCAACGCGGTCTCGACCGACCCGATCTCGGGGAGCTGGAGGAACCGCTCGGTGGCGCGGCGACCGAGGACATCACGGTACTCGCGCGATAGCGCGTCGCGCTCGGCCAGGACCGTGCGCCGGATCCCGGCCTTCGCCTTCTTGAGCTCGGCGCTGTTCACGACGGAACGACCGACCGGACCAGCTCCAGGCGACCCTCGCCACCGGCCGGGATGGCCACGACCCAGGCGCAGCCAGCGTCGCCGAGCTCCGCGACGAAGTCGCGGAGCTCGGCGACCGTGCCGCTCCACACGTCCATCGGCAGGCCTCGCGATCGGCGCTCCTCCAGGAGCCGGCCGAGGTCGTCCCGGTCCTCCCCCACCAGCACGATCCCGCCCCAGGTCGGCTCGACCGGACGGCCGTCGGCGAGCTGCGCGAGACGGGCGGATGCGGCGGCGAACGCCGCCGCGTCCATCGCCCACCCGTTCCAGGCGTCCGCGGTCCTCGCGGCCACCGCCAGGACCGCGTCCGACCGCCCCCCCACCCAGATCCTCGGCCCGCCGGGCGGGAGCAGCGGACCGGCGATCGCCGGGACGTGACGCCCGCCCTCCCACGGCTTCCCGTCGAAGAGGCTGCGGACCGCGAGAACCGTCTCCTCCAAGATCTCGACCCGGACGGCTGCCGGCGGGAAGGGCAGCCCGAACATCTCGTGCTCAGCCTTCGAGACCGCGTCTCCGGCCCCGAGCCCGAGGATCCCGCGGCCGCCGCTCGCCTGGTTCAGCGCGGCGGCCTGTTTGGCCAGCAGGCCTGCCGGCCGGATCGACGCCCGGGTGACGAGCGTGCCGACCCCGAGACCGGGTTGCCGAACGGCGATCGCCGACAGCGTGGTGAACGGCTCCAGCGAGGGCCGGTCGGGAGCCCCCGGCGGGAACAGGTGATCCGGCGCGAACACCGAGTCGTACCCGGCGTCGGCCGCTCGCGCGGCGGCGGCCAGGGGTCGTTCGGGGTCGTCCGTGAACATCGGCAGGCTGAGCCCGAGCCTCACGTCCCGGCCGCCTCCAGAGCGAGCATCGCGGCGCCGATCGCGCCCGCGTCGTTGCCGAGCGCCGCGGCCACGATCGGCACCTCCGGCCGGACGTCGGCGGCCTCGACGGTCTCGAGGAAGCGTTCCCTGATCGGGTCGAGGAGCGGCGCACCGAGCTCCGAGACTCCGCCGCCCACGACGACCGCCTCGGGGTCCAGGATGTTGACGAGCCCCGCGATCCCCTCACCCAGCCGGCGACCGACCTGGGCGATGATCGCCACGGCCGCCGCGTCCCCACCGGCCGCCGCGCGCGCGACCAGCTCGCCGGTCGCGCGCGCCGGATCCCCCTGCGCGAGCTTCGCGATCTCCGAGCCCGGATCGTCCACGACGGCGCGGGCGCCGGCGCGCGCGATCGCGTGGCCGCCGGCGACCTGTTCCCAGCACCCGTGGTTCCCGCACCCGCAGACCGGTCCATCGGGCTCCACGATGATGTGGCCGATCTCGCCGGCCAGCCCGTGGGCGCCGCGGATCAATCGCCCGTCGATCACGATCCCCCCGCCGATCCCGGTCCCCACGCCCACGAACAACAGGTACCGATACCCCCGCCCGGCGCCCAGCAGGTGCTCCGCCCATGCGGCCGCCGTCGCGTCGTTGTCGACCGTCACCGGGCGCTCGAACCTGCGGGAGATCCGTTCCCGGAGCGGCACGTTCCGCCAGGAGATGTTCGGCGCCGAGAGGAGGACGCCGTTCGGCTCGTGGACCAGGCCGGCGGCGCCGAGCCCGACCGCGGCCACGTCGTCGGTGAGGAGGTCCTCGACGACCTGTTCGATCGTCTCGAGCGTCGCCGCCTGATCGCGCGCGGGCGTCGGCAGGCGCGACCGCGCCTCGATCTGGCCGGTGTCGGTCACGCGGAGGGCTTCGGTCTTCGTCCCTCCGATATCGACGCCGATCGCCCGGCGGGCGCTCACTCGATGTCGATCCGGGTGAGGGTCGGCTTGGGTCCCTCGTTCTCCGCGTCGTCGGCTCTGGCCGAAAGGACGGACGTCACGGCCAGGAGGAACTCCCGGCTCGCGTTCAACAGGTGCTCGACGGCATCGGGGCGGATCGGCTGGACGGCCGTCACCGCCAGGCAGATCGGGCAGAACGACACGGTGCAGACGTGCCGGTCGGCCGCCGTGTGCTCTTCGTCCGCTCCCGCGGCGCGCGGCGCGCGACGCCGGCCGCCTTCCGACGGCTCCGCCATGTCAGCTGCTCCTTTCCGCCGGACGCGGCTCCCGCCCGAACACGATCTCGAGGTGATCGCCGGTGAAGTTGGCCTCCCGGACGATCATCCGCTTCAACGACTGCGGCAGGATCAGGTTCCGTTTGTACGAGCCGACCCGGACGTAGAGCTCCTCGCCTCGCCGATGGATGTCGAGGTCCTCCCGGGCGGCGAACGGCAGTCGCATCGTCATCACGTAGCCGGTGCCCCGCTTGCGAACCCGGATCGGGTCGTCGTGGAAGAGGACCTCCGCCGCGTCCCGCTCCCCGTAGACCTCGGCGCCCATCTCGCGAAGCAGCGGGAGACCGACCATCTCGCGGTCGAACAGGCGCGCCGTCAGGATCGGAACGGGCTCGAACGACTCGTGCACCGTCGCCAGGTGCTCGGTCTGGATGTCCTTCCACTTGCCGAAGTACGGATCGGTGACGTCGGGCGGCAGCACCCGGTTGACCACCACCGCGTCCACCCGGTAGCCGAAGAGCCCCAGGTAGGTGTAGGTCCGCCGGGCCTCGGAGATCACCATCTTCTCCGGGTTCACCACGAGCCGCACCGACGACGTCGCTTCGTCGGTGAGGATCCGCTTGACCGCGTCGAGGTTGTTGTGCAGCCGCTCGATCGCGTCGAACACCCGGTCGCCGGCGATCGGGAGCGTCGTGACCCTGGAGACGATCGGCCGGACGGTCTTCACGATCCGCCGCTCCACCGGGAAGATCCGCTCGATGTACCACTGCATCACGTCGGGCAGCGAGAGGAGCCGGAGCGTCTCCGCGGTCGGGGCGCAATCGACCACGAGGACGTCGTACGCGCCGCCTTCGACGTGCGTCTTCACGTCGATCAGGGCGAAGATCTCGTCGAGGCCGGGCAGGACCGTGAGCTCCTCGGCCTGGATCGTCTCGGTCCCGGCCCAGTTCATCAGCTGGATCATGTAGTCCTGGATCTCGCGCCAGTTGTCCTCGAGGCGCTCCTGAGCGTCGATCTGCTGGGCCCACAGCAGGTCCGTCACCTCGGTCGGCGACGATCCGATCTCCTGCTCGAACGAGTCCCCCAGGGAGTGCGCGGGGTCGGTCGACATCACCAGGGTCCGCTTCCCGGCGGCCGCCGCGCGGACCGCCGTCGCGGCGGCGACCGTGGTCTTGCCGACGCCGCCCTTGCCGGTGAACAGGAGAACCCGCATCGAGGGCAGCTTACGCGGAAGCCCTAGCCCATCTCGACGCGGCGCTTCAGGCGCTCCAGGGCGTTCTCGATCACGCGCCTCGCGCCCTCGGTCCGCACGAACCCCGGGACCAGCACGCCGATCTCCACGGACAGGCGGTAGGTGACCTTGGTCCGAGCGTGATCGAGCTCGTTCAGGAGGTACTCGCCGCGGATGTCCCGGATCGCGCCGCGCGCCTCCTTGGTGGTCCACGACAGGCCCGTGTCGCCGGGGGCGTAGCGGTACGAGAGCGTGTAGGCCGCTTTGCCGAGGACCGGAACGTCGACCTCGAAGGCGACCTCGGTGGCGCGGCCGCCCTCGCCGCGCTGGACGATCTCCGCGCTGCGAACCTCGGCCCAGCTCGGGTAGGCCTCGTAGTCCTCGAGGACCTCCATCACGTCCTCGAGCGGTGCCGCGATCTCGATCGAGCCTTCGGCGTGCTCCATCAGGCCGGGAATCCTAGTGGTCGCCGGAGCAGCCGGACCTACTGGGCGGCGACGCCCACGACCGACAACGAGAGCAAGGCGACCGACACCATGATCAGCGCCACGGTGGCCCACAGCAGCGCCCGAGCCGACACGAGCGGGGCTTCGCCCGAGGCGATCCGGTACGCCTCGACGGCCGAGCCCAGGTAAACGGTCAGGGCCGAGACCAGCAGCAACGCGACCACGCCGAGGACGGGGGCGCTGTGGACGCCGGAGATCACGATGATCAACGCGAGGCCGAACGTGAGGACGAACAGGGTCCCGCGGGCGATCCCGTCCGGTCCACGTCCGGCCTTCGCGTGCCCGAGCCCGGGGAACGTGAGGGACCAGACGAAGGCGTCCCGCGGGGAGATCGAGGGGCGCAGCTCCTCCTGCCGGAGGAGCTGCGCGAAGGAGGTGCCGCAGACGGCGCAAACATCCAGCTCGATCGGGTTCTGCGCCCCGCAGGTGGGGCAGGGCCAGGTGGCGACGGCGGAGCCGTCGCCACCGGCGGTCCCCGGCCCAGGCGTCCCCGTCGGCGCCGGGAGCGTCGGGGATGCCGGCGCCGGCGCGACGCGGAGGGAGGTGAAGCACTGCCCGCACCATTCCGCGTCCTCGCTCACGAGCGCCGAGCAGTTAGGACATCGAGTCGCCTGCATGAGAGGAGCGTACCCTCGGGGCCCGGCGCGGCCGGGAGGTCAGCGCTCGACCGCGCGGCGCAGCAGATCGGCGAGGCGGGCGGCCGCCCCCGACCAGGTGTGATCCCGCTCCACGCGGGCCCGGCCGGCTTTGCCGAGCCGCGCCGCGTACGCGGGATCCTCCAGCAACGACGCCACGGCGTCGGCGACGTCGTCGGGGTCGGTCCCGTCCACGAGGAGCCCCGTCTCCCCGTGCATGAGCGATTCCCGAGCGCCGCCTGAGTCGCCCACGACGACCGGACGAGCGCACGCGGCGGCCTCGATGAACACGTTGCCCCACCCCTCGACCTCGAGCCCGCCGAGCCGGGAGCGACAGGGCATCGCGAAGACGTCACCGAGCGCGTAGTGCCGCGGAAGCTCCTCCTCGGTCACCGCGCCGACGAACACGACCGATCCTCTCGGTGCGGACTCGGCCAGACGCCGCAGGCGGCCCTCGGAGGGACCCGTGCCCACGATCACGAGTGCAGCCCCCGGGACCCGCCGCTGCACCTCGCGCATCGAGCGGATCAGCACGTCCTGCCCCTTCCGAGCCACCAGCCGGCTGACCGAGACGATCGACGGCCGATCGTCCAGCCCGTGTCGCGAACGAAGGTCGGCGGTGGGGAGGTCCGGCGCGAACCGCTCGAGGTCGGCGCCCGGGTAGAGCACCGACACCGGCACTCCTCGCGGGACCGCCGTACGAACGCGGCGGCCGATGAACTCGCTGCACATCACGACCACGTGAGAGGCGCGAGCGGTCATCCGTCGCATCACGCCGTGCGCGACCGGCACCGTCGAGAGCCAGTAGTCGACCCCGTGGGCGGCGACCACGTACCGGGTTCCGGCGGCCGCGAGGCCCGGACCGAGGAGCGCCAGCGGCATCGCGTCGCCGAACAGCACGACGTCGATGTCCAGACGGTCGATCTCTCGCCGAACGCGATCGGCCACCGTTGGCGTCGGCCACAGGAACCGCTCCCCCACCCGGATCACTTCGTAGGGGGCGGTCTCGTCGAACGCGCCGGCCCCCTCCATCCCGGGAGCGAGGACGGCGATCCGGTCGGGCGGCAACGCGTGCATCAGCGAGCCGAGGGTCCGCTGGATCCCGCCGACGGCCGGTGGGAAATCGTTGGTGACGAGGAGCGTCCTTGGTAGCTGCACGGCACCGATATCCTCGCAGGGGGATCCCGCAGCGAGACGTGGTGAGGACGTGACCGTCACAGGAACGACACAGCTGTCGGCGCTCGAGGAGGGCCGGGCCTTCGCGGACCTCGCCGGATGGCGGACGTTCGCGGTCCGTGGGGCCGACGCCCGCGCGTGGCTCCACGACCTGATCACCACGGACGTCGAGGGACTGCGCCCCGGTGAGGCGCGGCGTTCCCTGATCCTCACCCCGACCGGTCGGATCCGTGCCGACATCCAGGTGGCCGCAGATCGCGACGGGTTCCTGCTGCTGCAGGCGCCTGACCAGCCCGACGGGGTCGGCACGATCCTGGCGCCCTACGTCCTGTCCTCCGACGTGACCCTGGAGGACAGGACCGAGACGATCGCGGTGTTCGCCGTCCTCGGCGGCGAAGCAGCCGAGGACGGCATGTCGTTCGCCCCCTCCGTCCTCGGCGCCGGCCGGATGATCCTGGTCTCGACCGGGGAGGGGGCCGAGCGCCTGCGGTCGCAGCTCCTCGATCAGGGCCTGGTCGACGTCTCCGGCGACACGATCGAGACCTGGCGGATCGATCATGGTCTCGCGCGGATGATGGCCGACTTCGGCCAGGAGTCCCTGCCGGCGGAGGCCGGGCTCGAGGCCACGATCGACTTCACGAAGGGCTGCTTCCTCGGGCAGGAGTCGGTGGCCAAGGTTCGGAACCTGGGGCACCCGCCGACGGTCCTGCGGAGCGTCCGCGCCTCAGCCCCGCTCGCCGCCGGCGACGTGGTGCTCGCCGGCGGCGAGCCGGTGGGAGCCGTCACGAGCGCCGCGACGACCGACGGGTCCGTCGCGGCGATCGTCCGGGTGCGGTGGGAGGCGGCCGAGGAACCGCTGGTCACGAGCACGGGGTCGCCGCTCCTACAACACGAAGAGTAGATATTTCGGGTCATTTCGCATCGGTCACCTGGGGGTTTGCCAGCACGCGTCCCTCGACCCCTTCCCCCGCATGGTCACATCGTGCTATTCCTTCGATCCCGGCCGACGGGGACCCCGGGGGGAGGAGCGGAAGGTGCGGATCGATCGGCTCCCGAGCGTGGACATCGACCTGCTTCCGGAGAACCCCGCACCACCCGACATGTGGCAAGAGCGGTCCGCCTGCTACGGGATCGACCCCGACGTCTTCTTCCCGATCTCCGAGGAGGAGGCCGGGCCCGCCCTCGCCTTCTGCAGCGGATGCTCGATCCGGGACGAATGCCTCTCCTGGGCGCTCAAGAACGGTGAGCGCTACGGGGTCTGGGGCGGACTGACCGAGCAGCAGCGGCGCCGGCTCGTCCGCCAGGTGGCCTGACCGCCTCGGTTGGGACCGCGGCCACCGCCGCGCGATACTCATTGCCAGCGATGCACGACCGCGTTCCCGTCCACGCCACGGCTCCGCTGCGGATCAGCTTCGTCGGAGGCGGCACCGACTTCCCCCACTACTACGAGGACCACGGCGGCGCGGTCCTCTCGACCACGATCGATCTCCACGTCCGGGTGACGATCACCCCGCGCGCCGACCGCCAGGTCACCGTCCGCTCGCTCGACCACGGTCACCTCGTCGCCTACGACCTCGACGACGGACCGGAGTACGACGGCGTGATGGATCTGGCCAAGGCGGCGATCGAGCGGATCGGCGTCGCCACCGGCGTCGACGTCGACATCCGGTCGGACGCGCCGCCGGGGAGCGGCCTCGGGGGATCGTCGGCCCTCGTGGTGGCGATGACGGCCGGGCTCGCCGCGCTCGGCGGGATCGAGATGACCGCGGACGATCTCGCCCGGATCTCCTACTCGATCGAGCGTGAGGACCTCGGCATCAGCGGCGGGTTCCAGGACCAGTACGCGACGGCCTTCGGTGGCTTCAACCTGATCGAGTTCACGCGTGACGCCGTTCGGGTGACCCCGGTCCGGTTGGCGGACGGAACCGTGGAGCGGCTCGAGGCCCACCTCCTGTTGTGGTACTCGGGGTCGGTCCGCCGCAACGTCGGGATCATCGATCGGCAGATCGCGTTCTGGCGCGAGGGGCGCGAGGAGACCCGGATGGGGCTGAAGGAGCTCCACGAGCTGGCCTACGTGATGCGCGACGCGATCGAGGCCGATCCGCCGGACGATCTGGGCGAGCTCCTTCGGGCGGCGTTCGAGTCGAAGCGCCGGATGAACCCGTCGATCACCGAGCACACGTCGATCGACCGGATGCTGGCCCTGGCGCGCGAGGCAGGCGCGACCGGAGGCAAGGTCTGCGGCGCCGGCGGCGGGGGCTGCCTCCTCCTGGCCTGCCACCCGGCGGCCCGGCCGGCGGTCCAGCGCGAGCTGGGTCGACTCGGGGGGCGGGTGGTGCCGTTCCGGTTCCACCCGCGAGGCGTCTACGCGGTCCGCGGTCCCGAGCTCTGGGTCCCCTCCCCGTGACGCCGCCGGACGAGCCTGGGGCGCTCGAGCAGGCCGCCCGATACCTCGGCGAGGCCGCCGACACGATCGCCCGGCTGACGGAGGTCTGCCTCGCCGACGTGGTCGAGGCGGCGCGGCTGCTCGCCGCGGCGCTCCGCGCCGGCGGCAAGCTGCTGATCTGCGGCAACGGCGGCAGCGCCGCCGATGCCCAGCATCTCGCCGCCGAGCTGGTCGGCACGCTCACCATCGACCGTCGCCGGCCCGCGATCCCCGCGCTCGCGCTCACGACCGATACGTCGGTCCTGACCGCGATCGCGAACGACTTCGGAGCCGAACGCCTCTTCGCCCGCCAGGTCGAGGCGCACGGCCGGCCCGGTGATGCGCTGATCGCGATCTCCACCTCCGGGACGTCGGCCAACGTCCTCGCGGCGGTGGAGGAGGGTCGAGCCCGCGGGCTCGCGATCGTGACCCTGACCGGGGCCGGCGGAGGGAAGCTGGCGCCGATGGCCGACGTGGCGATCAGCGTCCCCGACGACCGCACCGGGCATATCCAGGAGGCTCACCTGGCGCTCGAGCACCTCCTGGCGCTCCTCATCGAGCGCGAGCTCCACCCCGCATAGCCGCGATACCCGTTCCCAGGCAGCAGAGATACCCCGTTCCGGTTATGCGGGTGACCCCCCGTCCGGCCGATGAGATGGCCATGACGGACTACGCGGTTCCCACGCACCGGCGCGGCCGGACCTCTCGGTGGCCCGGCCGGCTGGTCGGGTGCGTCACCGTTTCCGCGCTCGTCCTCGTGATGGCTCCCTCCCTCGCGTCGGCCGCGACCTCGCCGGTGATCACGATCGGCGACGTGACCGTGACCGAGGGGAACAGCGGCACGACGAACGCCACGTTCACGATCACCGCATCCCCCCGCCCCAAAGGGTCCTCCACGCTGCAGGTGAGCTGGGCGACCGGGAACGGCACGGCGACGTCCCCATCGGACTACACGACTGCTTCCGGTTCGGTCACGTTCACGAGGACGGTCGGCGATCGGACCGTCTCCGTCCCCGTGGTCGGCGACACGATCGACGAGGCGAACGAGACCTTCGCGGTGAACCTGTCGAACCTGGTCGGCACCCCGGGCTCGATCGGGGACGCGCAGGGCGTCGGGACGATCACGGACAACGACGCGGCGCCGACGCTCTCGTTGGGGGACGCGTCGGTCACCGAAGGGAACAGCGGAACGGCGACCGCCTCGTTCGCCCTCTCGCTCTCGGTCGCGAGCGGCCAGACGGTCTCGGTGAGCTGGGCGACCAGCGCGGGAACGGCCACGGCGGGTACCGACTACGTGACCGCGAGCGGCGGCCGCACGTTCGCTCCCGGTGAGACCAGCAAGACGATCGGCATCGCGGTGAACGGTGACACCCTCGATGAGGACGATGAGACCTTCACGGTCTCGCTCTCGGGTCCGACGAACGCCACGATCGCCGACGGCTCGGGCCTGGGCACGATCACCGACGACGACGCGGCGCCCTCGCTCTCGATCGGCGACGTCGCCGTCGCCGAGGGAGACGCGGGGACGAGCACCGCGACGTTCACGATCTCGCTGTCGCCGGCCAGCGGGAAGTCCGTCTCCGTGGCTTGGGCCAGCACCGCCGGAACCGCCACGGCGGGCATCGACTACGTCACCGCGAGCGGCAGCCGCACGTTCCTCCCCGGTGAGACCACGAAGACCGTGGGGATCACCGTGAACGGCGACACCCTCGACGAGGACGACGAGACCTTCACCGTGACGCTCTCCGGCCCGACGAACGCGACGATCACCGACGGGTCGGGCCTGGGCACGATCACGGACGACGACGCCGCGCCGACGGTGTCGATCGGGGACGCCACCGTGACCGAAGGCAACGCCGGAACGAGCACCGCCACCTTCACGATCTCGCTGTCGTCGTCGAGCAGCAAGACCGTCTCGGTGAACTGGGGAACGAGCGCCGGTACCGCGACGGCGGGCACCGACTACGTCACCACGAGCGGGAGCCGCACCTTCGCCCCCGGCGAGACCTCCAAGACCGTGGCGATCACGGTGGACGGCGACACCCTCGACGAAGACGACGAGACCTTCACGGTGACGCTCTCCGGTCCCACGAACGCCACGATCGCCGATGGCTCCGGCCTGGGCACGATCACCGACGACGACGCCTCGCCCACCCTCTCCGTGAACGACGTGACGATCACCGAAGGCGACTCGGGGACCGTCACGGCCACGTTCACCCTCAGCCTGTCGACGGGGAGCGGCCGGTCCGTGTCCGTGAACTGGACCACCAACGCGGGAACCGCAACGGCGGGAGCCGACTACGTCACCGCGAGCGGAGGTCGCACCTTCGCCCCCGGCGAGACGTCGAAGACCGTGGCGATCACGGTCGACGGCGACACGCTGGACGAGGCGGACGAGACGTTCACCCTCACGCTCTCGGCTCCCACGAACGCGACGATCGCCGACGGCTCCGGCCTCGGCACGATCACCGACGACGACGCAACGCCGTCGGTGTCGGTGAGCGACGTCACGCTCGTGGAGGGCGACGCGGGCACGACCACCGCGACGTTCACGCTGACGCTCTCGGCCGCGAGCGGCCGGAGCGTCAGCGTGGACTGGACCACCAATGCAGGTACGGCCACGGCCGGAGCCGACTACGTCATGGCGAACGGCAGTCGCACCTTCGCTCCCGGCGAGACCTCGAAGACCGTGGACGTCACGGTGAACGGGGACACGCTCGACGAGGACGACGAGACCTTCACCGTCAGCCTGTCGTCTCCCACGAACGTCACGATCGCCGACGGGTCCGGCCTCGGCACGATCACCGACGACGACGCGTCGCCGGAGCTCTCGATCGGCGACGCATCCGTCACGGAGGGCAACGTCGGCACGACGACGATCGGCTTCACCGTCACGCTCTCGGCCGCGAGCGGCCGGAGCGTCACGGTCCACTGGGCGACGGTCGACGACGACGCGGTCAGCCCCTCCGACTACGTCGCCGCGTCGGGCGACCTGACGTACACGGCCGGCCAGACCTCCAAGACGGTCTCCGTCACCGTGAAGGGCGATCTGATCGCGGAGCTCGACGAGCCGTTCGAGGTGAACCTCTCCGCGCCAGTGAACGCCTCGATCCTCGACGGGCAGGCCGTCGGAACGATCCTGGACGACGAGCTGCAACCCGTGATCGACCTGGACCGGCCGTCCGTGGCCGAAGGCGACACCGGGACGACCACGCTCACCTTCGACGTCACGCTCTCGCACCCCTCGGCGACGCCGGTCACGGTGGACTGGACCACGTCGCCCGGGACCGCCGCCGCCGGCGTCGACTATGTCACGGGAAGCGGAACGGTCTCGTTCGCTCCCCTCGACACGGCCGAGACGGTCGTCGTCACCGTCAACGGCGACACGACCTTCGAGCGGGACGAGACGGTCGCCGTTGACCTCTCGAACCCCGTGAACGCGCCGATCGGGCACGCGTCCCGTGTGGGGGCGATCCTGAACGACGATGCCCCGCCGGTCCTCTCGGTCGCGGACGCATCGGTCACCGAGGGGAACGCCGGGACGAAGGACCTTGCGTTCACCGTCACGCTCGCCGGCTCGACGGCGCTCGACGCGTCCGCGGACGTCGCGTCGGCCGACGGCACGGCCACCGCGGGGACCGACTACGCGGTGGTGGCCGGCACCGTCACGATCCCCGCCGGCTCGAGCAGCGCGCTCGTCCACGTCACGGTGAACGGCGACGGGAGCTTCGAGCCGGACGAGACGCTGACCCTCACGCTCACGAACCCCACGGACGCCTCGGTCGGCGACGGCTCGGCGACCGGCACGGTCAGGAACGACGACGCGGCCCCGACGACGATCACGCTCCGCACGCTCCGCAAGGCGAAGACGATCGTGGCCAAGGGCGTGCTGGAGCCCGCCCAGGCCGGCGGGAAGGTGACCGTGACGCTCTCGAAGAAGCACGGGGCGAGATTCGTGAAAGTCCTCGCGCGGACGGTGACCGTGAAGGACGTGCGCGACCGGGACGGCGACGGCAAGCCCGACGCCTCGTACCTCGTGAACCTGCCCCGGCCGCTCACCGCGGGCACCTACAAGATCGTGGCCCGGTTCAAGGGCACCAGCGCGTACCGGCCGTGCCTGCGCGCCCGGGTCGTCAAACTCCCCCACCGCTGAGCCCGTCGACCGGCTGCGGCGACGTTGGGCCGGGGGCGGACAGGGCTCCTTGACCTTCGAACAGGTGTTCGATACCCTCGGCCCCCCGCTCGGCCCCACCGATCGGAGGCTGCCGTGCTCCCCACGCCGGTCCAGACCACGCTCGAGGAGGGCGTGCCGCTCGGCGAGGTCGCCTTCGTCGTGGTGGACCTGGAGACGACCGGCGGCTCCCCGACCGATTCCCGGATCACCGAGATCGGGGCGGTCCGGGTGGCGGGAGGCGAACGCCTGGGGACGTTCCAGGCGCTGGTGGACCCGGAGGAGCCCATCCCGCCCTTCATCGCCCACCTCACCGGGATCGACGACGTGCTGGTCCGGGAGGCCCCTCCGATCGAGTCGGTCCTGCCGACGTTCCTCGAATTCGCGCGGGGGGCGGTCTTCGTCGCCCACAACGCACGATTCGACTTCACGTTCCTGAACGTGAACCTCCGCCGGCTCGACTACGACCCCCTGGACGGACCCCCGGTCTGCACGGCGAAGCTCGCCCGCCGGGTGGTCTGGCCCGACGTCCCCAACGTCCGGCTGGCCACGCTGGCCTCCTACTTCCGGACCCGGACGAAGCCGGTCCACCGGGCCCTGGAGGACGCGATGGCCTGCGCCGAGGTGTTCGACGGCCTCCTGGACCTCGGCGGCCGGTTGGGGATCCTCACGCTCGGCGACCTTCGCGAGGCCGTGCGCGCCCGGGGCCGACCGAACTTCGGCAAGATCCGGATGGCCGACGACCTCCCCCGTACCGCCGGCGTGTACCGGTTCCTCGGGCGCGACGACCGGGTCCTGTACGTGGGGAAGGCACGCGACCTGCGTGCTCGCGTGAAGTCCTATTTCTACGGAGACGAGCGGAAGCAGGTCCAGCACCTCCTCGGCGAGGTGAAGCGTGTCGAGGGCGAGCCCACGCCGGGCGGTGAGCTCGAGGCGCTGGTCCTCGAGTCGCGGCTGATCCGCCGTCACGAGCCGAGGTACAACCGACGGGGCAAGACCTGGCGCCGGTTCGCCTATCTCAAGCTCGACCCGACGGAGGCGTTCCCGCGGCTGAAGGTCGTCCACCGCGCTGCGGCGAGCGACGACTGCACGTACCTGGGGCCCTTCACGGGGAGCGGGTCGGCCCGGCTCGCCAAGGAGGCGATCGAGGAGATCGTGCCGCTCCGCCGGTGCACCCGATCGATGGGAGCCCGGACCCGGTTCGCGCCCTGCGCCCTGGCCGACATCGGTCGATGTCCCGCCCCCTGCGACGGCCGGGTGGGCCGCGAACGCTACGGAGAGCTCGTCCGGGACCTCCTCTCCTCCCTCGAGTCCCCGGACGGGCTCCTCGGAGCGCTCGAGGCCAGGATGGGGGCCCTCGCCGAGGCGGAGCGGTTCGAGGAAGCCGCCTCGGTGCGGGATCGGCTCACCGCGCTGGCCGCGGCGCTGCATCGGTCCCGGCAGGACCGGTGGCTCCTCGGCGCGGGCAGCCTCGAGGTCCTCACGGCCGACGGAGCACGCATCGCGTTCCGTGGCGGCGCGCTCGCGCGGACCGGGGACGCCGACGAGGCCTCCGGACCGATCACGTCCCCCTGCCCGCGCGAGCGGGCCGACGAGCTGTCCGCCGTCCGCTCCTGGCTGGCGAAGCATCCCGTCCGGGTCCTCGCCTGCGACGTCCCGCCGGCCGAACCGGTCGACGGCGGGGCGCGGATCGCGCGGATCCTCCGCGCGATCCGCGCCGCCCAGCGGGAACGCGAGCCGCGGCGCTAGGCTCGACCGCGTCGTGGGGGCACGTTCTCCTCCCCGAGGATCTCGCCGCGATCGACGATCCCGACCTGGAGCGGCCCGCCCTCACGAACCCGGGGAACGGCCGGCGTGGCGGATCTTCTGGATGATGATCTACCACCACGCCCACGGCGGCGGCGAGATCGGCGCGCTGCGCGACCTCTACCGGGTCACAGGCGCAGGGCCGGAACCGACCGCCGGATAGACTGGCTCGATGCAGCGCACCGTGATCGTCGAGGGCGCCCGGACGCCGATCGGTAGGTTCCTGGGCGCCTTCTCGGAGACGACGGCGGTCGAGCTGGGAGCCGCCGCGGCCGTCGAGGCGATGCGCCGGGCCGGTGTCGAGCCCGACCGGATCGACCAGACGATCGTCGGACACGCGCGCCAGGCGGGGAACGGACCGAACACCGGCAGGCAGGTGAGCGTGCGCGCCGGCGTGCCGATCGAGGTCTCCGCCTTCAACGTGAACCTGGCCTGCGGCTCCGGCATGAAAGCCGTCCAGCTCGGCGCGCAGCAGATCGCCGTGGGGGACGCCGAGGTCGTGCTCGCCGGCGGCATCGAGAACATGACACGCGTCCCGTTCCTGCTCGACCGGATGCGCAGCGGATACCGGATGGGCAACGCCACCGTGTACGACGCGATGTACCGGGACGGCCTCCTGGACCCCCTGTGCGGGCTGGTGATGGGCGAGACGGCGGAGAACCTCGTGGACCGGTACGACATCGGCCGCGACGAGCAGGACGAGTTCGCCCTCGAGTCGCAGCGGAAGGCGGCCGAGGGCGCCACCGCGCGTTCGGCGGAGATCGTTCCGGTCGAGGCGAACGATCCCCGCGGGAAGGGGACCGTCACGGTCGGCGGCGACGAACATCCCCGGCCCGACACGACGCTGGAGGGGCTCGCCGCCCTCCCGTCCGTGTTCCGCGAAGGGGGGTCGGTGACGGCCGGCAACGCCGCCGGCATCACCGACGGCGCCGCCGCGATGGTCCTGATGGCGGCGGAGCTCGCGGCCTCCGAGGGACGGCAGCCGCTCGCCCGGATCGCCGGGATGAGCTGGGCCGGCGTTCCGCCGGAGATCATGGGGATCGGTCCCGTGCCGGCGACCAAGCGGGTCCTGGAGAAGACCGGCCTCTCACTGGCCGACATCGACCTGATCGAGCTCAACGAGGCCTTCGCTGCCCAGGTGATCGCCTGCGAACGCGAGCTGAAGTTCGACCGCGACCGGCTGAACCTCCTGGGCGGGGGCATCTCGCTGGGTCATCCGATCGGCATGAGCGGCGCCCGGATCCTCCTGACGCTCGCGTACCAGATGCGTGCCCGGGACGCCTCCCTCGGCCTCGCGACGCTGTGCGTATCCGGCGGGCAGGGGCTCGCGGTCGTGCTGGAGCGGATCTGAGATGACCGTCCACGCCGTCGTCCTGATCCAGTGCGAGATCGACGCGATCCCGGAGGCGGCCCAGGCGATCGCCGAGATCGAGGGCGTGTCGGAGGTCTACTCGGTGGCCGGCGAGGTCGACCTCGTCGCGATCGTCCGGGTGCGGGAGCACGACGAGCTCGCGACGGTGATCCCCGGTGGGATCGCGAAGGTCTCAGGCGTCGAGCGCACCGAGACGCTGATCAGCTTCCAGGTGTACTCCCAGCACGACCTGGAGCGACTGTTCTCGATCGGGTTCGAGGAGAGCTAGTCGCCTCCGCTCACCTGCGCGTGGTCGGAAGCGTGCTCGGCGAGGCCGGCGAGGACCCGGCCGCCGACCGCGCCGATCGCTGCGAGCACCGCGAAGAGTCCGCCGAAGACCGCCGTCCCGACGAAGACCGGCCCATCGCTCCCCTCCGGGAAGAAGTCGGCGGTCGCGAAGCCGGACAGTCCTCCGATCAGGAAGCTCACCAGGCAGCTGCTGAGGTACCACGCTCCGCCAGGGATCAGGTTCCGGATCCTCCGCTGATCGGCCATCGCGAATCCCTCCTCACGCCCATTCGATCGCGACCGGGAGCGACGTCTTCCCCCAGTCGGTGAGGTCCCCCCGATAACGCGGCGTGTACTTGTCGACCAGGAGCCGACGCGCCAGGGCGTCCTCCTCCGCATCGGTCACGACACGAGCCTTGGAGGCCTTCCGGCGCTCGCCGATCTGCATCGTGACCTCGGGCGAGATCATCAGGTTGCGGACCCAGTCGGACCGGTCGCCGCCCCCGGAGAGGACGTAGGCAACGCCGTCTGCGATCGCGTACCAGATCTCGATCCGATGCGGCCGCCCGGTGTGTCGCCCGGTGGTGGTGAGGTAGCAGTAGTCGAGGTCGCCCGGCGGCCGGGCTTCGCTCACAGGATGGCCCAGAGCACGAGCGCGACGATCACGAGGAGCGCCACGCCGCCGATGATCAGATCGACCTTCTTGATCTTGCCGGGCTGCATCGCGTTGAAGCCCATCCCTCACCCCTCGATCCGGTAGTACTCCCGGAACTTCTCCGGGGACAGCCAGTAGATGTGCTGGCGCACGGTGGACGCGTACGTCCGGGCCTCGGCACCGTCGTGGCAGACCCGCTCGGCCACGACGGTGCCGGCGGGATCGAGGATCGCCACCCGCCAGGCGTCCTGGTCGCCTCGGATCTCCACGGCGTACCCGTTCTCCCCCGGCGTCTCCCTCACCCCTGGCGCACGAGGTCCCGATGCAGCCGACCGAGCTGCGTCTGGATCTCGGCCAGGACGCTCGTCTCGACCAGCGTGAACGCAGGATGCAGCGAAGCGACGCGCTCGAGGGCACGCTCGAGCCGCGACCCGGCGGCCTCGGCTTCGCGCAGCGAGTCGACCAGGACCACGGCGTAGTCGGCGTTGAACGGTTGGCCGTCCCAGGGGCACTCACCGCCGCCGTCGACGACCTGCTCGACGAAGAAGTCCCGGCCGTCCCGCTTGCAGGTTCCCTTGATCTTCACGCGATCTCCTTCTCGGTCACGAGCTCCAGGAGCCGATCGGCCAGCTCGAACGGATCCACGGGCTTGACGAACCAGGCGTCGGCTCCCGACCACTTCGCGAGCCAGGTGTCGTGCTTGCGCTCCAGCAGGATCACGATGATCCCGGTGTACGGCTCGGCGTCGTCCCGGAGGCTCCGGGCGAGACCGAACGCCCCGGCGCGTGAGGCGATCTCGTCCGCAACGATCACGTCCGGGCGGTCGCGGAGCGCCGCCTTCAGCCCGAGGTCTCCGTCGCGGGCAGCGCGGAAGCGCAGGTCCGACCCGAGCCGGCGCTCGATGCTCCGCACCGCGAGCGCCGCCAGATCTCGCGTTCGCTCGTCCGGCGACACGAGCAGCACGTCCACGCGGCGATGCTACACCGGCGCTTCCGCGCCGCCCTTTTGAACCGGAGAGGGTCGGCCGCTACGCTCGGCGCCGTCGGACGGACGGTCATCGGCGTTCGACGCCGTCGGACGGGAGGGGACGCATGGACAACGTGGGGAAGGCAGCCGTGGCGGAGTTCGTGGCGACGTTCGCCCTGATCTTCATCGGGGCCGGCGCGGTGATCCAGGCGGTTGGCAGCGGACAGCTCGACCTGGTCGGTGTGGCGCTCGCGCACGGTCTGGTGCTGGCGATCATGGTCTCGATCACGGGTCACATCTCGGGCGGGCTGGTGAACCCCGCGGTGACGATCGCGCTCTGGGTGGCCGGGAAGATCCCGAGCTACCGAGCAGGGATCCTGATCGTCGCGCAGCTGCTCGGCGCGGTGGCCGGCGCCCTGCTCGTGCGATTCGTCGTCGGCGGTGATCTATTCGACGCCGGAGGCGCCGGGGCGCCCGCGCTCGGACCGGACGTCTCGGTCGGGACCGGCATCGTCCTCGAGGCGATCCTGACCTTCTTCCTGGTGTTCGCGGTCTTCGGCACCGCGATCGACCCGCGAGGTCCATGGAACAAGACGGCCGGGTTCACGATCGGCCTCGTGATCGCGTTCGACATCCTCGCCTTCGGACCGCTCACCGGCGCCGCGATGAACCCGGCCCGTTGGTTCGGCCCTGCGCTCGTGGGCGGCCTCTGGAGCGATGCGATCGTGTGGATCGTCGGTCCGATCGCCGGAGCGATCATCGCCAGCGTCGTGTACACGAGCGTCTTCCTGAGGAGCAAGGAGCCGGTCGCCCCGTAGCGGGCGAGCTCCGCCCCGTCGGTACGCTGTAGCCGCGATGACGGACCTCTACCTCGACGCGGCCTCGGCCACACCGCTCGTGCCAGAGGCCCGTGACGCGTTGATCGCCGCGCTGGATCGCTTCGGCGATCCGCTGGCGATCCACGCGCCGGGACGGGAGGCGCGGGAGCTCCTCGACGACGCGCGCGCGACGATCGCCGACGCGATCGGCGCGCAGCCCGACGAGATCGTCTTCACTTCCGGCGGCACGGAGTCGATCGCCCTCGCGATCTGGGGCGGCGCCCGCGCCGTCCGCGAGCTCGGGACCCGGATCGTGATCGGGGCCGTCGAGCATCCCGCCGTCGGCAGGGTCGCGCACGCGATGGAGGACGACGGCTTCGAGGTGACGATCGTGCCGGTCGACGAGCACGGCTGGGTGGATCTCGACCGGTTCGCGGCGGAGGTCCGCGCCCCGGGCACCGCGATCGCGTCGATCCAGCACGCGAACCACGAGATCGGCACGCTCCAGCAGGCGGCGGAGGCCGCTCGCCTCGCACGAGAGGCCGGGGTCGTGTTCCACACCGACGCCTGTCAGACGATCGGCCGGCTTCCGGTGAGCGCGCAGGGGCTCGGCGTCGACCTGCTATCGCTGTCGGCGCACAAGTTCGGTGGACCGCCGGGGGTCGGCGCCCTCTACGTTCGTCGCGGCGTCTCCGTCACGCCGTACCCCTCCGGCGACGATCGGGAGCGGAAACGCCGATCGGGGATGGAGAACACCCCGGGGATCGTCGCGATGGCCGCGGCGATCGGCGTCTCGCTCTCGACGATGGCTGATCGGGCGGCCCTCCACTGGCGTCTCACGGATCGACTCCGCACGCGGATCGCCGACGAGGTCGCGGGCGCGACGGTCCACGGGCATCCGACCCACCGCGTGCCGCACCTGGTCGGGTTCAGCGTCGCCGGGCTCGACGCGGCCACCCTCCTGATGGCGTTGGACGACCGTGGGTTCCGGGTCGGCGCGGGGTCGCTCTGCACCGGACGACCGGAGGATCCGTCACCCGTGCTCGAGCGGATCGGCTTCCCGGCGACGACGAGCTTCCGCGTGAGCCTTGGCGGCGACGCCACCGAGGCGCAGGTCGACGAGTTCGTCGACGCCCTGGCGGGCATCGCCCGAGAGCTCCGTCGGATGGAATCGGTCTCGGCCGAGGCGATCGCCCGACTCACCCGGACGGCCGAGCGTCCGGCCGCCCGCTAGCCGGGTCGGTCGACGACCCAGGTGTCGCCCGACCCGAGCAGCTTCGCGAGGTCGCCGCGTCCGAGGCGCTCGGTCGCGGCCTCCAGCTGGTGCTGGATCGCCTGACCGTAAACCGGTCGCTCCACCTCGTGGAAGACACCGATCGCCGACGGCTCGTCGGGTCCGTGGGACAGGTGCGCCAGGGCGAAGGCGAGCGACGGACGCCCGCGGGGGTCGTGGACCACGATGCTGCCGGGCTCCGTCTCGGACGTGAGCGCGATCTCGTATCGACCGTTCTCCCCCACCCGCACGCACCGGTTCCCCTCGTCGAAGACGATCGGCTGTCCGTCCTCCAGCCGGATCTGGTTGTGCTTGCCCTGCGCCTTCTCCCGGAGCAGGTCGAACGCGCCGTCGTTGAACACGTTGCAGTTCTGATAGATCTCGATGAACGCCGTCCCCTGATGCTGTGCGGCGCGGCGAAGCACCTCGGTCAGGTGCTGCCGGTCGTTGTCGATCGTTCTGGCCACGAACGTCGCCTCGACGCCGAGCGCGAGCGCGATCGGGTTGAAGGGGTGGTCGACCGAACCGAACGGGGTCGACTTCGTGACCTTCCCCTCCTCCGAGGTCGGCGAGTACTGGCCCTTCGTCAGTCCGTAGATCTGGTTGTTGAACAGCAGGATCTTGATGTTCACGTTGCGACGGAGCGCGTGGATCAGGTGGTTGCCGCCGATCGAGAGCCCGTCGCCGTCGCCCGTCACGACCCAGACGGAGAGCTCCGGGTTGGCAACCGCGATCCCCGTGGCGAGCGCCGGCGCCCGCCCGTGGATCCCGTGCATCCCATAGGTGTCCATGTAGTACGTGAACCGCCCGCTGCAGCCGATCCCGGAGACGAACACCGTCTTGTGCGGCTCGATCCCCAGCTCCGGCATGAACGACTGCACCGCGGCGAGGATCGCGTAGTCGCCGCAGCCCGGGCACCAGCGCGGCTCCTGATCGGAGGTGAAGTCCTTCTTCGTCAGGGCGGGGGCGTCACCCGCCGTCGTCCCACCGTCCATCACGTCGCTCACGTCACTCATCCAGCATCCTCGCGATCTCCCGCTCGAGCTCCTCCGCGAAGATCGGCAGCCCCTGGACCTTGGCGTACGTCTGCGCGTCCACCAGGAACCGGGCCCGGATCAGCGCGGCGAGCTGTCCCATGTTCATCTCGGGGATCAGGACCTTGGGGTAGCGATGGACCACGTCGCCGGTGTTGGGCGGGAACGGGTTCAGGTGTCGAAGATGCGCCGTGGCGACCTTCTGGCCTGCCGCCCGAGCCCGGCCGACCGCCGCTACGATCGTTCCGAGCGAGGACCCCCAGCCCAGAACGAGCAGCTCGGCGTCCCCGGTCGGGTCGTCGACCTCCAGGGCGGGGATGTCGTCGGCGATCCCGTCGACCTTGGCCTGGCGGAGGCGGGTCATCAGCTCGTGGTTGGCCGCGTCGTAGCTGATGTTCCCCGTGCCGTCCTGTCGCTCCAGTCCGCCGATCCGGTGGACGAGCCCGGGCGTGCCGGGGACCGCCCACGGCCTCGCCAGCTTCTCGTCGCGCGAATACGGGAGGAAATCCGGTCCGTTCGGCGACGCGAACACCGGATCGATCCGCGGGAGGCTCTCGACGTCCGGGATCATCCAGGGCTCCGACGAGTTCGCGATGAACGTGTCGGACAGGAGGATCACCGGGGTCCGGTAGCGCACGGCGATCCGAGCCGCCTCGAGGGCCGCGTTGAAGCAGTCGGCCGGCGTGGCCGGAGCGACGATCGGGAGCGGAGATTCTCCGTGCCGTCCGTACATCGCGAGGAGCAGGTCGGCTTGCTCGGTCTTCGTGGGCATCCCGGTAGAGGGACCGGCCCGCTGGACGTCGACCACGATCATCGGCAGCTCCATGATCACGGCGAGGCCGATCGTCTCCGCCTTGAGGTCGACACCGGGGCCGCTCGTTCCCGTCACGGCGAGCTGCCCGCTGAAGGCCGCGCCGAGCGCGATGTTCGCCGCGGCGATCTCATCCTCGGCCTGGATCGTGATCACCCCGAAGTTCTTGTGCCGGGAGAGCTCGTGGAGCAACTCAGAGGCCGGGGTGATCGGGTAGCTCGCGTAGAAGAGCGGCAAGCCGCTCCGCTCCGAGGCCGCGATCAGGCCCCAGGCGAGCGCCGTCGCCCCCGCGACGTTCCGGTAGGTCCCCGGCGCCTGCGGGGCCGCCTCCACCTTGTAGGACTCGGCGAAGAGCTCGGTCGTCTCGCCGAAGTGATAGCCGGCCTTGAAGGCGGCCACGTTGGCGTCGAAGATCTCCTGCCGGGACCCGAACTTCTTCTCGAGCCACTTGATCGTGGTGTCGGTGGGCCGCCCGAACATCCACGACACGAGGCCGAGGGCGAACATGTTCTTGGCCCGCTCCGCCTCCTTCTTCCCGATCCCGATCCCCTCGGTGGCCCGGACCGTGATCGACGTCATCGGCACCTTGAACACCTGGTAGGCGTCGAGGGTCCCGTCCGTGGTGGGGTCATCGGTGTAGCCGGCCTTCTCGATGTTCCGCTGGGAGAAGGAGTCCTCGTTCAGGACCACCACGCCCCCCTTGGCGACCTTGTCGAGGTCGGCCTTGAGGGCCGCCGGGTTCATCGCCACCAGGACGTCCGCATGATCGCCGGGCGTCGTGATGTCGCTGGAGGCGAACTGGATCTGGAAGGCGGAGACGCCGTGCACGGTGCCCGCGGGGGCCCGGATCTCGGCGGGGAAGTCGGGGAGGGTGGCGAGGTCGTTACCGAGGACGGCGGTCGCGCTGGTGAATCGGTCGCCGGTCAGCTGCATGCCGTCGCCGGAGTCTCCGGCGAAGCGCACGACGATCTTCTCTCGCTCGGTAACGGCCTTGCTCATCCAAGCTGACACCCTACCGCGCGGGTTCGGCTGTGCGGCCGCCGGTTGGTAAGTTCCTGGGCATGCGGCGGCATCGGCTCGGAGCCCAGGGCCCGGAGATCTCGGTGATCGGCTTCGGCGCCTGGGAGGCCGGGGGCGAGCAATGGGGCCCGAACGAATCCGAGGACGTCGTGATCGACGCGATGCGGGCGGCGTTCGACTCGGGGATCGACTGGATCGACACCGCCGAGGTTTACGGCCAGGGCACCTCGGAGCGCCTCGTGGCGAAGGCGATCGCCGGGCGCCGGGACGACCTGACGGTCGCGACGAAGGTGGCGCCTGCCTCCGAGGGCACCGGCCTCCGTCCGGAACAGATCCGAGCCGCATGCGACGGGAGCCTCGGCCGGCTCGGGATCGAGCACATCGACCTCTACCAGCTGCACTGGCCGGATGAGACCGGCATCCCGGTCGAGGACTCGTGGGGAGCGATGACCGAGCTCCAGGACGCCGGGAAGGTCCGATGGATCGGCGTCTCGAACTTCGACCGGGACCTGATCGAGCGCTGCCGGGCGATCCGACAGGTCGACTCGCTCCAGCAGGAGTTCTCGATGCTGAACCGCGAGGACGCCGACCTGATCCGGTGGTGCGGCGAGACCGGGACCGGGGTGGTCACCTACGGGCCGCTCGCCTTCGGCCTGCTCACCGGGGCGATCTCCAAGGACACGACCTTCATGCCCGGCGACTGGCGCGGCACCGAGCGCGACGGGCTGTTCGGCAACCTTGACCGGTCGCTGGCGATCGTCGACCGGCTCCGCCCGGTCGCCGACCGCCTCGACTGCACGCTCGCCCAGCTGGCACTGGCGTGGAACGTCCATCAGCCCGGCGTCACCTCGGCGATCGCCGGCAGCCGCAACGCCGGCCACGTCCGCACCAACGCGGAGGCCGGCGACCTCGAGCTCGATGAACCCACCCTGAAGGAGCTCGACTCGGCCCTCGACGAGGCCTAGACGACCGGCGTCCCCGGCTTCACCTGGCGGAGCCGATGCGCCAGGCCCTGGAGCAGGCCGATCACGACGCCGGGCTCGGCGACGATCAGGTCGATCAGCGAATGGCGGAACAGCCGGAGCGCCTCGATCGGCGTCTCCGCCACGATCGACGCCGTCCTGGGCCCCGAGTCCAGCGCGGAGAGCTCCCCGAAGAAGTCCCCCGGCACGATGGCGCCCACGGTACGTCCGCCACGATGCACGCGGGCCGACCCCGAGAGGATCACGAACATCGCCGCCCCGGGCTGTCCCTCCTCGACGATCGGGCGGCCGGGCTCGAAATCCACGATGTCGGCGTCCTCCACGAGCCTCCGGAGGAGCCGCCGGGACAGGCCGTCGAAGAGCGGGACCGCGGCCAGGGCCGCGGTCCCGCGCCGCCGCGCCTCCCGTGAATGCCGATCGGATCGACGGGTCCTCCTCGAGGACCCGATCGTTCCGCTCGTCGGCACCGCGCGCACCGGTCGAGCGTAGTCGCCTCGCTCGACGCACGCTGAGCGGGCGCGTTCCCGGGCGGCGGTAGTGTTAGTCGATGGACGTTCGCGACCGTCTGGGGACGCTGCTGGGCGAACGGATCCTGGTGCTGGAGGGCCCCAAGGGCACCGCGATCCAGTCGCTGGGTTTGACCGAGGCCGACTTCCGCGGCGACCTGCTCAAGGACCACCCGCACGACGTCCGCGGGAACAACGACCTCCTGGGGCTCACGCGGCCGGAGATCGTCGAGCGGATCCACCGCGACTACGTGGCCGCCGGCGCATGGATCGTCAGCACGAACACCTTCAACGCGAACCCGGTCTCGCAGTCCGAATACGGTCTCGGGCACCTGGTCTACGAGATGAACCGGACAGCGGCCGAGACCGCCAGGCGCGCCCTCGACGGCGTCGAGGACCGCTTCGTCGTCGGATCGGTCGGCCCCACCAATCGGACGCTGTCGATCAGTCCCAAGGTCGAGGACCCCTCGTTCCGGACGATCACGTTCGACGCGCTCGCGGAGGCGTACGCCGAGCAGATCCGCGGACTGGTCGGCGGCGGCGTCGACCTCCTCCAGATCGAGACGATCTTCGACACCCTGAACGCCAAGGCCGCGATCGCTGCGGCGAAGGACGTGGCGCCCGGCCTTCCGCTCTGGATCTCGTTCACCGCGGTCGATCAGAGCGGACGCAACCTCTCGGGACAGACCGCGGAGGCCTTCTGGCTCTCGGTGCAGCACGCGGACCCGTTCGTCGTGGGGGTGAACTGTTCGCTCGGCGCAGCCCAGATGCGGCCGTACCTGGCGACGCTGGCGCGGATCGCGTCCACGTACACCGCCTGCTACCCCAACGCCGGCCTCCCGAACGCGTTCGGCCTCCATGACGAGACGCCCGAGACCACCAGTGGCTTCGTCGGGGAGTTCGCCCGAGCCGGCCTGGCCAACATCCTGGGTGGGTGCTGCGGCACGACGCCGGCGCACATCGGGATGATCGCGGAGGTCGTGGACGGCGTTGCGCCACGCGTCGTGCCGCAGCCCGACGAGCGCTTCACGTCGTTCAGCGGCCTCGAGCCGTTCGTGGTCCGTCCCGACACCGGGTTCGTGATGGTGGGCGAGCGTCAGAACGTCACCGGCTCCAAGCGCTTCCGTCGCCTGATCGAATCCGACGATTTCCAGGCCGCGGTCGACGTCGCGCGGGAGCAGGTGCAGAACGGGGCCAACCTCCTCGACGTGAACATGGACGCCGACCTGCTCGACGGCGTCACCGCGATGACGCGGTACCTGAACCTGCTCGCCACGGAGCCGGAGATCGCTCGGGTCCCGATCATGGTCGACTCGTCCCGCTGGGACGTGATCGAGGCGGGGCTCAAGTGCGTCCAGGGCAAGGGCGTCGTGAACTCGATCAGCTTGAAGGAGGGCGAGGAGGACTTCCTCGACAAGGCGGCGCGGGTCCGCCGGTACGGCGCCGCCGTCGTCGTGATGGCCTTCGACGAAACCGGTCAGGCCGACACGGTCGAGCGGAAGGTCGAGATCTCCGAGCGCGCCTACCGGCTCCTCACGGAGCGCGCCGGCTACGACCCCTCGGACATCATCTTCGACCCCAACATCCTGGCGATCGCCACCGGGATGGAGGAGCACGCGAACTACGCCAAGGCGTTCATCGAGGCGACGCGGCTGATCAAGCTCCGCTGCCCGGGCGTCAAGGTCTCGGGCGGTGTCTCGAACCTGTCCTTCGCGTTCCGCGGGAACGACGTGGTCCGCGAGGCGATGCACTCAGCGTTCCTGTACCACGCACGACAGGCGGGGCTCGATATGGCGATCGTGAACGCCGGACAGCTCCCGGTCTACGACGACATCCCGAAGGATCTCCTGGAGCACGTGGAGGACCTGCTCTTCAACAGGCGGCCCGACGCGACCGAGCGGATGCTCACGTTCGCGCAGACCGTCACCGGAGAGGCGATGCGGACCGAGCAGGATCTCTCGTGGCGCGAAGGGTCGGTCGAGGAACGGCTGTCGCACGCGTTGGTCCATGGGATCGATGCCTTCATCGAGGAGGACGCGGAGGAGGCTCGGCAGGGCTACGAGCGTCCCCTGGAGGTGATCGAGGGACCTCTGATGGACGGGATGCAGATCGTGGGTGACCTGTTCGGCGCCGGCAAGATGTTCCTCCCGCAGGTCGTGAAGTCGGCGCGCGCGATGAAGAAGGCGGTCGCGTACCTGGAGCCGTTCATGGAGGAGGAGAAGGAGCGTCTCGGGCTGGTCGGCTCGGCGCAGGGCACGATCGTGACCGCCACCGTGAAGGGCGACGTCCACGACATCGGGAAGAACATCGTGGGCGTCGTCCTGGGCTGCAACAACTATCGGGTCATCGATCTGGGCGTGATGGCGCCGGCGGAGACGATCCTCGACACGGCCGAGCGGGAGCACGCCGACGTGATCGGACTCTCGGGTCTCATCACGCCGTCCCTCACCGAGATGGTGAACGTTGCCACCGAGATGAAGCGCCGCGGCCTGAAGCTGCCGCTGCTGATCGGCGGCGCCACGACCTCGAAGCAGCACACGGCGGTGCGGATCGCGCCGGCCTACGCCGAGCCCGTGGTGCACGTGGTCGACGCGTCGCGCGTGGTCGGCGTGATGAGCGCCCTCCTGGACGACGAACGGAAGGCCAAGCTCGACGCGGACAACCGGAAGGACCAGGACCGGCTCCGCCGCCTCCACGAGGAGAAGGAGAAGACGCCGCTCCTCCCCTACCGCAAGGCGCTGGCCAATCGCCTGGTGGTCGAGTGGCGTCAGGAGGACGCGCCGCCCCCTCCGTTCGTCGGCACGAAGACCGTCCAGCCGGACCTCGCGACGCTCCGCGACTACATCGACTGGACGTTCTTCTTCTCGGCCTGGGAGCTGAAGGGCAGCTACCCGAAGATCCTCGACGACCCGGTCAAGGGTGAGACCGCACGGGAGCTGTTCGCGGTCGGGAACGAGGTCCTCGACCGGATCGTGAGCGAGGGGCTCCTGGAGGCCCGAGGCGTCTACGGCTACTTCCCGGCGCACGCTGACGGCGACGACCTCGTGACCGAGAGCGGCTACGTCTTCCACTGCCTGCGGCAGCAGGCCGACCGGGGCGAGGGTGAGCCGAACAAGTCGATCGCCGACCTGATCGCGCCGCTCGAGTCGGGGGTGCGCGACCACATCGGCGCCTTCGCCGTCTCCGCCGGCTTCGGCGCCGATGAGCTCGCCAAGGTCTACGAGGCCGAGCACGACGACTACCGGGCGATCGTCGTGAAGGCCCTCGCCGACCGCCTCGCCGAGGCGTTCGCCGAGTACCTCCATGCACAGGTCCGGCGGGAGTGGTACGCACCGGACGAGCGGTTCACCAACGAGGAGCTGATCAAGGAGCGTTATCGGGGCACACGGCCCGCCTTCGGCTACCCGGCGTGCCCCGATCACAGCGAGAAGCGCACCCTGTTCGAGCTCCTGGCAGCGAGCGAGGCGGCCGGGATCGACCTGACGAGCTCGTGCGCGATGATGCCGGCCGCGAGCGTCAGCGGGCTGTACCTGGCCCATCCGGCGGCGAGGTACTTCCACATCGGCCGGATCGGCAAGGACCAGATCGAGGACTACGCGCGGCGCAAGGGGGAGTCGATCGCCGAGGCCGAACGCTGGCTCGCCCAGAACCTCGCCTACGAACCCGAGTAGGCGACCGGTGGTCCTTCGGACCGCCGGCCGCGGCTGGTAGCGTCGCCGCATGACGCAGACCTATTGGCACCCGTTCGCCGACATGGCATCCGTCGTCGCCGGCGGCGAGCTCGTCCTGGAACGCGGCGAGGGCTGCTACGTCTGGGACGTCGAGGGCACGCGCTATCTCGATGCCACCGCGTCCCTCTGGTACTGCAACGCCGGGTGGGGCCGGACCGAGATCGGCGACGCCGTCGCGGCGCAGATGGCGAAGCTCCCCGCGTACTCGAACTTCGGCGACATCGTCACGCCGGCCACCCTAGAGCTGGCCGACCGGGTGGCCGGGCTGGCCCCGGTCCGAGGCTCCAAGGTCTTCTTCACCAGCGGCGGCTCCGACTCGATCGACACCGCGACGAAGATGGCCCGCCACTACTGGCAGCTCCTCGGCGAGTCGGAACGGACGATCCTCGTCCGACGCGAGAAGGCGTACCACGGCATGCACACCGCGGGGACGTCGCTCGCCGGCATCCCTGCCAACGCCACCGGGCACGGCGCGCTGATCGAGGACGTGATCGAGGTCCCATGGGACGACGCCGACTCGCTCCGGGCCGCCGTCGAAGACGTCGGCCCGGAGCGCGTCGCCGCGTTCTTCTGCGAACCGGTGATCGGCGCGGGCGGCGTGTATCCGCCGCCAGACGGCTACCTCGACGCGGTCCGCCAGGTCTGCCGGGACACCGGCGTGCTGTTCGTGTGTGACGAGGTGATCACGGGATTCGGTCGCTGCGGCGACTGGTTCACGGCTGCGAGGTTCGGCCTGGAGCCCGACATCGTCGTGTGCGCCAAGGGCATCACCAGCGGGTACCTGCCGATGGGGGCCGTGCTGGCCTCACCTCGGGTAGCGGAACCCTTCTGGTCCGACGAAGGTGGGATGTGGCGTCACGGCTACACGTACAGCGGTCATGCCGCGGTGTCGGCGGCCGCGCTGGCGAACATCGCGATCCTCGAACGCGAGGACCTCCCGGGTCGGTCTCGCCAGATGGAGGGGCAGCTGTTCGACGCGCTGAAGCAGCTCTCGGACCACGAGCTCGTCGGCGACGTCCGCGGCGGGCTCGGCCTCTTGGCGGCCGTCAACATCCGATCGGACGCCGTCGACGCCGATCCGGCGATCGGGGCCCGGGTGGGGGCCGCGACGAGAGCCGCCGGCGTCCTGGTCCGCCCGCTGGTCGGTGGCGCGCTGGCCATCAGCCCGCCGCTGATCATCGAGGAGTCCCAGATCCAGGAGATCGTCGAAGGGCTCCGCGCCGGTCTCGACTCCGCCGCGTAGCTACGCTCGACCGCCGTCCGGAACCGGCGTACGGTTCGCTCGTGGACACGATCGTCCGCCCTCCTGAGACTCGCGTGACCTCGACGCCGCGGCCCAGGTGGGGGCGTCGGCTCGCCGTCGCCCTCGGCCTCCTGCTGCTCGCCTCCTCGATCCTCTACGTCTGGCGGTATCAGCCGCTCACCGCGAACGGAAGCGGAGGTTGGTGGGTCGATCCGAGGTTCGGAACCCACATCGGAGATTTCACGTCACCGGCCGGGGACAACTTCTCGGCGTACCGGGTCCGATATGTCGACGGCGAAACCTTCAGGTACGGCCTCACGCTCAACAACGAGGGGCCGCTGCCGGTCACGATCACGAGCATCGGCGACGACGGCTGCGATGGCTGCGTCTTCCCGCTCGAATTCGAGCGTTCGACGGTCGCGCCGGGGGATGGCCCGTTCCGATTCGACCAGCACCACACCCAGCCGTTCGAGACCGTCGAGCTGAGCCCCGGCGACTACCGCTTCTTCGTGATCGAATCTCGCTTCGACCACTGCGAGGCAAGCTCACCAGGTATGTCCTACGGATACGGACTCGTCCAGGTGACCTATCGGATCGGATTCGTTCCGCACTCGGTGCGACTACCGATGCCGTATTCACTCGAGGTTGAGATGGAGCGGGCCGGTTGCCCGAACGGGATGGGTTCCCCGACCTAGTGGAACGAGTGGCCGCAGGCGCACGAGCTCTGCGCGGCCGGATTGTCGATCGTGAACCCTGATGCTTCGAGCGAATCCACCCAGTCGATCGTCGCCTGCGAGAGGTACGGCACGCTCATCTTGTCGACGACGACCTTGACGCCGAACTGCTCGTCGAGCTGGTCCTTCTCGGACACCTGATCGTCGAGGTACATCGCGTACCGGAGCCCAGAGCAGCCGCCGGGCTGCACGGCGATCCGGAGCGCGATCTCGGGTCGGCCCTCCTCCACGATCAGCTTCTTGACCTCGCCGGCCGCGGTCTCGGTCAGCGTGATCATCTTCCGGTCCGTCTCGGTCTGCGCCATCGATCCTCCGGGTCGGGGGGCTGGTTGCGACCCCGACAGTCTACCTTCGGATGCCGTCAGTCCTCGATGAAGTTGGCCGGTTCTGCCCTGGTGGCCCGCCGGAGGTCCGAGGGGGTGAGCGGGAACACCGAATCCGGTGTTCCCGCTGCGGCCCAGACCTCGTCGAAGGCCATGAGCGCCGGGTCGAGGTAGGTCGTCACCCGGTCCGGGTGGCCGAAGGGTGGGGTGCCGCCGACGGCGAAGCCGGTGGCGGCGCGCGCCTCCTCGGGGGTAGCCCGACGGACCTCGGGCACGCCGGCCACCGCCGCCAACCGCGTCGGGTCGACGCGGTTGGCGCCCGACGTCAGCGCGATCAGCGGCCGGCCGTCGGCCATGAACACCAGGGACTTCACGATCTGGGCGAGCTCACACCCGATGGCCTGGGCAGCGTCGGCGGCCGTCTTCGTGCCTTCGGGGAACCGCCGGACCCGCGGCTCGATCCCCTCGGCTCGGGCGGCTTCTGTGAATCGATCGATCGCGTCGGTCAACGGGTCGGCCTCCCCGGGCGCATCGGGCGCGTACTGTACGCTCCGCGCCGTGGAACTCGACCGCATCACGCGGCTGGGGATCGCGCAAGCGGAACGCCAGCGACTCGGCCGTACGATCCAGTACGCCCCGCCCGAAACCTGGGAGCAGCCGAGCGCCCTTCCCGGCTGGTGGAACCGCGACGTGATAGCGCACCTCGCGTCGCACGACACCGCCGCCGCGCAGCTCGTGAAGGGCGATCCCGCCGAGGAGATCGACGACTATCGGATGCAGCTCGCCGGGAAGGAGTTCCGGGTCGAGGAGTTCAACGAGTGGGCCGTGAACCGGCGCTCCGGGCTGTCGACCCGCGAGGTCCTCGTCACATGGGGCAAGGCGGCCGACGCGTTCCTCGCCTACGCGGGGATCCTCTCGGACGAGGAGTGGGAGAAGAAACGGTACCCCTGGTTCGCGGGCGACATCGCGGTGCGCTACCTGGTGCAGTCACGGATGATCGAGTGGTGGGTCCACGGGGAGGACATCCGGGCCACGAACGGGCTCGGCCCCGAATACCAGCACTGGCCCGTCTACATGACGATCGACATGGGCGTCCGGATGCTGCCGTGGGCGCTGGCCCAGGCGGGGCTGGACCTCACCGGCTACAGCGTGAAGATCGACGTCGACGGCGCGGGCGAGGGAAGCTGGCACTGGGGTCTGGGAGCCGGTGAGGTGCCGCCGGCCGACAAGGAGCCCGACGCCACGATCGTCGGTCGCGCGCCGCACCTGGCGCTGGTCGCGGCTCGACGGATCCCGATGGTCGACGTCCTCGCGTCGGGGAACCTGGTGGTCGGGCTCGACGTCGAGCTCGGCGTGGCGGTCCTGCAGCACATCCGCGCCTTCGTGTAGCCGTCGAACAACCGGCCCCCTGCCCCGTTCGTACCCCTTGCGTGTACGGTGCAGATGATGCCTGCGGGGTCGCGCGACGCGGATCAGCGGCTGATGCGTTCGTTCGCTGGTTGCGATCCGGCGGCCGCGGACGAGCTCTACCGACGCTTCGCCGGTCGGGTCTACGGGCTCGGCCTGGTGATGCTGGGAGGCGACGCGGCGGCCCAGGACCTCGTGCAGGACACCTTCGTCAAGCTCTGGCGCAACGCCGAGCGCTACGACCGCTCCCGCGGGAAGCTCGAGACCTGGGTCCTGCTGATGGCGAGGTCGTTGGCGATCGACGCGATCCGGCGCCGGGTCCTCGACGCCAGGACGCTCGAGCGGGCCGACCATCCCCCGGATGTCGACCGTGCGCCGGGACCGGACGAGCGGGCGGTCACCGCGGACCTCGCGGAGCGGGCGCGCCGTGCGATCGCCACGCTGCCACCCGAGCAGCGTGCCGCACTCGAGCTGGCGTACCTGGGCGGCAAGACCAGCACGGAGATCTCCGATCTCGAGGGGATCCCGATCGGCACCGCCAAGACGCGGATCCGGGCGGCCCTGCTCCGGCTCCGCGAGCTGATGTCGGAGGAGGTCGAACGTGACGACGTGTGACGACGTCCGCCCGCTCCTCCCCGACCACCTCCTCGGATCGTTGCCCGACGAGGAGGACGACGAGGTCCGGGGGCACCTCCGCGGTTGCGCCGGCTGCCGACACGAGCTGGCCCAGCTGGACGAGGGGCTGGGCGTCTTCGGCTCGACGCTAGCCCGGGAGGCGCCCGCGGAGCTCCGCGGGCGCGTCCGCGAGGTGCTGGAGGAGGAATGGGCCGAGCGTGGCACGTCCCGGCGGCGCCGGTCGGATCGCCCGCCGTGGGCGATGGCGATCGCTGCCGCGATCGCCATCGCCGCCTCCGCCGCCTTCGGCGTCGTCCAACTCGGCCACGCCCGCACGGCGCAGGCGAACGCCGACCGGTACGAGTCCGTCCTGAGCGTCCTGGGCGGCGAGGGGTTCCGCGGCGGCCAGCTCCGAGCGCTCGGCGACGTGCCGGCCGAAGGGAGCGTGCTCGCTTACCGCTCGAGCCACGACCAGTCGTTCGTGCTGGTCTTCGTCCGCGCGCCCGGCCTGGACGGGCTCGGGACGATGGTGGTCACCCGGGTCGACGGGACGACGTGGGTGCCCGGACAGATCGCGTTCGACGGTGACGGCGATGCGGCGGCCTGGTGGGTGACTCCCCGCGACGTCGGTTCGATCGATCGCCTGACGGTCCGGGCCCCCGACGGCTCGGCGCTCGCGTCGGCGCGGATCCGCGACGTCTAGCGCCGCACGATCAGCCGCCGGATCCCGCGGCGCTCCGCCCCGAACCGGTACTTGTATGAGTAGTCGCCCTTCAGCAGATCGAACCGCCCGCATCCGTCCTCGATCGCGGCGCGGATGTCCTCGGCCACCAGCACCATCCCCGGCGAGAGCTGCTGCCATCGACGATCGAATGCCGAGTTGTACAGGGAGTACGTTCCCCCGTAGCGGAAACCGATCGTGCCGGCGGCGAGCTCGCCCGCCACGCGGATGAACGTCAGCCGGAAGATGCCGTCGGCGCAGAACGCCTCGCCGAGCCGGCGGAAGAAGATCTCCATCCCCGGCACCATGAACACCCCCTTGGGGCCCTCGCTCATCCGGTGCAGCTCGACGAACCGGTCGAGGAACGGCGTCAGCGTTTCCTGGTCCGCGGTCTCGACGGCGAACGGCCCGGTCTCCGCTTCGAGCTTCTTCGCCTTCCGACGGATCTCGTGCCGGAGCTTCGCCGGGAGCGCCTCGAGGTAGCCGTCCCAGGAGTCGGGGAGCTCGAGGAACGGCGCGACCCCGTTCTGATCGGCCGTCTCCTCCACCGTGAGGCCGTGCCCGCCGGCCGCCTTCTTCAGCGATCCCAGCCACGCGGAGTCAGCGGGCAGGCCGCGGAGGTCGGCGTCATCCCAGCCGTCCCGCTTCAGGAGCTCCGCCCAGAGCTCCTCGGCGAAGCCCGGGGCCGCCTGCGGGTCGGCCACCGGCCCGAGGTAGTCGACGACCTCGGTCCCCCCCAGGAACCGGAGCGTCGGCCCGACCAGCTCGAAGGCACAGGCCGCCACCTGCCGGCCCTCCGCCTCACCGAACGCCAGCACGAGCCCGTCGGTCTCGACGCCGAACTCCTCCCAGTACAGCTTCAGGAACCCGGGCGTGTGGAAGATCGTGCCGGCGGGATCGGCCGCGACCAGATCCGTCCAGTCGCGGCGTTGGAACTCCCGTGGGTCCTCGGAGAAGACGATGCCGATCGAGCTCACCAGGAGCCGCCGCCCCCGCCGCCCCCACCGCCGCCGGAGAAGCCGCCGCCCCCGAAGCCGCTGGAGCCGGAGGCCGCCGGGGTCGACGCCAGGGTCCCACCCGTCCGGACGCTGAAGGTGTCGATCGAGTTGGCCAGGGCGATCGCGGTGAAGGGTCTGGACCCGATGTACCAGCCCGAGGCATCCGGCTCGATCCCGAGGTCCGCGAATGCCTTCGCCCACTTGTCCGTGAGTCCGAAGACGACCGCGTAGGGCAGGTACCGCGTGAACACGTTCTCCTGCTCGGCCCAGCGGGCCATGTGCGTCTCGGCCGTTTCGATCACCCGCCGGAAGCCGCGGACCCGGCGCAGCATCGCGGTCCCCTTGGCCGTGCGCGCCGGCATCCAGTTGGCCAGCAGCGCCAGGGCCAGCCCGCCGAGGAGCACGGGGATCCCCAGGAGACCGAAGCTGGTCCAGGCGGCGAGCGCGGCCGTGATCGCCACGCCGCCGAGCGCGAGCAGGAGCCCGCGGCCCGCCCAGCGGGTCCGCACCTTGTCCGGTCGCTTCCGGAACCATCCGGAGCGGATCGCGTCCGAGTACAGCGCCCGCTCCACGTCCAACAGTCGCTTCGAGAACGCGGTCTTCAGTTCGGAAACGGTGACCTCGCTCCCGTCCCGGAACAGCCCCTCGAGCAGCTCCTCCTCGTACGGCAGCAGCTCGATGTCGCTCTTCTCCGTCCGGGTGAGCTTCCAGTCGACCTTCGAGAACCAGCCCTCGTCCGGGATCTCGTGGATCACCAGGTAGCCGCGGCCGGCGAGATCGACGATCGTGGCCGTCACGTCGACCACGTTGGCCCGTTCGTCGATCAGCGTGCCGATCTGGCCGGGCCGGATCTCGTCGGGCGGGGCGAACTCCACCGGCGCCTCGGCGCCTCGCTGCGTGATCGGGACCGGCTGGTCCTCACCGGTCGCCGATCCCAGCACCTGATCCACCGCCGAGCCGAGGTAGACCCGGTCGCGCCCCTCCCGGGACCACGTCCGGAACAGGAGGAAGGCCACCGCAGCCAGGACCGCGAGCGATCCGAGCACCGTGAACGGCGTCGCGCTGAACGCCCGCGCGAGCGACCACTTCTCGACGAAGATCGGCGTCGGGTCGGAAACCGCGCCCTTGGGGATCGCGATCACGAAGCTCATCCCGTCGAACGGTTGCAGCGGCCGGCCGGTCCGGAAGCTCGCCGACGACCCCGCGCTCTGCCCGACACCGCAGCCCGTCATCGACCCCGCGGGACCCTGGAAGCACGCGAACCGCATGATCTGAGCGGGCGCGCGGACGGCCACGACCGCGCGCTCGATCGGGACCGACCAGTCGGTCCCGATCGCGTTCCAGTAGAGCTCGTCGTGATCGCGGAACCCGTTCAGCGCCCCGATCACGCGATATGTCAGGACGTAGACGTGTCGGCCGCTGATCACACGATCGGGATCGCCGATCCGGATCGTGGTGATCCCGCTCTCCTCCGAGACCTTCACGTCGTCAGGAGCGGTCGCCGAGCTGACCTCGACGTCCACGATCGGCGTGATGCGATCACGCCGGTCGTCGACCGGCACCCGGGTGGGGATCTCCCGGAAGATCCCGTGACGCTGCTCGAGGCCGAAGTCGTAGTCGATCCGCTCCGTGATCAGCACGTCGCCGTCCGGCCTTATGTCGATCGCGACCTCGTACCGATGGATCGTTTCGGACTGTTGGGCCGCAGCGACCCCCGAGGTTCCGAGGACGACGACCAGGGCCGCCAGGAACGAGAGGATCAGCCGGCCCCTCATTGGATGAAGAAGAACGAGATGGCCATGATCACGTACGCCCCGGTGAGCTGGGCGCCCTCGAGCCAATTGGACCATCCGTCGGCCGAGATCATGAACACCAGCACGGTCGACAGCGCCACCGACGCGATCTCGAAGGTCGTGAAGACGAAGTCCATCGGATGGCCGACGAGCAGCGAGACGAAGACGAGCACCGGCGCCACGAACAGCGCGATCTGCGTGGAGGACCCGATCGCGATCTCCAGCGTGACGTCGACCTTGTTCCGCAGCGCGAACAGGACGGCGGACGAGTGCTCCGCTGCGTTGCCGATGATCGGGATCAGGATCAGCCCCACGAACCCCTCGGTGAGTCCGAGCGAATCGATCGCCGGGTCGAGCGCGCCGACGAGGAACTCCGACAGCAACCCCACGAAGGCCGTCGCGACGACCAGCACGCCGAGGGCCCGGCGGCGGGACCACGTCGGTTCCTCCCCCTCGGTCGGCGTCCGGAACAGGTGCTCGTGCGTGACCATCGTGAACGCGAGGGCGCCCAGGTACAGCGCGATCAGCACGAGGGCCACGGTGACGGAGACCACTTCCCGCTGGATCTTCGAGACGTCGCCGCTGTGCGCGAAGACCGCCGGCATCAGCAGCCCGGTGACCGCCAGGACCAGCGACGTCGCGTGGACCTGCGCGGACCGGGCGTTGAACGACTGCTCCGTGTGCCGGATCCCGCCGGCCAGCAGAGAGATCCCCAGCACCAGCAGCAGGTTCCCCAGGATCGATCCGGTCATCGACAGCTTCACGACGTCGAGCCGGCCGTCGAGGATCAGGAACACGGCGATGATCAGCTCGGTCACGTTGCCGAAGGTCGCGTTGAGCAAGCCTCCGCTGCGGGGCCCCAGGTGCGTCGCCAGCTGCTCGGTCGAGCGGCCGATCAGGCCCGCGAGCGGAACGATGCCGACCGCCGAGCAGAGGAAGATCGCGAGGTCGGGCCCGCCGGCGAGCTCCAGCACGATCGCGGCGGGTACGAAGACCAGGAGCCAGTCGAGCGAGGGCTTGGACCACGGCGACCGCTCCGGCACGCGCGCCAGCGTAGACGCTGGCGCGCTGCGCAGCGGTCGCTAGGCGGATGCGGTGTCGGTCTCCGACACCGCATCCTGCAGCACGTCCCAGGCCAGGACGGCGCACTTGATGCGGATCGGGTACTTCACGACGCCCTTCAGCGCGACGAGGTCGCCGAAGGCGCCCTCGTCGGGCTCCACCTCCCCCGCGAGCATCCCTCGGACGTTCGCCGCCAGCCCCATCGCGTCGTCGACGGCCTTACCGGCGACCGCCTCGGTCATCATCGAGGCGCTCGACTGACTGATCGAGCAGCCCGCCCCCTGGAACGTGACCTCCAGGAGCTTCCCGTCTTCGAGGTTGGCGGAGACCGTGATCTCGTCGCCGCACAGGGGGTTGTTCTTCGTCTTCGTCACGACGGCTCCGGGAAGCTCCCGCTTGTTCCGCGGGTTCTTGTAGTGATCGAGGATCGTCTCCTTGTAGATGTCGTCGAGCGCCACGTGTTCCCTCCGGGTGCTACGCGAAGAAGTTCTCCGCCTCGGCCAGGGCCTCCACCAGGAGGTCCACGTCTTCCTTGACGTTGTACACGTAGAACGAGGCTCGCGCAGACGCCGGGATCCCGAAGCGGCGCATCACGAGCTGCGCGCAATGATGCCCGGCGCGGATCGCGACACCCTCCTCGTCCAGGACCTGAGCCAGGTCGTGCGGGTGGAGATCGCGAAACCAGAAGCTCACCGCTCCCCCGCGGGCCGCGGCGTCCTTGGGGCCGAAGACCGTGGCGCCGATCGACAGCAGCCGGTCCAACGCGTATCGGGTGATCTCCTCCTCGTGGGCCCGGACGCGGTCCATCCCCAGAGCGGAGAGGTAGTCGACCGCGACCCCCAGGCCGATCTGTTGGGCGATCTGCATCGTGCCGGCCTCGAACTTGTGCGGGAAGGGCTTCCACGTGGAGTGATCGTGGAACACCTCGTCGATCATCTCGCCTCCGCCGAACATCGGATCCATCGCCTCGAGGTGCTCCGGCTTGGCGTAGAGCCCGCCGCTCGCCGTCGGCCCCAGCATCTTGTGCCCGCTGAACGCCAGGAAGTCGCAGTCGAGCTCGACGACCGAGATCCCGTGGTGCGGGGCCAGCTGCGCCGCGTCGATCGCGACCAGCGCTCCGACCGCGTGCGCCGCCTCGATCAGCATCCCCAGCGGCGTGATCGTCCCGATCGCGTTCGACATGCCGGTGACCGCGAGGATCTTGGTCCGCTCGTTCAGGAGCGAGCCGAGATCGGACAGGTCCAGCTGTCCCTCGTCGGTCAGCGGCAGGTACCGCAGGACGGCGCCGGTCACCTGCGCCGTGAGCTGCCACGGGACGACGTTCGAGTGGTGCTCCAGGTCGGTGAGGAGGACCTCGTCCCCTTCCTTCAGGAACTTCCGGCCCCACCCCTGTGCCACCAGGTTGAGCGACTCGGTGGTCCCGCGGGTGAAGACGATCGTGCGCGGGTCCGGCGAGCCGAAGAACGTGGCCAGCTTGGCCCGGGCGCCCTCGAACGCCTCGGTGGACTCCTCGCCGAGCGTGTAGACGCCGCGGTGGGCGTTCGCGTTGTGGTTCGCGTAGAAGTCCGAGACGGCGTCGATCACCTGCTGCGGTTTCTGGGACGTCGCGGCGGAGTCCAGGTAGACCAGCGGCTTGCCGTGGATCGTGCGCCGGAAGATCGGGAAGTCGCGCTTGATGGTCTCGCCGTCGAGGATGTCCTGCCGTTCGCTCATGTCGTCCCGTCCACCCCCGCGGCGATCCCCAGCTCCTCTTGGATCCCCTCGTAGCCCTTGTCCTCGAGCTCGGCGGCGAGCTCCTTGCCGCCGGACTTCACGATACGACCCTGCATCATCACGTGGACCTGGTCGGGCTGGATGTAGTTGAGGATCCGCTGGTAGTGGGTGATCAGCAGGACGCCCAGCTCGGGACCCACCAGCTCGGCCACGCCATTGGCCACCAGCTTCAGCGAGTCGATGTCGAGGCCCGAGTCGGTCTCGTCGAGGATCGCGATCTCCGGCTGCAGCACCGCCAGCTGCAGGATCTCGTTCCGTTTCTTCTCGCCGCCGGAGAAGCCCTGGTTCACGTAGCGCTGGACCATCGCGTCCTCGATCCCCAGCCGGTCCATCTGCTCCTTCATGTGCTTGCGGAACGCGAGCGCGCTGATCTGGTCGCCCTTCACCGCCTGGTACGCGGTCCGCAGGAAGTTCACGACGGAGACGCCCGGCACCTCGGTCGGGTACTGGAGGGCCAGGAACAGCCCGCGCCGGGCTCGCTCGTCCGCCGTCAGCCCAGTGATCTTCTCGCCCTTGAAGATCACGTCGCCGCCGGTCACCGCGTAACCGGGGCGACCCATGATGATGTTCGACAGGGTCGACTTGCCCGACCCGTTGGGGCCCATCAGCGCATGCGTCTCCCCCTGTCGAACGGTCAGATCGATGCCCTTCAGGATCTCCTTGCCGTCGACCTCGGCCCGCAGGTCGCGGACCTCCAGCGTCGCCCGGCCGTCGTTCTCGCTCATGCCTGCACCTCGATGTAGACGTCGTCGTTGTCGGTCGTGACGGGGAAGACGTCGACCGGCTCCGTGGCCGGCAGGCTCCTCGTCTTCCCGCTGTTCAGGTCGAAGGTCGAACCGTGCTTGGGGCATTCGATCGTCTCGAAGTCCACGTCGACCTCCCCCTCGTCCAGGTAGTAGTGCGCGTGGCTGCAGATCGCGTCGATCGCCCGGAGCCCCTCGTCGCCGAGGTTCACCAGCGCCACGAGCCGGCCGTCGACCGGGAACCGCCGGGCCTCTCCCGGCTCGGGCACCTCCGCGGTGGAACACAGGCGCGTGCGACCGGTCATGCCGCACCCTCGCGCGCGCCCCGACCCAGCTCGTCCTGGATCGCCTGCTCGGCGCCCTCGCGGACCTCCTGGATCTGGACCCGGTCGAGCACCTCCTGGAAGAAACCGGACACGATCAGCCGCTCGGCCTCGTCGCGCGGGATCCCTCGGCTGGTCAGGTAGAAGATGGCGTCCTCGTCGACCGGACCGACGCTCGCGGCGTGACCGCATCGCACGTCGTTCGCCTCGATCTCGAGGTTGGGGATCGCGTCGGCCTTGGCGTGCTCGGACAGGACGATGTTGCGCGAGGTCTGCATCGCGTTCGTCTTCTGGGCGTCGGGCCGGACGTGGACCCAGCCGCTGTAGACGGCGCGCGACCGGTCGCGGAGCGCGCCCTTGTACAGGAGGTCGCTCGTGCAGTTCGGCGCGACGTGGTCCTGGAGCGAACGGTGGTCGAAGTGCTGGTCCTCGTCGGCGAAGAACACCCCGAGCATCTCGGAGAACCCGCCCGGCTCGGCCAGGACGGTCTCGGCTTCGGCGCGAGCGAGGCTCGCGCCGAAGCCGATCGCCAGCGTGCGGATCTCGGCGTCGCGGCCGACGTGGATCCGCTGGATCCCCAGGTGGGTGACGCCGCTCCCCCACTCCTGGATCGAGGCGTAGCGAACGTGGGCGCCGTCGCCCACGTGGATCTCGGTGATCGCGTCGCTGAACGCACGCCCCAGGTCGGGCGAGACGTACCGGTCGATGAACGTCACCTCGGCCCCGTTGCCGACCACGAGCAACGTGTGGGGGAAGATCGCGGCGCCGTCGGCGTCGAGATAGGTGAGCGCCTGGATCGGCAGCTCGACCCTCGTGTCGTCGGGGACCAGGACGAAGGTGCCGCCGGCGCGGAACGCGGCGTGCAGCGCCGTGAACTTGGTCCGGTCCGCAGGGACCAACCGATGCAGGTACGGCTCCACGAGCTCGGGGTGTTCTCGCAGCGCCGAATCGATGCTCTCGAAGTGCACCCCTTCGTGGATCGCCGGATCGAGTTGTGCGATCGTCGTCGTCGAGTTGTGCTGGATCAGGAGGCCGGCCCGGTCCCCGACCGGTCCGGCCGCCTCGAGCAGGGCGTCGGGGACCTCGTCCAGCGTCGTCGCGGTGCGCCCCTCGGCGAAGGGCTGGAAGTCGAGCTCGAATGCCGACAGGTCCGTGTATCGCCATTCCTCGGTCTCCTGAGACGGGACCGGCATCTGCTCGAACAGCTCGAGGGCCTGTCGCCGTTGCGCCGCAGTCGATGGCGCGCCTTCGGGCATTCGCCCGAGGGCGAGCTCATCGAACGTCGTCGTGCTCACGAGGGCCATCGAAGGAATCCTACCGAAACGGTCGGATTCTCCCAGTCGGGGGGTGTCGTTCCCGCTCGCCTCCGGCCAGGTCCTTCCGGATACGCTCGACCTTCGCGGCGGAGGAGGGCCATGGTCGACGAAGGAGCCAACTGGATCGAGGAGCTGATCGAGCCGCTCCGGGTCACACCCGACTCCCAAGTGACACTCGAGAAAGACTTCGACCCTCGCCATCGACCCGACTCCCTCGGGAAGTCGGACGCCAAACCCCTGCTCGAGCGGGGGACCGAGCTCCTCAGCGATTACCAGGCGAGGCTCGCCGCCCAGGACATCTACGGGCTGCTGGTGATCCTGCAGGGACTCGACGGGGCCGGGAAGGACAGCACGATCCGCCACGTGATGTCCGGGGTGAACCCGCAGGGCGTCGACGTCCAGGCGTTCAAGGGGCCGTCCACGGAGGAGCTGGATCACGACTACCTGTGGCGCGTCGAGGCGCGGTTGCCGCGGCGAGGCCTGATCACGATCTTCAACCGGTCGCACTACGAAGAGGTGCTCGTCGTCCGCGTCCACCCCGAGCTCCTGGATACCCAGCGGCTGCCCGCCGAGGCCCGGGGCGACGACATCTGGCGGAAGCGCTTCCGGCAGATCAACGACTGGGAGCGGTATCTGGACGACAACGGCTTCCGCGTCGTGAAGCTCTTCCTCAACGTCTCGAAGGAAGAGCAGCGCCTGCGGTTCCTCGACCGCCTGGACGTTCCCGAGAAGTACTGGAAGTTCTCGATGCACGACGTCGAGGAGCGGCGTCATTGGGACGAGTACCAGGCGGCGTTCTCGGAGATGCTCTCGAACACGAGCACCCCGTGGGCTCCGTGGTACGTGATCCCCGCGGATCGGAAGTGGTTGGCCAGGATCTGCGCTGCCGCCGTCCTCGTGAGCGCGTTGATGGAGATCGACCCACGGTTCCCGAGTCCGGACGGCGCGTCGAAAGAGGAGCTCGACGCAGCGAGAGCGGCCTTGCTCACCGAAGCAGACGGATCCGGTGACGCGAACGGTCCAGACGGCGGTCGTTGACCGTCAGACCTCCGGACCTCGACCTAGCCGACCGAGCCCTCCATCTGCAGCTCGATGAGACGGTTCAGCTCGACCGCGTACTCCATCGGCAGCTCCCGGGTGATCGGCTCGATGAAGCCGTTCACGATCATCGCGGTGGCCTCGGCCTCGGAGAGCCCCCGGCTCATCAGGTAGAAGAGTTGGTCGTCCCCGACCTTCGAGACGGTCGCCTCGTGGCCGAGCGCGGCCGTCTCGTCCTCGACCTCGATGTACGGGTAGGTGTCCGACCGGCTCTCGTCGTCGAGGATCAGCGCGTCGCAGCGCACGGTGGACTTCGCGTGATGCGCGTCGGGCTCCACCCTGACCAGACCGCGGTAGCCCGTACGACCTCCGTCCTTGGAAACCGACTTCGAGTTGATCACGCTGGTCGTGAAGGGCGCTGCGTGGATCGCCTTGCCTCCAGCGTCGGTGTGCATCCCCTTGCCGGCGAAGGCGACCGACAGCACCTCGCCGCGCGCGCCCTTGCCGAGCAGGTAGATCGATGGGTACTTCATCGTGACCTTGGAGCCGATGTTGCCGTCGATCCACTCCATCACGGCGTCCTCGTAGGCTGCGGCGCGCTTCGTGACCAGGTTGTAGACGTTGGTCGACCAGTTCTGGATCGTCGTGTAGCGGACCCGCGCGCCCTTCTTCGCGATGATCTCCACCACCGCGGAGTGCAGCGAGTCGCTCGTGTAGATCGGCGCCGAGCAGCCCTCGACGTAGTGCACGTAGGAGCCCTCGTCGGCGATGATCAACGTCCGCTCGAACTGGCCCATGTTCTCCGCGTTGATCCGGAAGTACGCCTGGAGCGGGATGTCGACGGCCACGCCCGGTGGCACGTAGATGAACGACCCACCCGACCAGACGGCGGTGTTCAACGCCGCGAACTTGTTGTC
>Ga0114129_10000434_pt1 | contig 49632 bp, 52 predicted proteins | sample RhiMetdeltSRZDD1_FD_80071 | JGI IMG/M metagenome (GOLD analysis project Ga0114129, IMG submission 80071) | Populus rhizosphere microbial communities from Tennessee, USA - Rhizosphere MetaG P. deltoides SRZDD1 (version 2) (version 2) | ecosystem: Host-associated > Plants > Roots > Rhizosphere >...
CCCTTGCGGCGGGGTTCATACACGAAAGCGTCAACTCGAACGGAACCCCGAGCGCCGCGCCGCGGCGGATGACCTCGGCCTTACTCGTCGCCGAATACGGCGCGTCGACGTGCAGATCATGCGCCAGGCCGAGGGACAATGCACGCGCCATCGCGCGCCTGAACTCCGCGGTGGCATCGGGAAACGGATTGTGGTCGAGCGTCCCGATGACGAGGCGGTCCAGCGACGCGCTGGCGGCGAACACGCCGGCCTTGCCGAGCAACACCACGTTGCGTCCGGGCAGATACACCTCCTCGTCCGGCGTGTGATACGCCGGCGGTGCGCCGGCGCGCGCCCAGTGGCTCGCCGCATACACATCCGTCATGTCGACGCTGAGTGAGGCGAGCGGCCTTACGCGCCCCGCAAAGGGGGGCGACGCGAGCAGGCGCGCGACGACCGCGCGTTCGAGCGCCTCCCACGCCAGCCCCACCGACACGTATATCGGCTGCACGTCGCCGCGCGCCGCCTCATCGGCCAGCAGCACGGCGCTGTCCAACCCGCCCGAAAAAAGAACGGCTGATGCCATAATCACCAGGTCGGCAACTTCACCCATTCACCAGTTATGTATTCCGTCACCAAACACATCGACTTCTGCTACGGCCATCGGCTGCTGGACTACGACGGCATCTGCAAGCATCCCCACGGGCACAACGCGGTCGCGGAGATCGAGGTGCGGACCGGCACGCTCGACAGCCGCAACATGGTGTGCGATTTCAGCGACATCAAGCGAATCGTGAAAGGGTGGATCGACCGGGAGCTCGATCACAAGATGATCCTGCGGCACGACGATCCGCTCGTGGCGCCGCTCCAATCGCTGGGCGAGCCCATCTACATCGTCGACAGCAACCCCACCGTCGAGCGAATCGCGAAGCTGATCTTCGACCAGGCAAAAGGTGCCGGCCTCCCTGTCGTGCGCGTCACGGTCTGGGAGACGCCGACGTCATTTGCCGAATACCGTGCCTGATTTCCGTCTCGTCGTCTTCGATCTCGACGGCACGCTGATCGATTCGAAGCGCGACCTGGCGAACGCGGTCAACGCGCTGCTCGTCGAGTGCGGCGCGGCGCCGCTGCCCGACGACGAGGTCGGGCGGATGGTCGGTGACGGGGCGGCGACGCTGATCGCGCGCGCGTTCGACGCGGGCCGCGTGGCGCGGCCGGCCGATGCGCTCGAGCGCTTCCTCGCGATTTACAACGGGCACCTCACGGACTTCACGCGGCCCTATGCGGGCGTGCCGGAGATGCTCGCCGCGCTGCACGGCCGCGCGACGCTGGCAGTGCTGACGAACAAGCCGGGGGCGCCGACGCGGCGGCTCCTCGACCACTTCTCGCTGTCGGCGTACTTCGCGCCGCCTCTCGTCGTCGGCGGCGACGGCCCGTTCGCGCGGAAGCCCGATCCGACGGGACTCCGACACATCATGCAGGCCGCATCGGTCAATGAGACAGCAACAATTCTGGTCGGCGACTCGCTGATCGACTGGCGAACCGCGCGCGCCGCGCCGACAACTATCTGCATGGCGCGCTACGGATTCGGGTTTGTCGGATTTCCGACGGATCATCTCGACGGCGGAGACTTCACGATCGACGCGCCGAGCGAGCTGCTGCGCGTTGTAACGAATTGATACGCCGTCGAATGGCTACTGTCGGGCTTCGATGCACCCGAGCTTGCGCCTTCACGAATTTTCAACGTGCATGGGTGGCACTGGCATTGCTGAAATACGCCGGTCCTTCGCCCAGCTGTCGACAAGCAAACGTTTGAGTCGCCGTAGAATACGGACCCTATGCCGACGCCACTGACGGACGGGCACGGCCGATCTACCGGTCTGGTCGACGTTCTCGACCGCGTGCTCGACAAGGGGCTCGTCGTCGCCGGCGACATCAAGGTGTCGCTGGCCGAAGTCGAGCTGCTGACGATTCGGATTCGTTTGCTCGTGTGCTCGATCGACAAGGCGGAGCAAATCGGCCTCGACTGGTGGAAGTTCGATCACCATCTGTCGCCCGGGAAGCAGACGCTGTCGGCCGAAAACGAAGAGCTCAAGAAGCAGGTGCGCGCGCTCGAGCGCCAGCTGGCGTCGCTGATGCGGCGACGCACGGCAGCGTTGAAATAAGGAGTCTTCGATGCCCGTTGAACGTGCGGCAGGCGGTACCAGTCTCATCGACGTCCTCGATCGCGTACTCGACAAGGGGATCGTCATCGACGCGTGGGTGCGCGTTTCGCTCGTCGGTATCGACCTCATCACCGTCGAAGCGCGCGTCGTCGTCGCGTCGATCGAGACATACTTGAAGTATTCGGAAGCCGTCGGCCAGTTGCCTCCGGTATCCAAGCCCGCGATCGAAGGCAAGGGATATGAGGAAGTCGTTGCTGAAAACGCCGCCCTCCGAGCTCAGCTCCAGACCGGCGCCACACGCCGCGCTCGTAGCCCTCGGCGGACGCCGTAAGGCGCGACGCAACGGAGCCGGCGCGCCGTACACGGGCGTTCCGCGCCTTCGCGTCGCGGTCGAGTCGCCCGAGCCGGATGCCACCGACGAGGACCCGCAGATCACCGCGCGCGTCCGTCTGCTCGAGGCGTTCGTCAGCCGGACCGAGCTGGCGGACTGTACGCAGTTCGCGCTGCAGTGGCTCGCCGAGACCATTGGTCTGACCAAATCGATCTGCCTGGTGCGGCCGGGCAGCGAGCTGGTGCTCTTTGTCGCCGGCACGTACGGCATGCCGGGATCGGCGGCCGCCTCATATTCTGTGTCGCTCGAGGACTGGGCCAATCCGCTCGTTTCGACGTTCACGAACCGCAAGCAGATCTTTTTCCCGGCGGCGCACTCGGCTGCCGATCGCAAGCGGCGTCCGTCGACGCCGTTCGAGGACGCCGCATTTCATGCGGTGCCGCTGGGCGTCCCCGGTTCGTCGGACGAGGCGTTCGGACTCCTTCTCATCGGCGAGAGCGGGCCGCTGCCGCACGCGTTTCAGTGGTTCGTGTCGTCGCTCACCCAGAAGCTCGATCAGGTTCTTCGCCAGCAGGCGCTCACCGAAGGCGACCGACGCCAGAGCCGCGAGCGATCGCTGCTCACGAGCATCATCAACGCCGTCAGCGATCCGATTCTGCTCACCGACACGGACGGCCGTCTCGTGATCGCCAACTCGCGCGCGCTGACGCTGTTCACCGCCTCCGAAGAGGAGAGCGAGGGACGGCGCGGCGCCGTGCGGATGAACAACATGCTGTTGTCGTCCGCGCTGTCGAGCAAAGCGATCGAGGAAACCGGCGCCACGCGGCGCGAGCTGCTGCTCGTCAATCCGGTCGACGGCTCGGACCTGGTGTTCGAGCTGCTCAGTGCCGTCACCGAGGATCCTCGCCAGGGAAGCGGCGTCGTGTCGATTCTGCGCAACGTGACGGACCTCCGCCGCGCCAGCGAGGAGATCGAAGAGAACTACCGCAAGATGCGCGTCGCCGAGGTGCAGTCGCGCGCCGAGCGGGACCGGCTGAACCTGATTATCGACTCGGTGGCCGATCCGATCGTCGTGACCGACGCCGGCGGCGCGACGTCGCTGATGAACGAGCCGGCGGAGCGCCTGTTCACCATCCCGCAGCGCGCGAGCGAGATCGAACGTCGGTGGGTGCAGGCGAACGACGCGCATTTCTCGTCGTTCATCGCCGGCATGCTCGTCAGCGCCGATCAGCGGCGCGTCGGCGAGATCGGCCTCGTGGATCCCGCGACCGGCGAGTCGATGCCGGTCGAAGCGATAGCCGGCAAGATTCTGTCGGACCACGGTGAGCTGACCGCGGTCGTCACGATCCTGCACGACCGGCGCGAGGCGCTCGAGAAGGCGAAGCTGTACGAGCAGTTGAAGCAGGCCTCCGACGAGCTCGAGCGGAAGATTCAGGCGGCGACGGCGGACATCGCGCAGCAGAACGAGCTGCTCCGGCGGCAGGCGATCGAGCTCGAACAGGCGTCCGCGCTCAAGTCGCAGTTCCTCGCCAACATGTCGCACGAGTTCCGGACGCCGCTGAACGCGATCCTCGGCTACACGTCGATGGTGCTGCAGGGCGTCGGCGGTCCGATTGCGCCCCCGGTCCGGCGGCAACTCGGGCGCATCGAATCGAACGGCCGCCACCTGCTGACGATCATCAACGAGATCCTCGACATCTCCCGCATCGAAGCGGGCCGCATGCCGCTGCAGATCTCGAGGTTCAAGATCCCCGACCTCGTCAGCGAGGTGAAGGCCGAGCTCGAGCCGATGATCCGCACGAAGCTGAACGTTTCGACCCAGCTCGACAAGGATCTGCCGCTCATCGCGAGCGATCGCCAGAAGGTCAAGCAGATCCTGCTCAACCTGTTCAGCAACGCGCTGAAGTTCACGCACCACGGCAGGATCATCATCGCCGCGAGGCGCAACGTCGCCGACCGGACCGTCCTGCTGTCGGTCAGCGACACCGGCATCGGAATCGCGCGCCCGGACCAGGAAAAGATTTTCGAGGACTTCCGCCAGCTGGATAACTCGTCGACGCGCCCCTACGGCGGCACCGGACTCGGTCTGTCGATCTGCCGCCGCCTGTCCCAGATGCTGAACGGCAAGCTGACCGTCGAAAGCCAGCTTGGCAAAGGATCCACGTTCACGTTGACGCTCCCGATCAAAGGAAGACGATGACAACGAAACCAGAACGGCCGCGAGTACTGCTCGTGGACGATTATCCCGATGCGCGCGAGATGTATACCGAGTACCTGGAGTTCTCGGGCTTCGACGTGGTCGAGGCGGCCAACGGCATGGAGGCGCTGACCCGCGCCGCCGAATCGGAGCCCGACATCATCCTGATGGATCTCTCGCTGCCCGTGATGGACGGCTGGGAAGCGACGCGCCGGCTGAAGTCGGACAGGCGCACGGCTTCGATTCCGGTCGTCGCGCTGACCGGGCACGCGCTCGCCGGCATCTCGGAGGGCGCCAAGAAGGCCGGCTGCGACGCCTTCGTGACGAAGCCGTGCCTGCCCGAGGATCTCGTCAAGGAAATCCGTCGCGTGCTCGAATCGCACGCGCGTGCCAAGAAGGTCCGCAGGAGCGGAAAACATGCCAAGAGCGTCAACTAATTCGCGCAAGACGCCACGCAGCCGTGGTGCGAGCCTGGCGGCCCTGAAGCCCTCGAAATCCGTGACGGCGAAGTCGGGCGCCGACAAGGCCTCGCGCGCGAAGCGCGCGGCGAAGGGGAACGGCGCCGCCGGCGCGCCGCGCGCGGCCAAATCGGCTCGCCCCGAGCGCCGCACCTCCGAGCGCGTCGTGCAGGGCGGGCGGGCCGCGGCGGTCGACGTGGTGAATGCCAGCCGCGGCAAGTACGTCTACTGCATCATCGAGTCGGGCGACCCGCTGCGCTTCGGGCCGATCGGCATCGGCGCGGATCCATCGGATGTGTACACCGTGCATTACAAGAACCTCGCGGCCGTCGTCTCCGACGCGCCGCTCGAGGTGCTCGACTCCACGCGCGAGAACGTCCTCGCGCACGAGCGCGTGAACGAGACCGTGATGCGCGAGCACACGGTCATTCCGATGTCGTTCGGCACGATCTTCAAGACTCGGGAGGATATCGTCGAGCTGCTGCGCTCCGCCGCCGAGGCGTTCGGCGACGTGCTGAACAAGATGCAGAACAAGCTCGAGTTCGGCCTGAAGGTCCTCTGGGATCGCGACCAGGCGATCCGCGAGGTCGAAGGGGAGGACGAGGACATCAGCCGCCTGAAGAAGGAGATTTCGGGTCAGAAGGGTCCGACCTACTTCGCGCGGATGCAGTACGGCCGGCTGATCGACAACGCGCTGCAGCTGAAGTCCGAGCGCTACGTCGCCGACATTCTCGAGCAGCTGCGCGAAGTGTCGGTCGCCTCGCGGATCAACAAGCCGATCGGCGACAAGATGATCATGAACGCCGCGTTCCTCATCTCCCGGGATCAGGAGCAGGCGTTCGACTCGAAGGTGAAATCGATCGCCGGCCGGTTCGACAAGCTCACGTTCAAGTACACGGGGCCGTGGCCGCCGTACAACTTCGTCAACATCAGGCTGAAATTGGAGAGGGCGTAGAGGAAGTGCTAATTGCAAATTGCTGATTGCAAATTTAATTAGCAATTTGCAATGAGCAATTTGCAATGTTCATTCTGGATTCGCTCCTGATTGGCGGCCTGCGGTTCGTGCTCGACAAGGTGGCGACCGCCGCCGAGGCGGAGCTGAACGACGACAGCGTCCTTCGCGAGCAGCTCCTCGAGGCGCAGATGCAGCTCGAGCTCGGCGAGATCACCGAGCAGGAGTTCGCGCGGACCGAGCGCGAGATCCTCGCGCGGATTCGTGAGATCAAGGGTCAGCAACAGCAGGGCGCCATCTCGATGTCGGGCGACGAAGTCTCCGGCGTCGAGGTGAAAGCGTTCGAAGAGTAACCCTTCGTCCACGCGCGTCACTCCCACTTGACCGCCACCTATCTCTATTGCGTGATCGCGTCGCCGCGGGCGCCACGCGCGGCGGTGCTCGCGCGCGTCCCGCGCGGCCTCCCCGGAGCCGGACGCGTCCGGCTGCTGCCCGTCGCGGACGGCCTGTTCGCCATCGTCGCCGACGTGCCGCTGCCGCGCTACGGCGAGGCGACCATCAACCGCCAGTTGTCCAATCTCGACTGGGTGTCGCGCGCCGCGGTCGCGCACGAATCGGTCGTCGAGCACTTCAGTCGCGCGGCGGCGGTCCTGCCGATGAAGCTGTTCACGATCTTCTCGAGCGACGAGCGCGCGCTCGCGTACCTCACGGCCGAGCGCCGGCGGCTTGCCGCGCTCGCCAGGCGCGTCACGAACCACGAGGAGTGGGGCGTGAGGCTGAAGCTCGATCGCCCCACGGCCGCGGACGATGTGTCGCGGCGCGCCGCGCGGCGGACGAGCGCGACGGGCGCGTCGACGGCGATCGGCCGCGAATATCTCTCGAGAAAAAAGGCGCGGCGCGACGCGTCGCTCGAGCTCGCCACCCGCGCGCAGGAGACGGCGTCGTCGTTGTACGATCGGCTGTCGGCGAAGGCGCGTCTGGCGCGGCGCCGCTCGACGGGCGATCTGCCGGTCGAAGGCGCGTCGCTGCTGCTCGACGCCGCGTTTCTGGTCGCGCGATCGCGCGCGGAAGCGTTCCAGCGGCTCGCGGCGAAAGAGGCGCGAACGCTCTCGCCGCGCGGCTACGTGATGACGCTGACCGGTCCGTGGCCGCCGTATTCGTTCGTGCAGGAGTGATGTGCCCCGACGACGAGCGCGGACAACGATTGCCGAGCGCGTGCTGCAGCCGCCCGATTCGTCGGTGCTCGATCTCCTCGACCACCTGCTCGACAAGGGCGTCATGGCGACCGGCGACCTCACGCTGGGCGTCGCCAACATCGATCTGATCTACGTCCGGCTGTCCGCGCTGCTGTGCGCCGCCGATCGCGTGCTGCCGCCTGATCGGCGCCGCCCGGGGCGGCACGCCCGCCAGCGGGTCCTGAGCCGCCGCCTGAAGCCGACGGCGTGAAGAAGCGAAGGAAGGCGCGCGGCGCGCGGGGCCGGAAAGCGGCCGCGGCGAGGCGCCGGCGAATCGAGGCGGCGCCCGTCACCGCCGCCGAGCTTCGCGCGCTGCAGCGCGAGATCAAGCGCAAGATGGCGCCGATGCGCTGGAACCCCGAGCCGGAAGACGTTCAGAAGTCGGTCGCGCAGCTCGTGCTGACGATCGTCGAGTTCCTGCGGCAGCTCATGGAGCGCCAGGCGATTCGGCGGATGGAGGAGCGCACGCTGACGGCGAAGGAAATCGAAGCGGTCGGCACGGCGCTGATGCGGCTGGAGGAAACGGTCCGCGACATCGGCGCGAAGTTCGGCCTCACGGCGGAAGATCTCAATCTCGATCTGGGTCCGCTCGGTAAATTGCTCTGAGCGGTCCGCCTCAAGGCGGACACGACAACCGAGCGTCCACACGGCTTCTTTATCTTCGATAGTTATGATTTCGTAATGCGCCCGGTGGCGACCGCTCTGCGGGTTCTGGCGATCGCAATTGTTGTGTCGCCGCGGGCGGCCGGCGCCTACGCTGCGGCTCTGCCGGACGATGCGGTTGTCACGGTCGGCCCGGGGGTGGACGCGGAACGGTTCGCCCAGCAGGTCGCCGACCTCTACGACGTGCGCTTCGTCCGCGTCGTGACCGCCGACATCGATCACGACGGCGACGTCGACGTGCTGACGGCCGCCGAGCTCGACGTGCTCGTCTGGTTGAACGACGGGGCGGGCCGCCTGACGCGCCACACGGCGAAGCGTCACGCGTCGATCGCCATCTCGCAGCCGGCCGATACATGGAACGACGGTGAGCCGCGCGAGGCGCAGAGCGTACGGAACGAGTTGCCGTCTCCGCGTCTCCCGGAGCCCGCCGCGCACGGCCCGCCCGGCTCAGAACGTCAGCGAGCCGTCGCGCTCGACGATCCGCCGCATTTCGATTTCGCCGGTTTCAGCCGTACTCCCCGAGCCCCGCCCGATCAACCTGTCGCCTGTGGCGCAGCCCTGTAGGGCTGCCTGACGGCCGTTGCAGGGCTGAACCCCTGCGCTACGCAAGGCCGTCGGCGTCCGCCGCAAGGCGGACACGACCCGAGGATCGCGTAGCGCAGCCTTATTGGGCTGCGCGTTCATCTGGGGCTGGCCAATGTCTCGATTGTTCGTGTGGGTACTCGCGCTCGGCGCAGGTGTCGCGCCCGCCTCGGCGCAGCCGCTGACGATTGCGCAGGCGGTCGATGAAGCGCTGCAGCACAACCTCTCCTTGTTCGCTCATCGCAGTCAGCTGACGATCGCCGAGGCGCAGATGGTCGCGGCGCGGCTGCGGCCGAATCCGGTCGTCAGCCTCAGCGCCGATCATCTCGACGCGCTCGGCACCGGCTTCGACGCGACGAACAACGGCGGACCGCCGGAGCTGGCGTGGCGGATCGACGTTCCGTTCGAGCGCGGCGGCAAGCGCGACGCGCGGATCGCGCTCGCGTCACTGGTGCGATCGGTCGCCGACGCCCAGTTCGCCGATGCGGTGCGGCTGCTGCGTCAGGACGTGACGCTCGCCTGCATCGATGCGATTGCGGCGCGCGCCTCGCGGGACCTCGCGGCCAGCACCCTGAAGACCTTTCAGGATCTCGCCCGCGTGAACCGCGCCCGCGCGACGGCTGGCTCGATCGCTCCGGTCGAAGCGACGCGATCGGACGTCGCCATGCTGCAGTTTCGCAGCGCCGTCGTCCGTGCCGATCTCGATCTCGCGGCCGCCCTCGCGAAGGTGCGCACGCTGCTCGGCCGGCCTCCAGGCGATCCCATCGATCTCGACAACTCGCTCGACGCGGCGTCCGGCGTCGCCGGCACCTCGCCAACATCCCCTTCGGGACCGGCGGCCGACGATGCGGCGGCGCTCGAGTCACTGGCACTGACGGCGCGCGCCGACATTCGGGCGCTGCAGCTGACGCAGGCTCGATCGGTTGCCGATCTGCGGCTGCAGGAAGCGCTCGGCCGCGTCGACTACACGGTCGGGGCGGAGTATCGCCGGCAGCAGGGAATCGCCGGCCGCTCGAACTCGGTCGGCGTGTTCCTCAGCGCACCGCTGCCGGTGTCGAATCGCAACCAGGGTGAGATTGCCCGCGCCGGCGCCGAGCGCGATCAGGCCGAGCGGCTCATCGCGGCGCGGAAGGCGGAAGTCGTCGCCGAGGTTCGCACGGCGGCGCACGAATACACGACCACGCGCGATCTCGTCAGCGCGATCGAGCGCGATCTCCTCCAGCCGGCGCGACACGTGCGCGATGTGTCGGCCTACACGTACACCGCCGGTGGAACGACGCTGATCGAGCTGCTCGACGCCCAGCGGGCGTTCAACGAAACGATGCAGAGCTACGTCGATGCGCGGGCGAGCCTTCGACGTGCCGCGTCGCGGCTCAACGCTGCGGTCGGAACGGAGGTGGCCCCGTGACGCGCGTTCACGCCGCCTGCGCGGCCGCGTTGGCCGCGTGTGTGGTGATTAGCGCGGCCTGCGACCGCGGGACGCAGGCCGCGAACCTGTCGGAGCCAGCTGCCGGGAACCGTTTGCCATCGCACGAAATCGTGCTCGACTCGAAGATGCTCAAGTCGATCACGGTCGTGGCGATTGCGGAAGCGGAGGCCGCCGATCCGCTCGTCATCGCCGGCAAGGTTCAGTTCGACGAAGACCGTGTCACGCGGGTGCTCGCACCTCTCGCCGGACAGGTCGTCGATCTACGCGTGAGGGTCGGCGATCCGGTTCGCCGCGGTGACGCGCTGTTCGCGATCAGCAGCCGCGAGGCGGCCGCGGCCATCGGCGAGCAGATCGAGAGCCGCAAGGACTTCGAGCTGGCCGAGAAAAACGCGGCGATGCTGCGCGATCTCTTCGAGCACGAGGCGGCGTCGAAGCTCGCGCTGCAGCAGGCCGAGAGCGACCTCGCGAAAGCGCGTGCGCGCGTCGCGCGCACCGAGGAAGCGTCGAAGGTGCTCGGCCTGGCCGTCCACGACGATTCGGCCCGGCTGAACGGACGTGTGCCGATTGCGTCGCCACTCTCCGGCGTCGTCATCGACCGGAAGGTGACCGAAGGACAGTTCGTCCAGGGGGACGGCACGCCGGTCGTCACCGTCGCCAACCTCGATCGCGTCTGGGTGATGGGCGATCTGTTCGAGCGCGACCTCCGCGTCGTCGACGTCGGGCAGGCGGCGACGATGACGACGGCGGCGTATCCGGACCAGCGGTTCGAGGGCCGCGTGACGTATGTCGGCGATTCCATCGATCCGACGACGCGGACCGCAAAGGTGCGCATCAGCGCCGCGAATCCACGCAGCCGTCTGAAGGCGGAGATGTTCGTGTCGGTCGCGCTCCAGGTCGCCACGGGCCGGCGCGCCCTCGTCGTGCCGACCGACGCAATCTTCAGCGAGCAAGACCGGAGCTACGTCTATGTCGAAACCGGAAGCGGGCGCTTCGAGCGCCGCGCCATCGAGATCGGGCACGGACAGGGCCCGACCCGCCGCGTGCTGTCGGGCCTCCGCGCCGGCGACCGCGTCGTCGTCGACGGCGCGCTGCTGATCCGGCAGGAAGAGACGCAGCGGGCCGGCTGATGGTCCGCAAAATCGTCGCGTTCGCACTGTACCAGCCGCTGTTTCTCACGCTCCTGACGATCCTGTTCATCGCAACCGGAGTCGCCGCATTCCGGTCGCTGCCGGTCGAAGCGTTCCCTGACGTCACGGACGTCCAGACCAATATCATCACGCTCGTTCCCGGGCACGCGGCGGAAGAGGTCGAGAAGCAGGTCACGATTCCGCTCGAGATCGCGCTGGCTGGCGTGCCGCACGCCGTCCGGATGTTCTCGCACACCCAGTTCGGCCTCTCGTTCGTCACGATCACGTTCGACGATACGATCGACGACTATTTCGCGCGCCAGCGCGTCCTCGAGCGCCTCCAGGGAGCCGATCTGCCGCCGGGCATTCAGCCGCAGCTGGCGCCGCTCTCGACGCCGGTCGGCGAGCTGTACCGATTCCGTCTCGTCTCGCCGACGGCGACGCCGACCGATCTGCGGACGATCGAGGACTGGGTCGTCGAACGGAATCTGAAAATGGCGCCCGGCGTGGCTGATGTCGTCAGCCGCGGCGGGTTCATCAAGCAGTATCAGGTGAACGTGGACGTCGTACGCATGCGCGCGTACGGCGTCGGGCTGCAGCAGATCTTCAACGCGCTCGGCCGCGGCAACGCGAACGCCGGCGGCAACTACCTCGAGCAGGGCGAACAGCAGTTCCTCATTCGCGGCGTCGGCCTGCTCAGATCGCCCGATGACATCGGCACGATCGTCGTCGCCGAGCACGGCGGCACGCCGCTCCTGATCCGCGACATCGCCGACGTTCGCCTTGGCTCGGTTCCGCGCCAGGGTCTCGTCGGACGCGACGACGAGGACGAAATCGTCGAGGGAATCGTCCTGATGCGGAAAGGGGAGAACCCGTCGGAGGTCCTCGACGAGGTCAAGTCGCGCATCGATCACCTGAACGCGGCCGTGCTGCCGAAAGGCGTTCGCATCGTGCCGTACTACGACCGCTCGCAGCTGATTGCCACGACGTTGACGACGGTGTTTCGCAACCTGGTCGAGGGCGCGCTGCTCGTGACGCTGGTGCTGTACGTGTTCCTGCGCAACGCGCGGGCGGCCGCGATCGTCGCGGTCGTGATCCCGCTCGCGCTGCTGGCGACCTTCATCGGCCTGCGCCTTCGCGGCATTCCCGCGAACCTGCTGTCGCTCGGCGCGATGGACTTCGGGATCATCGTCGACGGCGCGGTCATCGTCGTGGAGAACGTGTTCCGCACGCTGTCGGAGCAGGGACGAACCGACGATCGCGAATCGGTACGGCGCGCGATTCTCGACGCGACGACGCAGGTGGGACGCCCGACGTTGTTCTCGATGCTCATCATCATCGTCGCGCACATCCCGATCTTCACGCTGCAGCGGCATGAAGGGCGGATTTTCGCGCCGATGGCGTACACGGTTACGTCTGCACTCGTCGGGTCGCTCGCGTTCTCGCTCACGCTGGTCCCGCTGCTCTGCTTCTGGCTTCTCGGTCACGGCGCGCGCCACGAGCACAACGCGCTCGTCGAGTTCCTGACGCGCATCTATCGCCGCGCGCTCGACTGGTCGCTTCGCCGGCCGGTACCTGTCGTCGGCAGCGCGGTCGCGGCGTTCCTCGCGACGTTGCTGCTCGTGCCGCGTCTCGGGACCGAGTTCCTCCCCGAGCTGAACGAAGGGACGCTGTGGGTCAACCTGACGCTGCCGCCGAGCGTGTCGGTGTCGGAAGCATCGCGCGTCGTGGCGGCGGTGCGCACGAGGCTGCGCCGGTTTCCCGAGGTCACGCAGGTCATCTCTCAAGCGGGACGGCCGGAGGACGGGACCGATCCCAAGCCGATCAACATGTGCGAGTTCTTCGTCGACCTCAAGCCGCCGAACCAGTGGACGCGAACGATCTCGCGCGAGGCGCTGTCGGCCGAGATGGAGGACGCGATCAACGAGATCCCAGGTCTGGAGCCGGCGATCTCGCAGCCGATCCGCGACAACGTCCTCGAGAGCATTTCGCAGATCGACGGCCAGATCGTGATCAAGGTGTTCGGCGAGGATGCGGCGGTGCTGCGGCGCACGGCGGCCGACGTGCTGCGGGTCGTGTCGGGGGTGCGTGGAGTCTCGCGTGCATTCATCGACCGCGCCGGCGAAGTGCCGCAGCTGCAGATCGAGGTCGACCGGGCGCGCGCGGCGCGACAGGGCCTCAACGTCGCCGACGTGGAAGACGTCATCGAGACCGCGCTCGGCGGAAAAGTCGGCACCGAAATCTGGGAGGGCGACCGGCGTTTCGGCGTCGCGGTGCGGCTGCGCGAGGAGGATCGCGCGAACGTCGCGGCGATCGGCAACGTGCTGGTCGACACGCCGTCGGGTGCGCGCGTGCCGCTCGCGGACGTATCCGCCATTTCGGTGCGCGGCGGCAGCATGAACATCAGCCGCGAGGCCGGGCTCCGCGTCTCCGCCATCGGCGTCTTCATCCGCGGTCGCGATATGGGCAGCATCGTCGCGGAGATGCGCGACCGGGTCGCGCGGACCGTCACGCTGCCGGCGGGGTATTACGCGACGTTCGGCGGCGAATTCGAGAACCAGCAGCGGGCGATGACGAGGCTCGCGATCATCGTGCCCGTCAGTGTGTTTCTGATCTTCATCCTGCTGTTCAACGCGTTCGGCTCGGTCCGGCACGCGGCGATCATCCTCGCGAACATTCCGCTGGCGTCGATTGGCGGCATCGTTGCGCTGTACGTGACCGGCATCCATCTGAGCGTGTCGGCCGCGATCGGGTTCATCGCGCTGTTTGGGCAGGCAGTGCTGAACGGCGTCGTCATGGTCAGCTATTTCGCCGACCTGCGAGCGGGCGGACTCGCCTCGGTGGAGGCAGTGGTGAAAGGCGCGACCGTCCGCCTGCGCACCGTGCTCATGACCGCGGCGCTCGCGATGCTCGGGCTGATGCCGATGGCTCTGTCGCACAGCATCGGATCGGAAGTCCAGAAGCCGCTGGCCGTTGTCGTCATCGGCGGCCTGCTGTCGGCGACGCTGCTGACGCTGCTCGTCGTGCCGACGTTGTATCTGGTGGTCGAGAAAGGGTCGGCGCCGCGGTCCGCCTGAAGGCGGACACTACGACTTCGGGTCGGCTTCGACGAGGAGCTTCGACGCGGCGCGGGCGCCGACGGTCAGCGATCGATTCCCGACGCGAAGGACGACGGAGTCGGCGGCCGTGTCGCGCGACTCGACTTCGACCAGTTGTCCGGGCTTGAGGTCGTTGCCCTCGATGAACCTGAGGAACGCGGGGTCCTGATCCGCGATGCGCTTGACGCGCAGCGGCGTGCTCGTCGCACACGTGAGCAGGTTCTCGAACTGACGATGGGCGACGGCGCCGTCGGGACCGGGAATCGGATCGCCGTGCGGGTCGTGCGTCGGCCGCCCCAGCATCTCGTCGATGCGTTCGATCAACCGCTCCGAGACGACGTGTTCCAGCTGCTCCGCATCCTCGTGCACTTCGTCCCACTTCATGCCCATGAACTTCACGAGGAACAGCTCGACGAGCCGGTGCCGCCGGAGCACGAGCGCCGCCAGCCGTTCGCCGGCGGCGGACAACCGCACGCCGCTGTACGGTTCGTACTCGGCGAGCCCCGATTCCGCGAGCGCCTTCACCATCGTCGTCGCGGTCCCGGGGGTGACGCCGAGCGCCGCCGCGACCTGCCCCATCGACACGAGCCGCGCGTCGGCGCCGAGCGTCGACTGGCCGTGATAGATCGCCTTCAGGTAGTTCTCGACAGTGCTCGACGGGAGCATGCAACGATATTATCCGACAATGCCTCGCGAGCCGGTCGCCGTCGCCATTGCGACTGCGGAAGGGAAGCAGCGCTACGTGCGGCGGTTGTTCGCGACGATCGCGAACCGGTACGATCTGATCACCATCCTGCTGTCGTACGGATTGGATCGCCGCTGGAAGCGGCGCCTCGTTCGCCTCGCGCGTCCGCTGTCGGGCGCACGTGCGCTCGATCTTGCGACCGGTACCGGCGACATCGCGATCGCGTGCGCGAGGCACGGCGCGACGGTCGTCGGACTCGACGTGACGGCGAGGATGATCGAGATCGCGCGGGAGAAGACGACGAAGACGACGCGTTCGCCCTCGATCGAGTTCGTGGTCGGCGACATGCTCGCGCTGCCGTTCCCGGCCGCCTCGTTCGATCTCGTGACCACCGGATACGGCCTTCGAAACGTCCCGGACCTGACGACCGCGCTGGACGAGATCAAGCGTGTGCTGAAGCCGGGCGGACGCATGCTGTCGCTCGACTTCAATCGACCGTCGAACGGCGTCGTCCGCGCGCTGTATCTCGCGTACCTGACGGCCGTCGGCGGCGCGCTCGGGTGGCTGCTGCACCGCGATGCCGATACGTACCGCTACATTCCCGCGTCGATCCGGCGTTATCCCGGCGCCGCGCAGGTCGCGGGCCTGATGCGCGCGCGCGGATTCAGCCGCGCGCGCTATCACCCGGTCCTCGGTGGGCTGATGGCGATTCACCATGCCGTTCGAGATTGAATCGTCCAACTGGTCGGGCGAGGGCACGTTCACGCAGCTGCTCCTCGAGCGGCTGCGCGGCGTCGCGGCGGTGCGGGCGGTGCGGATCCAGGATGCGCCCGCGACGCGCTCCGAGGCCGACTATCAGTTCATCAGCAACGAGCTGTTCGTCGATTTCGCGACCGAAGAGCAGCAGGAGCGCGTCGTCCGGTTCGGCTTCCTGCCGTCGACGAAGACCACGCGGACGAAAGTCATGCGTCTGCCGGGCCTGGAGGCCGCGCTGACCGCGATGCCGGACGTGGGCGCCCCCGACTACTCCGACGAGGGCATGCTGCAATACCTCCGGACCGAGCGGATCGTGCCGCCGTACCAGACCCGCGGGTACAAGCTGGTCGAGCTGGTACGGATTTACGAGGTCGATCCGGCGCCGCGCATATAAAGGCCGCGCATATAAAGAATGTCGGCCTTGCGCCGAAAACCTACACGATGAGTCTCGTCCCGTCGCTGCTGCAGGCCATCGTGCACGTCGACGGCGAGGCGCTCGTCATGCATGCGGGGGACAAGCCCTACGTCGTATCCCCGGCGGGACACGTCGAACTCGCCACGCGCGGCCTCGCCCTCGACGCGGTCAACGGCATCGTCGACCAGCTGCTGCCGGCGGAGCTTCGACGCGCCCTCGACGAGTTCGGCGCCGTGCAGTACCAGCTGCCGCCGGTTCCCGAATTCGTCGGCGAGCTTTTCACGATCGTCGCGGCCCGCGGCGGCGACGATGTGTGGGTGGAGATTCGGCGGCGCCGCATTCCGGACGAAGACCGCATCCCCGAGGAATTCCTCACGCCGCCGGACGTCGCGGCGGCCGTCGAGCCGTACCCGGTCTACGCGAGGGCCGCGGAGCGCGAGATGTCGCGTGGAATAGAACCCGCACCCGAGGCGCTGAACCTCGACTCCGAGGATCTGAGCGCTCTCGGGTTGCCGCCCCGCATCATCGCTCCGGAGGAGCGGTTCGGCCGGCGGATCATCGACGTGCCGCCGCCCCCCGTACCGGAGCCGGCGCTCGCCAGGGAAGAACCGATTGCCGCCGCCGAACCGATCGTCGCGGCCGAGGCCGAGCCGCCGGCGGAACCGGAAGAACCGATCGCCGCTCCCGAACCAGAAGTGACAGCCGCGCGTGAGGAGCCGATCGTCGCGGCAGAACCAGAACCAGAACCAGAGCCGAAAACGGAACCGGAACCGCCGACCGCGCTGGAGCGACCGCTTGCGGCGGTCGAACCGAAGCCCGTCATCCCTCCGCCGCCGCCGCCCCAACCGGCAGTCGTGTTGCCGATGGCGCGCAATCCGATCCGTGCCGATCAGGTGGCGCCGTCGTTCACCGATCTGACGTCGTCGGGTCTCGATCGACTTCTGCGGCTGGCCGCGGCGCGCGGGGCGTCGACGTTGTATCTGTCGTCGGACTCGCGCCCGACCGTTCGCGTCGACGGCGATCTGCAGGTTCTCGACGGCGAAGCGGAGCTGACCGCGCGCGACGTCGAGTCGCTGCTCCTGACGCTGATGCCCGAGCGCATTCACGAAGGGCTGCGAACGGGAGCCGCGACCGAATGGATCCTCGACATCGACGGCGTCGGCCGCGTCCGGTGCATGAGCTTCCGCGATCATCGCGGGCCGGGCGGCGTCTTCCGGCTGATGCCGACGCGCTCGGTCTCGGCGGAGCAGCTCGGGCTGCCGAAGGTGGTGCAGAGCCTCGCGATCGAGCCGGAAGGCCTCGTGCTCGTCTCCGGGCCGCGATCGAGCGGCAAGCGCACCGTGATGTCCGCGTTCGTCGATCTGATCAACCGCACGCGTCGCGACCACGTCATCACGATCGAGCGCGAGGTCAACATCGTCCACGAGCGGAGCGGGTCGTTCATCAGCCAGCGCGAAGTGCGGGGCGGCGACGACGACTGGCTGGCCGCCGCGCGCGCGGCGCTGCGTGAGAATCCGGACGTGCTGGTGATCGAGGACCTGCGAACCGCCGATCTGATGAACGTCGCGCTCGAAGCGGCGGCGTCCGGCCACCTGGTCGTCGGCGGCTTCCCGGCGCACACGGCGACGGCGGCGATCGACCGCATCATCGATCTGTACGCCCCCGAGCAGCGGCGGCGGGTCCAGTTCGCGCTCGCCGACAACCTCCGCGGCGTCGTCGTTCAGGTGCTGCTGAAGAAGGTTGGCGGCGGCCGCGTCGCGGCGCGCGAAGTGCTGCTCAACACGCCCGCCGTGTCGAGCGTGATCGCCGAAGGCAAGACGTCGCAGCTGCCGATGGCGATCGAGGGCGGCCGCCGGTCGGGCCTGATGCCGCTCAACGACGCGCTCGTCTCGCTCGTGCAGCAGGGGATCGCCGACGCGCGGGAGGCCTACCGCTACGCGAGCGATCGCCAGGGCCTCCTCGCTATCCTCAAGCGCCAGGGCGTCGACACGTCGTTCGCCGAGCGTCTCGCGTAGGCACGCGGGCGCGCCAAAAAAACCACAGAGACACAGAGCCACGGAGCGCCTCGCTTCGACGGGTTGCCCGGCGAAGCCGGATCATCTCCGTCCGCCGCGGCGCTTCGCGCCGCCCGTCGAAGCGATCGGCGTTCACTCGCGCGCCCGCCGTTTGAACCTCTGTGACTCTGTGGTTGATTTTTGATCTTTCGCGCCTTGCCGTGCCCGCGGAGCGTTCCTGCGACCAGTCATCGTTCGACGAACGGCTCGAGCTCCTTCAGCAGGAACGCGAACAGCTCCTCTTCCGTGATTGCCGCCGGATCTCCCGAGCCCACGACGCGCTCCGCGTCGACGACGCGGCGGCCGCGGCTGTGGCTGGTGTGGGCGACGACGCGCGGGGGATCGGTGGCGGTGTCGAGCAGCAGCTCGATGAAATCTTCGGCGCGCTTGTCGGACGCGAGCCTCACGCCGCCGGACGGCGTGAACACCGTGAACAAATGGTGATCGGCGCGGAGCACGTTCGCGATCTGGCGGACCAGCGGGACCGCTGTCGCCGTCAGGAACGTGTCGAACGCGCGCGAAGCCGCGTCGGCGCGCGCGCGGCGCTCGGCCGCCTGTCGTTTCGCGCGCTCCATCGCGCCGTGCAATCTGTTTCGGACGTCAGCGATCTCCATCGTCCTCTTCAAACGGCGCGTTCTTCCCGCAGCCGCGCAATCGCGCCGGCGTCGAGCCCGAGATCCTGACGCAGGACGCTCTCGGTATGCTGCCCGAGGCGCGGCGGCGCCGCGCGAACCGCGCCGGGTGTCTCGGAGAGTTTGACCGGGACGCCGAGTACCTTCAACGCACCGGCGGTGTGGTGATCGACCAGCGCGATCATCTCGCGCGCCGTCACCTGCGCGTCGGCGAAGTGCTCCTGCAGATCCCGGACCGATCCGCACGGCACGCCGACCGCCGACAACCGGTCGATCCACTGCTGCCGCGTTCCCGTTCGCAGCTTCGCGGCGACGATCGGCCGGAGCCGATCGTAGCCCGTCACACGCTGCCGGTTCGTCGCGAACTGTTCGTCGGCTCCCAGCTCGTCGAGTCCGACGGCCGTGCAGAACTTCTTCCACTGCGCGTCGGTCCCGACGGCGACGACGAAATCGCCGTCGGAGGCTTCGAACGTTTCGTACGGCACGATGCTCGGATGCCGGTTGCCCAGACGCCCGGGCACGCGGCCGCCGATGAAAAGATTCTCGGCCTGGTACGTCAGCAGCGCCGTGACCGCGTCGAGCATCGCGACGTCCACCTGCTGGCCCCGTCCGGTGCGTTCGCGCGCGAGCAGCGCCATGCTGACGCCGAACGCCGCGAACATCCCCGACACGATATCGGCGATGGCGACGCCGAGCCGGAAAGCGGGACCGTCGGCCGGACCGGTGATGCTCATCAGCCCGCCTTCGGCCTGAATGACGGCGTCGTATCCCGGCTCCGCGCGTCGCGGTCCGGTCTGGCCGAAACCCGAGACCGAGCAGTAAACCAGCCGCGGATGCGACCTGTGCAGCGTGTCGTAGTCCAGACCGATCTTCGCCAGCGTGCCGGGCCGGAAGTTCTCGACGAGGACGTCGCTTCTGGCGATGAGCTGCTCGACGAGCGCGCGTCCGGCCGGCTTCTTGAAATCGATCGTGACGCTTTCCTTGTTGCGATTGACACTGAGGAAGTACGCGCTCTCGCCTTCGATGAACGGCGGCCCCCACGCGCGCGTGTCGTCGCCCTTGTCCGGCTGCTCGATCTTGATCACGCGCGCGCCCATGTCGGCGAGCAGCATCGTGCAGTACGGGCCCGACAATACGCGCGTGAGATCGAGAACGGTGATGCCGTGTAACGGTTGCATCTACAATTGGCAATTAGCAATTAGCAATGATCATTGTCTATTCGGGCAGCAGCTGACGAAGCTGCGAACAGGTGAAAGAGTTTCTTTCACGCGAAGGCGTGCCGTTCACGGCGCACAACGTCGACGAAGACGAGCGCGCGTACGACGAGCTCATCGCGCGCGGTTTTCGGACCATTCCCGTCACGGTCATCGGGGACCGCGTGCTGACGGGGTACGATCCCGGCGCGCTGGCCGCCGCGGTTTCGGCGTGGCGCGCGACGCCGCGATAGAAACGAGGTCCGACACGAGACCGTAGGCCGTCTGCGTCAGACCCCAGCCGCGCTGCACGATCGCGATTTCGCCGAGCACGTCCGTCTGCAGCACGATCGCGTTCTGCTGTCCTTCGAGCCCGGCCAGCAGGTCGGTCTCCTGCAGCTCCGTCAGGCGAACGCGCCCGCGCACGACACCGGCCGCTTTTTCCGCCGACGCCACCATCTTGAGCCGCCGTCCGACGGCGCGTGCCGCGTGGATGCGCTCGGCCACGGCCGCTGTCAACCCTTCACGATCGACGGCATGCGGTGTCAGGCCGGCGCCCATCAGAACGTTCGCGAGGATCGATGTCTTCGCCGCGGCATCCCAGCCGTCGATGTCGAGCGATGGGTCCGCTTCGGCGATGCCCGCGCGTTGCATCGCGGCCAGCGCGTTGTCGAACGTCTCGCCGTGCTCCATCGCCGTCAGGATGTAGTTCGTCGTGCTGTTGACGACGCCATGAAAGCCGGTGACGGTGACCGCCGGCAACCCGCTCCGTTTGAGATTGAACACCGGCACGCCGTCGAGGACGGCGCTTTCGAACCGGAAACACCGGCTGGCCTTCGCCGCGGCATCGGTCAGCTCGTGATACGCGAACGCCGCCGGACCTTTATTCGACGTGACGACGTGCGCGCCGGCGGCGAGCGCGGTCCTGACATGCTGGAGCGCCGGCTCGCCCTTCAGCACGTCGAGCGTCGTCGCTTCCACGAGCACGAGACGCTGCTGCCGGGCTGCCTGCGCGTGGGCCGCGATCGTCTTCCGGATGAACGCGAGCGTCGATCCGCCGCGCGGGCCGAGCATCGCGCCGCTCTCGACCGACGCGGCCAGCGTCGTCGCGTTCAGGCCGCCGCGATTCGCCACTCGCCCGCGCGTGCGCGTCGCGACGGCGACGATGCGCGTGTCGACGCCGTGCTCGCGCGCGAGTTCCGGCCGCAGCTCGTCGAGGAGACGCACGAACCGGCGCGCCACGTTGCCGAAGCCAATCAGGATGATGTCGACCGTCACGCGCCGACGCCGCGGACCGCCCGCGCGGCGCCTGGACTGATGGCTCCGAGCAGCGCGTGCAGCCGGTTCAGGCCCTCGCGCAGGTAGTGCGGTTCGTCGCCGTAGCCGATCCGCAGGTAGCCGTCCATCCCGAAATGATCGCCCGGCACGATCAGGACGCTCTTCTCGCGTCGAAGGCGCTCGACGAGCTCCGTCGAGTTGATGTCGTGGTGGTACCTGACGTAGACGATGGCGCCGGCGTCCGGCGGCGCGTACGCGAACAGTCCGTCGTGGCCGTCGAGCCAGTCGGCGATGATCGGAAAGTTCTCGTTCAGGATCCCGCGCGTCCGCGCGAGGATGCGCGCGCGGCGCGACGGCTCGAGCGCGCGCCGGGCGAGCGCGTCGCTGAGCGCGCCGGGTGAAATGGTCGTGTAGTCGTGATACGCCCACAGCGACGCGATCAGCGCGGGCGGCGCGACGACCCACCCGATCCGCAGACCGGGCAGGCCGTAGGCTTTCGACAATCCGCTGGTGATCGCGACGCGGTCGGTCCGGCCCCACATCGACGGCGTCTCGCGGCCGTCGCGCTCGGCGCCGCGGTAGATCTCGTCGGAGAGAATCCATGCGCCGTGGCGCTCGGCGATGGCCGCGATGCGATCCAGATCCTCCGCCTCGAAGCGCGCGCCGGTCGGATTGTTCGGGTTGCAGATCACGATGAGGCGCGTGCGGTCGGTCACGAGCGCCGACAACGCGTCGGCGTCAATGCGCCAACCGCGTGACCCGTTCGGTGCCAGCAGCGGCCACTGTTTCACGACCGCGCCGAATGCCCGCGTCAGGCCCCACGTCTGCATGTAGTTCGGCACCATGAACACGACTTCGTCGCCCGGCTCGATCAGATTCCAGGTGGTGATGTAATTCGCTTCCGCGCCGCCGTTCGTCACCTGGATGTGGTCGACGGTCGCCCCGGCGTACTGGGCCGCGATCAACGACCGGAGCGCCGCGGTTCCGTTCGACTGCGTGTAGCGCAGGGCTTCGGCGAGCAGCGCCTCGCGCGACTCGCGATCGTCGGCCAGCTCGCCGAGACGCAGCGGATGGACGCCGCTTTCCGAGAGGTTGAAATCCACCTGGTTCTCGTACGTGGACTGCATCCGCTCCATCGCAAACTGTTCGACTCTCATGACAGCAGACTATACTGCGACGAAGTGCCAGAAGGTGCCAGCTGCCGAGTGCCAGCTGCCGAGTGCCTGGTGCTTGGTGCTTGGTGCTGGTGCTCGGGTGCTTGGTGCTCGGTGCCACGTGCTTGGCGCCACGTGCTTGGCGTCACGTGCTCAGAGCTGAAAGCTGACAGCTGAGATGCGAACGATCGGATGGCTGTGCACGTTCATGTGGCTGGCGTGTGCGGCGAGCGCGCAGGAATCGACCGCGCCGGTCATCGTCACCACCGGTGAAGGGCTCGTGCGGAGCGCGCCTGACGTCGCGTTCGTCACGCTCGCGGTCGAGACGCGCGCGAAGAGCCCGCGCGACGCCCAGCGCCAGAACGCCGAGGCGATTGCGGCCATCGCCAGACGGCTGACGGAGCTGTCGATTCCGCCGGATGCGCGGCGCACGACCGCAGTCGCCCTCGTCGAGGACTACGACAACGTGAACGGCCGCCGTGTATCGCGCGGCTTCATCGCGCGCAACGAGGTCGAGGTTCGGGTGGACGACATCTCGCGGGCCGGCGAAGTGGCGGATGCCGTCGTGCAGGCCGGCGCGACGTCGCTCAACGGCATTCGCTTCGATCTGAAGGATCGGTCCACCGCGGAGCGGCAGGCGATCCGTCTCGCCGTCGCCGATGCGCGCGCCAAAGCCGATGCCGCGGCCGCCGGCGCCGGGCGCAGCGTCGATCGCATTCTCAAGATCGAAGAAGGGGAGCGGGCGGGCGTTCCGCAGCCGATGATGCGGACTCTGGCCGCGCGAGCCGAAAATATCACCGTCGTCGAGCCCGGACTGATCGATACCCGCGCGATCGTGACCCTCACCGTCGCGATGAAATGATTTCACTGACGCCCGAAGGCTACGAGAAGGCGCGGCGCGTCCTGATGCGGCGCGATCCGATCCTCGCCGGTGCGATCAAACGGATCGGCGCCTGCGGCATGGCCGATCGCCAGCGGAAGGATCATCTCAGCGCGCTCGTCGGCTCGATCGTGAGCCAGCAGCTCTCGACGAAGGCGGCGGCGACGATTTTCGGACGCTTCGTCGCGCTCTTCTCCGACCATCACATCCCGGGCGCCGAGGCGATCGCGGCGATCGACGATGCGACGCTGCGGGGAGTCGGATTGAGCAGCCAGAAGATCGGCTATCTGCGCGATCTGTCCGCGCGCATCGCGGACGGCCGCCTGGACCTCGACGAGCTCGAGACGCTGCCCGACGAGCAGGTCATCGAGCGGCTGACGGCCGTCAAGGGATTCGGCCGCTGGACGGCGGAGATGTTCCTCATGTTCCGCCTGCATCGGCCCGACGTGCTGCCGGCCGGCGATCTCGGAATCATGAATGCGATTCAGCGCCTGTATCGCCTGCGCAAGCGTCCGGACCCGAAGCGCATTCTCAAGATGGGCGAGGCGTGGAAGCCGTATCGATCGGTGGCGTCCTGGTATCTGTGGCAGACGCTCAGAAACGAGCCTTTAGCCACAGCAAAAAGTAACCCGCGGCGATTGCCAGCAAAGTCCCCCGTTCGCTGAACAGCGTCGCCCGACAACTCATCACGAAGCCACGAAGGCCACGAAGATCACGAAGTGTTCTTTGCGGCTTCGTGATGAACAAGCGTTGGAATGAAGGCGCCCACCGCGGCACGCGCGTGAGGTAGTCCCGATACGGCTGCCCGTGCCGCGACTCGAGCAGCGCCTCCTCCCACTTCACGATCGCGTGATATTCCAGCGCGAGCAGGATCAGGATGATCGGCGCGAGCCAGAGGAGCCGCGCGGTGACCGCGAACCCCACCCAGACCAGGATGTTCCCGATGTAGAGCGGGTTCCGTACGAGCGCGAACGGTCCGGTGTGGATCAGCGGACCCAGTCGCTCGCTGCGCGTGCGCGAAATCGCCCCGATGTGATTGACCGCCCAGAGCCTGATGGCCTCGCCGGCGCCGGTCAGCATCACCCCGGCGATGGTCAGCGTCCAAGATGGAGGCGCTTCCCCGGCCCGAAGCAGCAGCAGGGCGGCGGCAAACGGAAGAGGAATCGCGGTCCGGTGGCGGAACAGCCATCGACCGACTTTGATAGAATCAGGACTACTCTGGTCGGATATCAAGGAACGATGTCGTCGAACGCCTCCATTCTTGATCGCGCCCCCGGCTCGTCAGTCCTGGACATGATCGGGCGCACCCCGCTGGTGCGCCTGCAGCACTTCGAACAGCTCACGCCCGGGGTGGAGCTCTACGCCAAGGCCGAGTGGCAGAACCCCGGCGGATCCGTCAAGGATCGCGCGGCAGCGCGGATGATTCTCGAGGGGGAAGCGTCGGGCAAGCTTCGGCCGGGGAAGACCATCCTCGACGCGACGTCCGGCAACACCGGCATCGCGTACGCGATGGTCGGCGCGGCGCGCGGCTACAAGGTGATGCTGTGCGTCCCGGAGAACGCGACGCCGGAACGGAAGCTGATCCTGCGCGCGCTCGGCGCGGAGCTGGTGCTGACGAGCCCGCTCGAAGGGACCGACGGCGCCATCCGTGAGGCGCGCCGGCTGTTCGCCTCGGATCCCGATCGCTTTTTTTACCCCGATCAGTACAACAACGAGGCGAACTGGCGGGCGCACTACGACACGACCGCCGCCGAAATCATCGAGCAGACGAGCGGACGCCTGACGCATTTCGTCGCCGGGCTCGGCACCACGGGAACGTTCGTCGGCACGGGACGCCGTCTCCGATCGTTCAACCCGTCGATCAAGCTGATTTCGTTTCAGCCGGACTCGCCGCTCCACGGCCTCGAAGGGCTGAAGCACCTCGAGACCGCGATCGTCCCCGGCATCTACGATCCGTCGCTCGCGGACATGCACCTGCACATCGACACGGAACGGTCGTATCAGATGGTGCTGCGGCTCGCGCGCGAGATGGGACTGCTGGCCGGCATTTCGTCCGGGGCGGCCGTTGTCGCGATGCTCGAGGTCGCGAAACAGCTCGACGGCCGCGGCGTCATCGTCACGATTTTCCCCGACGGCGCGGAAAAGTATCTGAACGAGCGCTTCTGGACGGCGGAATCCGATGCCGCATGACCGACGGTTGTCTATCGCGAGCGCGGTCGACGCGGCGATTCGGCGGCACGGACAGGAAACGTACCCGCACGAGTGCTGCGGGGCGCTCGTCGGCCGGAGCGGCGAGGCCGCCGGCGCACACGTCTTCGACGTCGTTCCCCTGCCGAATACCACCGAGGAGGGTCCGCGGCGCCGGTTTCTGGTGCGGCCGTCGGACTACCGGCTGGCTGAACGGCGCGCCGGCGAGATGGGCGGGGAACTGCTCGGGTTCTATCATTCGCATCCCGATCACCCCGCGCGGCCGTCGCAATACGACCTCGATCACGCGTGGCCGACGTTTGCGTACATCATCGTCTCGGTCGCGAACGGCGCGGCCGCGGACATGACCGTGTGGTATCTCAGGGACGATCGATCGAGCTTCGAAGAGGGCAACCTTCACCATGGCGAAAATCCTCATTCCGACACCGCTGCGGCCGTACACGGATAAGCAGGACGCCGTCGACGCGACAGGCGCGACCGTCGGCGAGCTGCTCGCGGACCTGACGCGGCGGCACAGCGGCCTCAAGGCGCACCTTTACAACGATCAGGGCAAGCTGCGCAGCTTCGTCAACGTGTACGTGAACGATGAAGACATCCGCTACCTGCAGAAGGAGGACACGCCGGTGGCGGCGGCCGACACGGTGAGCATCATCCCGTCGGTGGCCGGCGGCGCGACCACGACCGATGACGTACGGAGTGGCCGCCTTCAGGCGGACCGTGACGGCCGGCTTCAGCCGGATCATGAACTTCCGCAGCTCACGAACGACGAGGTGAAACGCTACTCGCGCCACCTCATCATGCCGGAGGTCGGCGTCGAGGGTCAGCGCAAGCTGAAGGCGGGGAAGGTGCTGTGCATCGGCGCGGGCGGACTTGGATCGCCGGTCGGGATGTACCTCGCCGCCGCCGGTGTCGGCACGATCGGCATCGTCGATTTCGACGTCGTCGACTTCAGCAACCTGCAGCGGCAGATCCTGCACGGTACGCCCGACGTCGGACGCTCGAAGCTCGCGTCGGCGAAGGATCGGCTGCACGCGCTGAACCCGGAAATCGAGATCCAGACCTACGAGACGGCGCTGTCCTCGCAGAACGCGATGCAGCTGTTCGAGCCGTACGACGTGATCGTCGACGGGACCGACAACTTTCCGACGCGCTACCTCGTGAACGACGCGTGCGTCCTGCTCGGCAAGCCGAACGCGTACGGCAGCATCTTTCGTTTCGAAGGGCAGGCGTCGGTGTTCGCGATGAAGGATGGTCCGTGCTATCGCTGCCTGTATCCGGAGCCGCCGCCGCCCGGACTGGTGCCGAGCTGCGCGGAAGGCGGCGTGCTCGGCGTGCTCCCGGGGATCATCGGCGTCATCCAGGCGACGGAGACCGTCAAGCTGATCATGGGGATCGGTGAGCCGCTCATCGGCCGGTTCCTGATCTATGACGCGCTGCGGATGAAGTTCCGCGAGCTGAAGCTTCGGAAGGATCCCGATTGCCCGGTGTGCGGCACGCACCCGACCGTCACGAAACTGATCGATTACGAGCAGTTCTGCGGCGTCGGGCCGGCCGCGCCGGAGCCGGTCGCGGTCAACAACGCGACAGAGATCACGTCGGTCGACCTGAAGAAACGGCTGGACCGGGGCGACCGCCCGAAGATCGTCGACGTACGCGAACCGAACGAATACCAGATCAACCGGATCGCAGGCTCGACATTAATCCCGCTGGGGGACATCCCGAAGCGCTACAACGAGCTCGACCCGGACGAGGAGGTCGTCGTCCACTGCAAGATGGGCGGCCGGAGCGCCAAAGCGGCCGATTTTCTTCGCTCCGTTGGGTTTAAGCGGGTGCTGAACCTGAAGGGCGGCATCCTCGACTGGATCGACAAGGTTGATCCTTCGCAGCCGAAATACTAAACTAGGACCTGTAAGGTCGGATATTGGACCGGGGGCGGGGCCCCGGGATAAGTCGAAGACAGGATGCTGAGGCTCTCGAAAAAGGCGGACTACGCGCTGATGGCGATGAAGCATCTCGCCGTGCGCGGCGACCGCGCCTCGTCGAGCGCGCGCGAGATCGCGGAGCTGTACGACATCCCGATCGAGCTGATGGCGAAGGTCCTTCAGCGGCTCGTCCAGCGCGGACTGCTGGCGTCGCAGCAGGGCACGCGCGGCGGCTATCAGCTGGCGCGCCGGCCGTCGCAGATTTCCGTGGCCGACGTGATTCAGGCGATCGACGGTCCGGTCACCGTGACCGCGTGCACGACCGACGACGGCCAGTGCGAGCAGTTTTCGAAGTGCAACGTGCGCGACCCGCTGTGGCGCGTGCGCGAGCGGATTCTGACGGCGCTCGGCGAGTGCACCATCGCCGAGCTCGCGGCGGACGTCCCACCGCCGCCGGCCGCGAAGGCGGCTGTTTTATATGGAGCGCGAAGCCTTTAGGCGAGCGAACGAGAACACGATGGCGATCAAGCTGCCGATTTACATGGACTATCACGCGACCACGCCGGTCGATCCGCGCGTGCTCGAGGCGATGATGCCGTACTTCACGACCGAGTTCGGCAACGCCGCCAGCCGGAACCACCCGTTCGGCTGGACCGCGGAGGAGGCCGTCGAGAAGGCGCGCAAGCAGCTCGCGGAACTGATCGGCGCGAACGCGAAGGAGATCGTCTTCACCAGCGGCGCGACCGAGTCGGATAACCTCGCGATCAAGGGCGTCGCCGAGATGTATCGCGAGAAGGGGAATCACATCATCACGGCGGTCACCGAGCACAAGGCGGTGATCGACACGTGCAAGCGCCTGGAGAAGGAAGGCTACCGCGTCACCTATCTGGCGGTGCAGAAGGACGGCCGCATCAGCCTCGACGATCTGCGGGCCGCGATCGGCGACAAGACGATTCTCATCACGATCATGATGGCCAACAACGAGATCGGCGTCATCCAGCCGATCGCGGAGATTGGCGCGATCGCGAAGCAGAAGGGGATCCTGTTCCACACCGACGCGGTGCAGGCCGCCGGCAAGATTCCGTTCAACGTCAACGATCTCAAGGTCGACCTCGCGTCGCTGAGCGCGCACAAGATGTACGGCCCGAAGGGCGTCGGCGCGTTGTACGTCCGCCGGCGCAATCCGCGCGTGCTGCTCGCGCCGATCATCGACGGCGGCGGCCACGAGCGCGGCATGCGGTCGGGCACCCTCAACGTGCCGGGGATCGTCGGCTTCGGGAAGGCGGCGGAGCTGTGTCGGCAGGAGATGGCGACGGAGAGCGAACGCCTCCGCAACCTCCGCGATTACCTGAACGACAAGCTGCACAAACAACTCGACGAGATTTACATCAACGGCTCGATTGACCATCGGCTGCCGCACAACCTGAACATCAGCTTCGCGTACGTCGAAGGCGAGTCGCTGCTGATGGGGATCAACGACGTCGCGGTGTCGTCGGGCTCCGCGTGCACCTCGGCGAGCCTCGAGCCGTCGTATGTATTGAAGGCGCTCGGCGCCGGCGACGATCTGGCGCATTCGTCGATCCGGTTCGGGCTCGGCCGCTGGACGACGAAGGAGGAGGTCGATTACGTCGCCGACAAGCTGACGTCGGTCGTCAGCCGGCTGCGCGACATGTCGCCGTTGTACGAGCTCGCGAAGGAAGGCGTCGATCTGTCCACGATGCAGTGGCAGACAGAGGGACACTGAATTTCAGATTTCAGATTTCAGATTTCAGATTGAGGAGCGGCGATGGCTTATTCGAATAAGGTGATCGATCACTACGAGAACCCGCGCAACGTCGGCTCGCTGCCGAAAGACGACGTGAACGTCGGCACGGGGCTCGTCGGGGCGCCGGAGTGCGGCGACGTCATGAAGCTGCAGGTCAAGGTGAACCCGCAGACCGGGATCATCGACGATGCGAAGTTCAAGACGTTCGGGTGCGGCTCGGCGATTGCGAGCTCGAGCCTCGCGACGGAGTGGCTGAAGGGGAAGACCGTCGACGAAGCGCTGGCGATCAAGAACACCGATATCGTCAACGAGCTGAGCCTCCCGCCGGTCAAGATCCACTGCTCGGTCCTGGCGGAGGACGCGATCAAGGCAGCGATCAGCGATTACAAGAAGAAGCAGACGGCGGACGGCAAGAAAGCCGAGACCGTCGCACAGCCGACAGCGTAGACACGAAAGCACGAAAACGGTGCGAAAACACGAAAAAGACTTTCGTGTTTTCGTGTTCTCGTGGTGACCATGATTCAGATCAGCGAAACCGCCGCGCACAAGATTCGCAACTTGATGATGAAGCAGGGCATCGAGGATGGCGGTCTTCGTGTCGGCGTCAAGGGCGGCGGCTGCTCGGGATTGAGCTACACGTTCGCGTGGGAGCGGCAGTCGCGGCTCGGCGACGAAGTGTTCGAAGGACCCGAGGGCGCGAAGCTCTACGTCGACAAGAAGAGCCTGCTCTATCTGAACGGCACGGTGCTCGACTACGACACGAATCTGATCAGCAAGGGGTTCGTCTTCAACAATCCGAACGCGAAGAGCACCTGCGGGTGCGGGAGCTCCTTCGGAACGTAGCCAGGTCTGAAGTTTGAAGTCTGAAGTTTGAAGTCTGACTTCAGACTTCTGGCTTTTGACTTCAAACTTGTCATGTCTTCCACGACCGTCCAGCCGGATTTTTTCAGCTTTTTAGGTCTGCCCCGCAAGCTGAAGATCGACGCCCCGGATCTCGAGCAGCGGTACCGGGCGCTCAGCCGGCAGTTTCATCCCGACTACTTCTATAACGCTCCGGCGGCCGAGCGGCGCGCCAGCCTCGAGCGATCGTCGTACCTGAACGACGCGTACCGCGCGCTGAAGAATCCCGTGGCGCGCATCGAGTACCTCTTGAAGCTCGAACTGGATGGCCAGGGTGCCGGTCGAGCGGAACCCGGGCCCGGCGGCGCGAACGCCGCGCCGCCGCCCGGACTGCTCGAACAGGTGTTCGCGCTCAACGAGGAGCTCGACGAAATCCGCGACGCGCGGGCCGGCGGCGCGGCCGCGGACGAGTGGAAACCGCGGCTCGAGCGCGCGCGACAGCCGATCGAGGCGAAGCAGCGCGAGCACGAGTCGAAGCTCGAGGCGCTGTCGGCGCAGTGGGATGCGGCGGTGGACGCGAACGCTCCCGAGTCCGAGCGGCGCGAGATCCTGTCGGCGCTGCGCGAGCGGTTCCTCGAGCGCAATTACATCAACAACCTGCTCGCGGGTATCGAGAGGGAGCTGAACGTTTGACGCTACGCTCACAAAGGACACGAAGTAACAGAGGACACGAAGCGTGAGTAAGGTCGTCGGTATCGATCTCGGCACGACCAATTCCCTCGTCGCCTACGTGAAGGACGGCGTGCCGATCGTGATCCGCGACGCGAGCGGCGACGCGCTGGTGCCGTCGGTCGTCTCCGTCGCGCCTGAGGGCACGGCCTTCGTCGGCCGCGAAGCGCAGCGGCGGCTGCTGACCGACCCGCAGCGAACCGCGTACTCGGTCAAGCGCTTCATGGGCAGGGGACGCGAGGACGTCAGGGAAGAAGCGTCTCACTTTCCATTCCGACTGGCCGGCGACGACCAGGGCGTCGTCCGCATCGGCCTCGGCGATCGCGAGTTCACCCCGCCGGAGATTTCCGCGTTCGTGCTCCGCGAGCTGAAGCGGCGCGCGGAGGAGCATTTTGCCGCGCACGGCGAGGTGGACAACGAGGTGGACCGCGCCGTCATCACCGTCCCCGCCTACTTCAACGACGCGCAGCGGACGGCGACGCGCGACGCCGGCCGCATCGCCGGCCTCGAGGTCCTGCGCATCGTCAACGAGCCGACGGCGGCCTCGCTGGCGTACGGGCTCGACAAGCGGCACACCGGCATCATCGCCGTCTACGATCTCGGCGGCGGCACGTTCGATATTTCGATCCTGCGCGTCGAGGACGGCGTGTTCCAGGTCCTCGCGACGAACGGCGACACGCATCTCGGCGGCGACGACATCGATGCGCAGCTGGTACAGGGATTCCTCGATGATTTCGAGCAGAACGGTCTCATCGTTCACGTCGACGGCCGGTACGATCCCCAGACCGTTCAGGTGATGCGGAAAGCGGTCATCGAGGCCAAGCACGATCTGTCGGAGCACGAGGCAGCGGAGGTCGTGATTCCGGATTTCGCGGTGATCGACGGCCGCATCCAATCGGCACCGGGCCAGCAGTACCGGCCGATCTTCACGCGCGCCGGCTTCGAGGAGTTGATTGCGCCGATCGTCGAGCGGACGCTCGGTCCGTGCCGGCAGGCGCTTGCCGACGCCGGCCTCGAGCCGTCGGACGTCGACGAAGTCGTCCTCGTCGGCGGCTCGACGCGGATTCCGTACGTTCGACGCAAGGTGGAGGAGCTGTTCGGCCGCACGCCGCACAGCGAGCTGAACCCCGACGAGGTCGTCGCGCTCGGCGCCGCGGTGCAGGCCGACATCCTCGTCACCGGCAACCGCGACATGCTCCTGCTCGACGTGACGCCCCTGTCGCTCGGCATCGAGACGATGGGCGGCGTGACGTCGAAGATCATCCTGCGCAACTCGACGATTCCGGCGACCGGCAGCGAGATGTTCACCACGGGGGTCGACAACCAGACGGCCGTCGACATCCACGTGCTGCAGGGCGAGCGCGAGCTCGTCGCCGACAACCGATCGCTGGCGCGGTTCAAGCTGCGCGGCATCCCGCCGATGCCGGCCGGACTGCCGCGCGTCCAGCTGACGTTCCAGATCGACGCGAACGGCATCCTCAGCGTCACCGCGCGCGAGCTGCGCACCGACGTGGAGCAGGCGATCGAAGTCAGGCCGTCGTACGGGCTCACCGACGAAGAGGTCGAACGGATGCTGCTCGAATCGTTCGAGCACGCCGAGGCCGACTTCGCGGCGCGGCAGCTGATCGAGGCGAAGAACGAAGCGGAGGCGGTGATCAAGGCGACGGAGAAGTCGCTGCGATCGCCGGAGTTCGCCGAGATCGAAAAGACCGAGCTCACGCCGGAGGAGCGGAAGAAGATCGACGCCGTGCTCGCCGGCCTGAAGATGGTGCTGAACTCGTCGGACCGCGAGACGATTCAGAAATGGACGCACGCGCTCAACGACGCGACGCAGCACCTCGCCGAGGTGATGATGAATCGCTCGGTGCGCGCGGCCCTCGCGGGGAAAAGTATAGAGGAGATGTGATTTGGGATTTGGGATGCGGGATTCGATCGATCGAATCCCAAACCCCAAATCCCGAATCCCGACGATATGCCAAAAGTCACATTCATCATCGACGGAGAGCCGACCGTCGTCGAGTTCGAGCACGGCAAGCTGCCGTACTCGAACCACGGCAAGCCGGAGTCGTTTCTCGACGTTGCCAAGAACCTTCACGTGCCGCTGGAACACGCGTGCGGCGGCAGCTGCGCGTGCACGACCTGCCACGTCATCATCCGCGACGGCGCGGAGAACCTCAGCGAGATGCAGGACGACGAGGCGGATCGCCTCGACACCGCGTGGGACCTGACGCCGCAGTCGCGTCTGGGCTGCCAGGCGGTCATCCAGGGCGACGTCGTGTGCGAGCTGCCGATGTACACGCGCAACTACGTGCAGGAGGGCGGCGGCATTCAGCTGGGCAAGTCGGATCGCAAGGAGCGCAAGGCACAGGAGGTCACGCCGTGAAGTGGACCGATTCGGAGGACATCGGAATCGCGCTCGCGGAGAAATTTCCGGGCGTCGATCCGCTGACGCTGCGTTTCACCGATCTGCGCGCGCGCGTGCTGGCGCTCGACGGCTTCGACGACGATCCGAAGGTGTCGAACGAGCCGAAGCTCGAGGCGATCCAGATGGCGTGGTACGAGGAGTTCAAGGACGCGTAATGACCCTCGGCGGGATCTTCCGGCCGGGCATGCGCGCCTACTTCGTCCCGCTGATCGCCGGCGTCGTCCTCGTCGTCAGCGCCTTCCTGCCGTGGGTGATCGTCAGCGGCGTGTCGATGAAAGGCGTGCCCGATGTGGCCGGCCTGTGGATCGCCAGCCTCGGAGCGATTGCCGCGGTGCTCGCGTTCCTGAGCCTGCTCACGCGCAGGAATTCCCGGCATCCGCTGCTGGTCGTCGGGCTCGTCGCGCTCGGCATCATGTTCCTCTCGTGGCGCATCCTGCCGCGCAGCGCCGGGGAGCGCGCGCTGACCATCTCGCAGGCGTTCGCGATCGTCGAGAACACGCCGATGACCGGTTCCGCCGACGCGGCGGTTGGCAGCGGGATCTACATCGGCCTCGCGGCCTCCGCCATCATCGTCCTCTTCGGGCTGACGATCGTCGTGCGGCGCGCGAAGAAGCCATATGCCGTCGTCAGCCCCGATGATGATGTATGAACCCATGAGAATCCGTATCGCCCATAGCCCCGATTCCGACGACGCCTTCATGTTCTACGGTTTGGCGAGCGGGAAGGTGCCGTCCGACGGCTTCGAGCTCGAGCACGTCCTGTCGGACATCGAGACGCTGAACCGCGCCGCGTTTGCCGGTGCCTACGAGATCACCGCGGTGTCGTTCCACGCCTACGCGTATCTCACCGACAAGTACATGCTGCTGCCTCACGGCGCGAGCATGGGCGATCGCTACGGTCCCATCGTCGTCTCCAACAGGCCGGCCTCGTCGCTGAACGGCATCACGGTCGCGATTCCGGGGACGCTGACCACGGCGTTTCTCGCGCTGCGGCTGTTCGATCCGTCCGTCGCGTATGTCGTCATGCCGTTCGACGAGATTCAGGAAGCCGTGCGTCGCGGCGACGCGCAGGCGGGCCTGCTGATTCACGAAGGCCAGCTGACGTGGGCCGACGAAGGGCTCCACAAGATCGTCGACCTCGGCGAGTGGTGGGCGAACCGGACGAAGGGGCTGCCGCTGCCGCTCGGCGGCAACGTGATCAGGCGCGACCTCGGCGCGAGCGTGATTTCGCGGCTATCGGGGCTGCTGCACGACAGCATCGCGTACGGCCTCGGTCACCGTGAGGAGGCCGTCGCGTACGCAATGCAATTCGGGCGCGGCCTGGACAAAGCGAGGACCGATCGGTTCGTCGGCATGTACGTGAACAATCTCACGCTCGATTACGGCGAGCGCGGACGCGAGGCGGTTCAGAAACTGCTGCGGGAGGCTCACGAGGCGGGCGTAATCGACAAGCCCGTGCGAGTGGAGTTCGCGCGATCCGCCTGATCATTTGTTTGCGCGCGAGCAGAAAGAAAAGCTCGGTGCTCGCGCAACAAAGGACACCAAGGGAACAAAGGACACAAACCGTCGGCGCTCAGCGAGGCAACCCGCTGCTCTTTGTGCCCTTTGTACGCTTTGCGTCCTCTGTTTCGGCGGCGCGCGTGATTTCGGCGCCGCCGGAGAGCATTAAGTAAATCTGTTCGACACCTTCAGTTAAGCTCGCGGGCCCTGGCTGGAGGATGTAAGTGGATTTGATCTCATAAATCCGATCAGCACGCACTGCGGCCACGCGATCCCAGCCGGCGCGCGATCGGATCCGGTCCTTGTTCACTTTCTTTCCGCACCACGAGGCGAACACGACCTCTGGATCGCGGCGTGCGACCTCGGTTGGATCGACGATCCGATCCTTGGCGAGACGTGCGTCGGCGAGTTCGGGAAAGATCGGCGCGCCGCCGGCGATGGAGACGAGCTCTTCGACCCAGCGGATGCCGGAGATCAACGGGTCGTCCCACTCCTCGAAGAACACGCGCGGGCGCCGGGTGAACGCCGACGCGGCGTCGCGGATGCGATCGAGACCGTGCTCCAGGCGATCAGCGAGCGCCTCGGCCTGGACCTGGCAGCCGACGAGTCCGCCGAGCATCCGGATCATCTGCAGAATCTCCGCGACGCTCCGCTGATTGAAGATCACGACCGGCATGCCGCGCCGCACGAGCTCCGCGGCGAGATCCGCCTGCAGATCGGAGAACGCCAGGACGAGGTCGGGCTTCAGCGCCTCTATTTTGTCGAACCGGGCGTTCACGAACGCCGACACGCGCGGCTTCTGCCGCGCCTCGGGCGGCCGCACCGTGTAGCCCGACACGCCGACGATGCGATCGCCCTGGCCGAGGAGGTAGAGCGTCTCGGTCGTTTCTTCGGTCAGACAGACGATGCGTTGCGGGTATTTCATTCAGGTGTGGGCCATGTCCTTCCGCCTCTGCTCGCACGGAGGTCGCGCGAGCTTCGGCGAGACTCGCTGAAGCGCCAGAGGCGCGGAGGCGGTTGGACCCGGCGCGAGCACGGTCCGCCTGAAGGCGGACACCACGTACGTCGGTTCATCGCCACGCATCCGGATGAATCGTCCGCGACAGGCGCTCGACGGCATGGCCGACGCGCGGACCCGGCACGACGAATTCCTCTCCCTGGAGCAGAAACACCCGCTTGTTGCGAACGGCAGGCACGGCCGGCAGCGCGTCCCACGCCTTGACGTCCGCCTGCGACGTCTCGTCGCCGCCCGTATAGCGAAGCTCGATGATCACGTCCGGCGCGCGCGCCAGCACCATCTCGGTCGACATCTGGACCGCCTGGCGTGTGACGTCGGCGAGCGCGTTGACGGCCCCCGCGGCTTCGAGCATATCGTGCAGGAAGCCGACGCCGCCGCTCGCGTCGATGCCGCGCAGCGATCGCGGCTCACGGCCGAAGACGAGGAGCGCCTTCGGCTTCGCTCGGCCGGCGACCTTCGCGCGCACGGAGGCGATCTGCTGCTCGAGCCGCTGCGCCGCCTCGTTCGCGCGCGCCGCAACCCCGACGCGCCGGCCGAGCGATCGCATCGTGTCGGCCACGTCGGACAGCCCGCGGTGCGTGTACGCGTAATAGGGAATGCTCGCGCGCTCCAGCTGCGCCCGCAGCGTGTCCTGCGTGCCGTACAGCACGACGAGATCGGGCCGCATCGCGATGATGCGCTCGACGTTGGGGTCGAGCAGCGCGCCGAGGCGCGGCAGGCGATCGACTTCGGGCGGAAACCGATCGTACGTGCCGACGGCGATGACCCGATCGCCGGCGCCGATCGCGAACAGCATCTCCGTCGTTGCGGGGACGATCGAGATAATCCGCGAGGCCTGCGCGCGAATCGCGACGGTTGCCGCAACGAGACCAATCGCCGCGAGCAGAGCATGACCACGGAGGGCGCGGCGGGTTTCGGAGCACACGGAGACCAATGATCTCCGTGCCCGCGATTCACCACCGTGACCACCGTGGTCGAGCCGTCCTGCCGATTCGGGCTTCATAGCCGTTTCCTGAACAAGAGCCACAGAAAGAACGGTCCGCCGAGCAGCGCGGTGATCATGCCGACCGGCATCTCCACGCGGCCGAAGGCGGTGCGGCCGACGAGATCGCAGATGACGAGAAACGCGGCGCCGAACAGCGCGGCCGCCGGCAGCACGACGCGGTGGTTGGCGCCGACGATGAGCCGGACGATGTGCGGCACGATGATCCCGACGAAGCCGACGGGGCCGGCGAGCGAGACGGCGGCGCCGGTGGAGAGCGACGCGCTCACGAGCGCGACGCGTTCCGCGCGCGGAACGTCGACGCCGCGCGACGCCGCGGCTTCCGATCCGATGCTGATCAGATCCAGCACGCGCGGCAGCGTGGCGATCATCATGAACGAGGCGGCCGTCGGCACCAGCGCGGCGACGATGGGCGCGTAGCTGGCGACGTCCAGCGACCCCATCAGCCAGCGCACGCTGCGGAACGTGTCGGCGATATCGGCGATCACCTGAATGAACCGCACCATCGCGCCGAGCAGCGCGCTCAGCGCGACGCCGGCGAGCAGCAGCACCGTCGTCGACGTGCCGCGCCGCCGCGCCGCCGATATCGCGTACACGATCCCGAGCGCGCCGGCCGATCCGGTGAAGCAGGCCAGCGGGACGGCCGGGATGCCGAACAGCGTGACGTCGACGTGAAACGTAATCGCGATCATCGCGCCGAGCGTCGCGCCCATCGAGACGCCGAGCGTCTCCGGCGCGGCGAGCGGATTGCGCAGCAGCGCCTGGAACACGACGCCGGCGACGGCGAGGCTGCTGCCGACGAGCGCGGCGGCGAGGACGCGCGGCAGGCGCGCGACGAAGAAGACCTGCGCGTCGACGTTGTCGGCGAACGGGATGCTGCGGTCGAGCGCGCGCGCGAGGCTGATCGGGAGGCTGCCGACGAGCGGCGCGATCAGACAGGCGGCCGCGGCGAAAGCGCCGAAGCCGGCGACGGTGACGATCGTCCGGCGCCGGACGTCAGCGGGCGCGGCCAACGGGCACCACCGTGATGTGTCCGGCTCGCGCGTGCATCGTGACGTCCGCGTCGATGCCGTACAGGGCCCGGATGTTCGCCGGCGTCAGCGCGGCGCCGATAGTATCCTGCGTCAGCACGCGGCCGTTCCGAAGCAGGACGAGCTCGGTGCAGAGCGCCGCCGCCAGATTCAAATCGTGCGTCGAGACGACCATTGTCGTGCCGCGATCGCGGTTGAGACGCGTCAGCAGCATCGCGATCTCCAGTTGATACGCGATGTCGAGCGATGCCGTCGGCTCGTCGAGCAGCAGCACGTCGGACGCCTGGGCGAGCGCGCTCGCGATCACGATGCGCTGCTTCTCGCCGCCGCTCAAGGTCGCGAACCGGCGATCTTCGAGCGTCTCGGTGGCGGTCGCCGCCATCGCGCGGCGCGCAATCGCGAGGTCGTCGGCGCCCTCGAGCTCGAACGCGCCGAGGTGGGGATAGCGTCCCATGAGGACGATGTCGAGCGCCGAGAAGTCGAATGCGCTGTGCGTTTCCTGCGGCACGACCGCGATGCGGCGTGCGAGCTCGCGCCGCGACAGCGTCGAGATCGGCCGGCCGTCGAGGGTGATTCGCCCGGCGTCCGGCACGATCGTTCCCGACAGCGCGCGCAGCAGCGTCGTCTTTCCCGACCCGTTGGGTCCGAGGAGGCCGACGATCGATCCGCGCGCGATCGACAGCGACACGCGATCGAGAACGTTGCGGCCGTGCCGCTCGTACGCGAACGAGACGTCGGCCGCTTCGATTAACATGAGCGGCAGACGGACTGCCGCCACGGGTGGGGAGCGCGCATCACGATCCTCCTGGCGTCTCGCGCGCCAGAGAAAGAACGCCCCCGTGCGGCCAGGTTTCCTGACTCGCGGACTCGCGCGGCGCATCGGTCTTCCCGGGCCGTGGGCCCAGTGACGCGAGCTGATGTGCCGCTACCGCTTACAGTGGCGGGACCGTGTGGGCTTCGCACCCACTTCGCGTGGACGCCGGGGTGAGCGTCAAGTTGTGCGAACGCCGTACGTCGTGTCCGCCTTCAGGCGGACTTCACGTACGTCGTGTCCGCCTTCAGGCGGACCGTCGCGGAGTATAGCAGGGTTGCCTCTCTCCTTGGCTTTTGCGTAACATTAGTCGGTTCACTCAACCGATCGGAGAGGTCTGATGAGCAAGAGTTCGACCGTCACCGTCCGCGAGCGGCCTGTCGAGGATGTGGCATCCGCGAAGGTGGGCGGCCTGATCGTCCACGGCGAGACGATCGTCGTGCAGACCGAGCAGCGGATCGAGCTCGTCGATCTCACCAAGCAGGTGATGGAGTTCGTCCGCCGGTTCAACATCACGGAAGGGCTCGTCACGCTCTGGTCGATGCACACCACGTGCGCGCTCTTCATCAACGAGTTCCAGACCGCGCTCCTCGCCGACATCAAGCGGTTCCTCGAGCAGCTGGTTGCGCGCGACGCCGAGTACATGCACAACGACCCGAACCATTCGGACTGCGATCGCATGAACGCCGACTCCCACCTGCGCGCGGTGCTCCTCGGTCACCATCTCGCGCTGCAGGTCAGCGGCGGGGAGGTCGTGCTCGGCCAGTGGCAGCGCATCCTGATGGCCGAGCTCGACGGCCCGAGAGCGCGATCGTTGCGAATCCAGATTTTCGGCGTCTCATGACGCCGCGCTAGACCCGGTCCTCGGGTCGCCGGCCCGCTCCTCATGCCCCCGCTCGCCCGCCTCCGCGCCGCCGGCCTCACAGACATCGCTGACAAGCTCGACGCGGGAGTCCGTCTCTCGATGGCGGACGGCGTCCGCCTGTTCGAATGTCCGGACCTCCTCGTGGTCGGCTATCTCGCGAATCGCGAGCGCGAGAAACGGCACGGGCCGCGCGCGTTCTACAACTACAACATCCGTCTCGAGGCGACGAACGTCTGTGTCGCGAGCTGTCTCTTCTGCGCGTTCGCGCGGCTGCAGCCCGGCGATCCGGGGGCGTACACGTTGTCGCTCGAGCAGGCGTGGGACAAGCTGCGCCAGCGCGCCCACCAGCCGCTCACCGAAGTCCACATCGTCAACGGACTTCACCCCGACCTGCCGTGGAGCTACTACACGGAGCTGCTGCGGGGGTTCAAGCGGATTCGCCCCGATATTCACCTGAAATGTTTCACCGCCGTCGAGATCGCCTTCTTTGCGGACTTCTATCAGAAGACCGACGAGCAGGTGCTGCGGGAACTGATGGATGCCGGCCTCGATTCGCTGCCGGGCGGCGGTGCGGAGATTTTTGCCGATCGCGTGCGGAAGAAGATCGCGAACGATCCGTACAAGTGCGACGCCGATCGCTATCTGTCGATTCACCGGCTGGCGCACCGGCTCGGCATGCGGACCAACGTCACGATGCTGTACGGCCACATCGAGACGTTCGAGGAGCGCGTCGACCACATGCTGCGTGCGCGCGGGCTGCAGGACGAGACCGGCGGCTTTCAGGCGTTCATCCCGCTCGCGTTTCACCCCGACAACAACCCGATGCGCAAGCTGCCGGCGCCAAGCGCGGCCGACACGCTGCGCGTGCACGCCGTCGCGCGGCTGATGTGCGACAACATCGACCACATCAAGGCGTTCTGGATCGCGACCGGCGTCGAGGTGGCGCAGACGTGCCTGTGGTTCGGCGCCGACGACCTCGACGGCACCGTGCAGGAAGAGAAGATCTACCACATGGCCGGCTCGCCGACGCCGACGTCGATGACGACGCGCGAGATCGAGCGGCTCATCACCGCCGCCGGCCGGCAGCCCATCGAGCGCGACACGCTGTATAACGTCGTCGCCCACGTGTAGCCGCCAGGTGTAAGTGAGCCGCCAAGTGTAGGCCGGGTCCTCAGGACCCGGCTCATCATGCGAGGTGTAGGCCGGGTCCTCCGGACCCGGCTCGTCATGGAATCCGCGAGCGGAGGCGGGTGTTATACTTAAAGACCGCCAAGCTTCACAGACAATCAGTGTGGGGCTTGGCTTTTTCGTATCCTTGCTTTGCGAAAAGTTTCACAAGGGCCATGCTGCTGCCAGTCCTGACCGCTTACGAGAAAGAGCACATCGGCGAACGTCAGTCGCTGCCGGAGACCTATCTCGGCCTGTCGGACGCGGAGATGGATCGCCGGATCGCCGCGGCGAAGGCGAAGCTCGGCAAGCGTCTCGTCATTCTCGGACACCATTACCAGCGCGACGAGGTCATCAAGTTTGCCGACTACACCGGCGATTCGTACAAGCTCGCGCAGCAGGTCAGCAGGCACCCCGAAGCCGAGTTCATCGTGTTCTGCGGCGTGCACTTCATGGCCGAGAGCGCGGATGTCCTCAGCGCGCCGCATCAGCAGGTGATTCTGCCGGACCTGGCTGCCGGCTGCTCGATGGCCGACATGGCCGATCCGGATCAATTGGAGTTGTCCTGGAACGATCTGAACGACATGCTCCGTCCGGCGGGCGCCGGCGCGGAACGTCCGACAGTCGTTCCGGTGACGTACATCAACTCCGCCGCGGCCATCAAGGCGTTCGTCGGCGAGCACGGCGGCGTCGTCTGCACGTCGTCGAACGCCGCCGGGACCTTGAAGTGGGCGTGGGCGCGCGGCGACAAGATTCTCTTTCTCCCGGACCAGCACCTCGGTCGAAACACGGCGTACAAGCTCGGCGTGCCGCTCGATCGCATGGTTGTCTGGGATCCGAACGAGATCTGGGGAGGCCTCGAGCCTGACGCGCTGAACGACGCGCGGATCATCCTCTGGAAAGGCCACTGCTCGGTCCACACGCGGTTCACCGTGCGGCAGATCGCCAGCCTGCGCGCGCAGCATCCCGGCATCCGGGTCATCGTGCACCCCGAAGTGCCGTGGGATGTCGTGCAGGCGGCCGATGATTCCGGCTCGACGGAGTACATCATCAGGACCGTGAAGGAGAGTCCGGCCGGCTCGATCTGGGCGGTCGGCACCGAGATTCACCTGGTCAATCGGCTCGCGACGCAGGTCGCGCCCGAGCGCACGGTGCTGTCTCTCGACTCGTTCGGCTGCCTCTGCTCGACGATGTTCCGCGTCTCGCCGAATCATCTCCTCTGGACGCTCGAAGGTCTGCTCGACGGCGTCGTCCACAACCGCATCGTCGTGCCCGACGATCGCAAGCACTGGACGAAGGTCGCGCTCGATCGGATGCTGTCGATCCAATAGCTTCAGGTTTCGTTCTTGCCGCCGGCTGTCGGGTCGATCGGCGAGCCTCTCGTTTCGGTCATCGTGCCGGTGCACAACGGCGCGGCCGTCCTGGCGGACACGCTCCACTCCGCGCTTCAGCAGACCTATCGACGGCTCGAGGTGATCGTGGTCGACGACGGTTCCCGGGACGCGACGCAATCGATCGCCGAGAGCGTCGCGGTCCGCGACTCGCGTGTCCGCGTGGTGGCGCAGGCCAATCGCGGCGTGGCGGCGGCGCGCAATCGAGCGCTGACGCTTGCGACCGGCGAGCTGATCGCCCCGCTCGATGCCGATGATTTGTGGGACCCGTCGAAAATCGGACGGCAGGTTCGGCGGATGCTCGCCGGCGGCGACGAAGTCGGACTGGTGTACTGCTGGTGGCTTTGGATCGCCGAGGATGGCCTCGTTCTCGACGCCTCGCCGCGGTGGCGAATCGAAGGAAGAGCCGCCGACCTCCTGCTGCAGGTGAACTACATCGGCAACGCCAGCGTGCCGCTCTTTCGGAGGCGAACGCTCGAGGAGGTTGGCGGATACGACGAGACCCTCCGCGCTCGCGACGCCGAGGGCTGCGAGGACTGGGACGTTTCGCTGAAAATCGCCGAGCGCGCCGCCGTCGCCGTCGAACCGGCGCATCTCGTCGCCTACCGGACGCGGCACGGCGCGATGTCGGCGCGCACGGACACGATGTGGCGGTCGCACCGGCTGATGCTGGCCGCGGCTCGAACGCGGCGCCCGACAACAGCGCCCGCCCTCATCCGACGTTCAGATCGACAGTTTGCGTTGTACCTTGCCGGTGTGGCATTCCGGGCTCGGCGGCATCTTCAGACGTGCCGCTGGGGAGCGCGAGCCGGCCTTTCAGCGCTCTCGTTGTGGGCGATTCCGTACATCGCACGAGCACTCGGGCGCACGGCCCTGCGCGGCGACGTGCGTTCCACAGCGCGGATCCGACCTGGCGAGCCGTTCAATGAGCGCGACGTGCCGCCGTCGCTGATTCCGTATGATCGGTTTTACGCGAGGCACATCACCGGCGGCGGTTAGCGGCGGTCGCGTCGCGGAGCTCCTCTCTTCGCGCACGCTGCAGGTCGCCGCCATCGCGATCTCGTTCGCGTGGATTGCGTTTGCGCACCGGCAGGCAGATGGCCTCTGGTTCCAGGGCGATGCTCCCCGGCACGCCGCGAACGGATTCCTCATCTGGGATGCAATCCGGATGCATCCGCGCGATCCGCTGGCGTTCGCGCTCAGCTACTACGCGCGGTACCCGGTCATCATGCCCGTGGCGTATCCTCCGCTGTTCTACGTGTTCGAGGGACTCGTATTCGCGGTGTTCGGGCCCTCGCCACAGAATGCGAAACTGCTGGTTGCGGCGTTCGGCGTCGTTGGCGGCATTTACACCATGGCATTCGCGCGGCGCTGGATCGCGCCGGCCGCCGGGTGGGCCGGCGCATTCCTCGCGTTCCTGCCGGCAATCGTGTTGTGGTCCAACACGATTATGTTGAACGTCCCCGCGATGGCGCTCGGCCTGGCGGCGCTGTTTCACTTCGGCCGATGGCTGGACGAGGCGCGACCGGTGGAGCTCCTGCTGGCGGCGGTATTCGCCGTGGCGGCCGTTCTCACTTACTACCTGGCGCTGTGGGTCGTTCCCGTCTGCGTCGCGTGGACGATGCTCCGACGGAAGACAGCGCCGTCCAGGCGGCGGCTGTTCTGGATGAGTGTCGCGGTGCTGGCCGCGCTCGTGCCGTTGGCCGTTTCGCTGCTCTGGATGCCGACGCACACGGTGCGGCAGCTGCCGACCGTCTCACTGCTGACGCGGAGCACGACCTGGACGTACTACTGGGCGGCGTTCCCGGCGCTCCTCGGCGTACCTGTGCTCGTGGTGGGTCTCTTCGGTGCGGCTGCGGGCCTGATTGCGCAGCGCCGCGCGGTTGTGGCGCTGCGCATCGTCACGTGGATCGTTCTCGTCGTTGTGATGTTCTCGATTCTTCCCGCGAAGGATCCGCGCTACATCCTCGTGATCGCGCCCGCGTTTGTTCTGGCCGCCGCATTGGGATTATCGACGCTCGTTGACCGCATCCGATGGATTGATCCCCGGTGGCTCGCCGCGCCACTGGCGGTGGGATTTGTCGGCGGCGCGTGGTATGCGGCGCAGGTCCGTGTCCCGCAGATATCGGGATTCCGCGACGCGGCGGTATATCTCGCGCGAGAGGGCCCGACCGATGCCGTGCTCTACGACGGCGCGCACGAAGGGGTGTTCGGCTTCTTCATGCGCGCCTTGGATCCAGCGTTCCAGCGTCGCATGGTGAGGAGCGACAAGCTGTTGTTCCAGTACGGGCCAGGAACGACGTTCGAGTGGGTGCGCTCGTCGACCGTGACGTCCACGGACGACGTGATGCGCGCGCTTCGCACGCAGGCCGGATGCCGGTGGGTGGCGATCGAGGTCGGACCGAACCCGCCGTCGACGCCGGAACGACGGCTGCTGCGTGAGGTTGTCCGCCGGCCCGACTTCTCGCTCGTGCGCTCGTTTCCGATCGCCGGGGCGGGCGAGCGACGCATCGATTTGTACCGCCTGTCCGGCGACGTCCCGACCGTGACGGCCGTCGACCTGAGCTTTCCTTCCTACAGCACCCGCACCTTCAGCGGCGTCGCTCCGATCGTTCGATGAGCGGTGCGGGGTGGGTCGCTGCCGACGGCGTTCGGATCTCCTGGTACATCCTGACGTATCAGGATCTGCCGCGTCTTCAGCGAACGCTCGCCCGGCTCCGCGCGTTGTACCCCGAGTCGTGGGTGCGTGTCGTTTCGGACGGAGATCCCGATCCGCGTATCGACGCGATCTGTGAACGCTACAGTGTCGCGTGCACGAAACAGGAACGCTTGTTTCGCGTCGAGCACGGCGGCGAACTGGTCCAGCGAATGCTCGAGCTCTTTCTCTCGCAGGACGAGGCTGACATCCTGATCAAGATCGACCCCGACACGCACGTGCGCTCCCGGTTCGCACGCATGCCGCATCCCACGGATATGTCCGTGTGCGGAACGGTGCAATCCGCCGAGGCGGGGACCGAGCGGCTCGTCAGCATCCAGGGCGGCTGCGTCATCGTCCCGCGACACGCCGCCAGGCGTCTCGCGAGCAGCGGCCTTCTGATGTCGGACCGGCTGAAGCCGCCGGCGCTCGAATGGGCCGTGAATCCCTTTTCGCGCGCGCGAGCAGCCTCGGGATTGACGAGCTTCGACTGGACGTTGGGGTGGGCCTGCCGGCAACTCGGACTGGCTTCGATCGAGCATCCCGAAGTCTTCTCGCGATATCGCCCGAACCTCTTCGATTCGTTGTCGAGGCGTACTGCCGCCGTCGTGCATCCTCGGTTCGAGATCCGGCAGCTCGCCCGGCCGATCTTCTACGTTCCGCGCCGCTGGGCGTGGCGTTTCCTGCCGCGATAATCGACGCCGCCACTGGACCGACCAGACCTTGCGGAAGTACGATCGTCAGGTTCTGCGCGACGCGCGACCCTTCGACGTTGCTCAGGGTCGTCCTGAGCGGAGTCGAAGGACGAAGGAGGACGTCCGATGGCTTACTCGCTCCCGCCTCTTCCATATCCATCCGATGCGCTCGAACCGCACATCGACAAGCAGACGATGGAGATTCATCACGGCAAGCATCACAACGCGTACGTCACGAACCTGAATGCGGCGCTCGAGAAGCATCCGCAGCTGCAGTCGAAGAGCATCGAGGATCTCCTTCGCGGCATCAACAGCGTGCCGGAGGACATTCGGACGGCCGTGCGGAACAACGGCGGCGGGCACGCGAACCACACGATGTTCTGGCAGATCATGGGCCCGAAAGCCGGAGGCGCGCCGACCGGCGCGATCGGGGACGCGATCAAGTCCGCGTTCGGCAGCTTCGACAAGTTCAAGGAAGAGTTCAAGAAAGCCGCCGTCGGCCGCTTCGGCAGCGGCTGGGCGTGGGTGATCGACACCGGCGGGAAGCTCACGATCGAGAGCACCGCGAATCAGGACAGCCCGCTGATGGAAGGAAAGAAGGCCGTCTTCGGCCTCGACGTGTGGGAGCACGCCTACTACCTCAAATATCAGAACCGTCGTCCCGACTACATCGACGCGTGGTGGAACGTGGTCAATTGGACGGAAGTGAACAAAAGGCTCCAGGGCAAGTAAGGCTGGCAGGCAGGTAGGGCTTCGCACCCTCCTGCCTTTCCCGCCGCTCCTGCCTTTCCCGCCGGCGTTCATCCTTTCGTTCCCGCGCTCTCGTCTAATCCCGCATGGATACCCTCGTCCAGGATCTGCGGTACGCCGCGCGGATGCTGGTGAAGCACAAGGGCTTCACCGCCGTCGCGATTCTCACGCTCGCGGTCGGGATCGGCGCCAACGCGGCGATTTTCTCCGTCCTCGATGCCGTCATGCTGCGGCCTCTCCCGTATCCCGACATCGATCGCATTCAGATCCTCAGCGAGTACGACCGCGGTGGCAGAGGGGGGATGTCGGTCGCGTGGCCGAACTTTCAGGACTGGCGCGATCAGAATCAGGTGTTCGAAGCGCTCGGCGTGTATCGCGGCGCGGTCGTAAACCTGACGGGGGGCGATCGGCCGGAGCGCCTCGTTGGTGCGCTTGCCGGGTCTGACGTCTTCAAGGCCATGGGCGTCCCCCCGCTGCTGGGCCGCGCGTTCGGCGTCGACGAGGATCGCCCGTCGACCGACCGCGTCGCGATCATCAGCGAGCGGCTCTGGCGCAACCGGTTCGGCAGCGATCCGTCCATCGTCGGGCGCGTGCTCACGTTGAACGGCACGCCGCACAGCGTAATCGGCGTCATGCCTGCGGCGATGCGGTTTCCCTCGCGCCTGAACGATGTGTGGCTGCCGCTCGGTCTCTACATCCCGACATTCCCTGCGGAGCGGGGCGCGCATCCCGGCCTGACCGCGGTCGGAAAGCTGAGGGCCGGCGTGTCCTATCAGCAGGCGGTCGCGGACCTCGACACAATCGCGCGCCGCCTCGAGCAGCAATACCCTCAGAGCAATCGAGACAACGCGATCCGCGTCACGCCGTACTACGAGCAGATCGTCCGCAACATCCGGCCGGCGCTGCTCGTCCTGATTGGCGCCGTCGCGTTCGTACTGCTGATCGGCTGTGCAAACCTCGCGAACCTGATGCTCGCGAAGGCCGAGGGGCGCCATCGCGAGATCGCCATCCGCGCCGCGCTCGGCGCCGAGCGCCGTCGAATCGTGCAGCAGCTATTGACCGAGAGCCTGCTGCTGTCGGCGACCGGCGGCGCTGCTGGAGCGCTCCTGGCGACGTGGGCCGTGAGCGCCTTCGTCGCGTCGCAGCCCGCCTCCGTCCCGCGCATCGATCAGATCGCCGTCGACGGGCGTGTGCTCGCATTCGTCGCCGCAATCTCGATCGCGACCGGGATCGTGTTCGGTCTCGCTCCGGCGTTGCGTGCGTCGGCGCCGGATCTGCTGACGGCGCTGAAGGATTCGGTCCGCGGATCGTCGGGAGCTGCGGCGCGGAAACTTCGATCCGCTCTCGTCGTCGCCGAGGTTGCGCTGTCGCTCGTGCTCCTGATCGCGGCGGGCCTGATGATCCGGAGCTTCGGCCGTCTGATGTCGGTCGATCCGGGCTTCCGTCCCGATCGCGTCGCGACGATGCGGGTGACGCTGCCCGATGCGAGGTATCCGAATCGCGAGCGCTGGACGGCGTTTCACGAAGAGCTGCTGCGGCGTGTGTCCGCGCTGCCCGGGATCGACGCCGCCGGCCTGAACAGCGCCGTCCCGCTCGAAGGCGGCGGCTCCGAAGCGCCCCTCATCGCGGAAGGACGGCCGATCTCACTGGAGCACCCCGAGGAGACGACTCTGTTTCAGGCGACGAGCCCCGCGTACTTCCGCGCGATGGGCATCGATCTCGTCAAAGGCCGCGCGTTCACCGATCTCGATCGATCGGACACGACTCCGATCGTGATCGTGGACGACACGGTCGTGCGCAAGCTCTTTCCGGACAGCGATCCGATTGGGAAACGGATTGCGTTCGAGTTCGAGGGACACGGTCCGGCCGCGCGTCCGATGTGGCGGGAGATCGTCGGCGTCGTCCGGCACGTGCGCCACTACGGCATGGCGAGCGACCCGCCGTTCGTCCAAATCTACGCGCCGCTCGCGCAGCTGCCGTTCTGGATGCTCCAGCGACGGCCGTCGATGGCGCTGTTCGCGCGAACGGCGCAGGCGCCGGAGACCATCGCGTCGTCGATCCGCCGCGAGGTCGCCGCCATCGATCCCGACATTCCGGTGTACAACGTGCAGCCGATGGCGACGTATCTGGCGCAGAACACGGAACAGCCCCGGCTGAGCGTGATGCTGCTCACCGGGTTCGGCGCGATCGCGCTGCTGCTCGCCGTCGTCGGCATCTATGGCGTGCTGTCGTACACGGTGACCCAGCGCACGCAGGAGATCGGCATCCGGATGGCGCTGGGCGCGACGCGGCGCGACGTCCTGCGGCTGGTGGTCCGGCATGGAATGGCGCTGACGGCGGCGGGGATCGCGATCGGCCTGCTCGCGTCGTACGGGATCATGCGGTCGATGACGGCGCTGCTGTTCGAGGTGTCGCCGCACGATCCGTCGACGTTCGCGGCCATCGCGGCGCTGCTCGCCGTGGTTGCTCTGGCGGCGACGTGGCTGCCGGGCGTCCGCGCGACGCGCGTCGATCCGATCCAGGCCCTGCGGTACGAGTAGGCCGCCGAGCGTCAGGTACAATCGCGGATTGTGTCTTTATCCGCGGTCCTGTTCCTGTTCCTCGCGCATCTCGCCATCGGGATCGCGTTCACGCTGCTGCTGATTCCCCGGGAAGCCGGCGTCAAGTTCTTTCGCTTCAACTCGGGCCTCGCGACGATCCTCCTCGCTGTGTCGCTGGCGTTTCGTCCCGCGGGGATCATCCAGTCGGCGCCCACCAGCACGAGCACGGCGTCGCTCGCGGCGCTGACGGTCGCGCAGGGCGCGATCCTTCTTTACTGGGGGACCGTCGGCCGCGTCAGGATCCCGCTGCGGCGATGGCTCGTCAGTCTCGCCGTCCTGGCGGGCAGCGTTGCGATGACCATGCAGGCGCTGACGATTGCGGCGGATCGGGCGGCGGCGATGAAGGTCCTGACGGTCGCGAGCTTTTTGAGCTCGGCCGCGTTTCTCGGCGGGGCGTGCACGGCGATGATTCTCGGCCACTGGTATCTCGTGATCCCGTCGATGCAGGTCACATACCTACAATCGATGGTCAAGTTCCACATCGGTTCGATGATCGTGCGCGTGGTGGTCGTCGCCGCGGCCGTGCTCCTTGCGATCGGGATGCCGACCGGGCACCCCTGGCATTCTCCCCAGGGGTTCGATTTCCGGCACTACATCTTCTCCGTCGCGGGGATTTTTTTCTGGCAGCGCGTCCTGTTCGGCCTCGCGGGGCCCGCGGTGCTGTCGTACCTGACGTGGGAAACGGCGAAGATCCGCTCGACGCAGTCGGCGACCGGCATCCTCTACGTCGATTTCTTCACCGTCGTCGTCGGCGAGGTGCTGGCGAAGTATCTGCTGCTTGCGACGCGCGTGCCGGTGTAGCCGGGACGTATAGTAAAGTGAACGTTTGCGGATTGCACCGCGGCCCGGAACCTGTGCAATTTCAGCCTGCGAACCGCGTCAGGGCCGGAAGGCAGCAGCGCTAAACAGATCCTGAGATGTGCCGCAGGCCCTCCGGGCTGCGGTACAGTCCGCA